>Ga0209297_1002276_pt1 | contig 10703 bp, 7 predicted proteins | sample S_130805_MF_Meta_FD_187322 | JGI IMG/M metagenome (GOLD analysis project Ga0209297, IMG submission 187322) | Freshwater microbial communities from Lake Simoncouche, Canada to study carbon cycling - S_130805_MF_MetaG (SPAdes) (version 2) | ecosystem: Environmental > Aquatic > Freshwater > Lake ... | reverse complement strand
TAACACCAACCCTCAGGTCGCGTTTCATAGCCTCGTTTACCTGGTAAACACCCGATTTCAGAGGCTTTATCAATCCTCCCCGTGCCATTACCACAGCAATATCGGCAGGATCGATCTGGTTGTTTTTTAACTCTTCCAGGATCAGTCCGGTTCGATAATCAAGCTCTTCGATCACATTTGAAAATGTGGCTAACGCATCCGGTTTGTGGCGGATTGATTTAAGGAATATGAGACTGATATTGCGGTATACTGCAATTTTGGTGATGTCAACTTCCGGATAGATTACCAGAATGTGCTTTTCTGACATGGTTATAATTTTTTTGAACCTTCAAATTTATTACTATTTGTTGTATTTTTCAGTACACAGGAATAAGTATTAGCGAAAAGTTATACGCCCCGATTTCAGTCATGTATCAAAGTGCCTGAACATGCTGCCCGGCAACCATCAATTTAAATCCTTTTCCTGAAGTGGATGGTGCTGAATTCCCAGAAAATTATTGAAAATAGAATTCCTATTAGCATTGCGGAACATACTAAGCTAATTCAGCTAACTATCTTCGTCCTGGCCGTCCTCCATATGCTTGTTAATGATATACCATGTAACAGCACGTCCGATAAAGTACATTGCCAGCATAAAAATAAAAGGGAAATCAGAGATAATCCCAATGGTATGGGTGTAATTCAAAAGTACCAGGAAAAGCCCCAATACAGCAATAACTATTAGATCGGGGATTCTTTGTTTACTTAGCATATAAAGTTTTTTGATAAACGTAAAAATAAATCAGTGTTGTATTATGTGAACATTTATAATCTGTTCAATCGCCCTACATATTCCTTCGATACTGCCCTCCCACTTCGAATAATGTCTGGGTTATCTGCCCCAGTGAGCAGTATTTGGTAGCTTCGATAAGGCTTTCGAACAGATTGCCGCCATGCAGGGCCTGCTGACCAAGGTGGTTAAGGCACTCCCTGCTTTCTGTCTGCCATGTATTATGCAACTGCTCTAACATGCTGATCTGGTATTCCTGCTCCTCTTTTGTGGCTCTTATTACTTGTACAGGAATAATGGTAGGCGATCCTTTACTAGAAAGGAAAGTATTCACTCCCATAATCGGAAGCTCGCCTGTATGTTTGAGATGCTCGTAATAGAGTGATTCTTCCTGAATTTTACCCCGCTGGTACATGGTTTCCATTGCCCCCAGCACACCTCCTCTTTCGGTGATGCGGTCGAATTCGGCCAGTACAGCTTCTTCCACCAGTTCGGTAAGTTCTTCGATTATAAATGAGCCTTGCAGGGGGTTCTGGTTCTTTGTTAGTCCCAGTTCATTGTTAATGATCATCTGTATTGCAATGGCACGGCGCACGGAATCCTCGGTTGGGGTTGTAATTGCCTCGTCGTAAGCATTGGTATGCAGCGAATTGCAATTATCGTAAACCGCATACAAAGCCTGCAGCGTGGTGCGGATATCGTTAAAATCGATTTCCTGGGCATGAAGCGAACGGCCGGATGTTTGTATATGGTATTTCAGCATCTGCGAACGGGATCCTGCCTTGTATAATCCTTTCATAGCCTTGGCCCAAACCAGGCGAGCCACCCTTCCCATCACTGAATATTCGGGATCGATACCGTTGGAAAAGAAGAATGAAAGGTTGGGAGCAAACTTATCGATGTCCATTCCGCGTGAAGCGTAATATTCAACATACGTAAACCCGTTGGCCAGGGTAAAGGCAAGCTGGGTAATAGGATTAGCCCCTGCTTCGGCAATATGATACCCTGAAATGGAAACAGAGTAAAAATTACGGACGTTGTTTTCGATAAAATATTGCTGCACGTCGCCCATCAGCCTGAGGGCAAAGTCGGTACTGAAGATGCAGGTATTCTGAGCCTGGTCTTCTTTCAGAATATCGGCCTGCACAGTGCCCCTTACATTGGAAATAGTGTCGGTTTTAATTTTGCGGTACACTTCGGCGGGGAGTACCTGGTCGCCGGTTATGCCAAGCAGCATTAGTCCAAGTCCGTCGTTTCCTTTAGGTAATTTACCCTGGTACGATGGCCGTCTGGAGCCATGCTTCCGGTAAATGGCACTTATTTTCTTTTCGGTTTCTTCCTGCAGTCCGTTTTTCAGGATATACAACTCGCACTGCTGGTCGATGGCCGTATTCATAAAAAAGCCGAGCATGGCAGGTGCAGGTCCGTTGATGGTCATTGAAACTGAGGTTGCCGGATCGCACAGGTTGAATCCGGAATAGAGTTTTTTGGCATCGTCGAGACAAGCCACCGATACTCCGGCATTTCCGATCTTTCCGTAAATATCAGGTCTGATACCGGGATCAGCACCATACAGGGTTACCGAATCGAAAGCTGTCGATAGCCTTTTGGCAGGCATGCCAAGCGAAACATAATGAAATCGCTTGTTGGTGCGTTCGGGCCCGCCCTCTCCGGCAAACATGCGGGTCGGATCTTCGTTCTCACGTTTAAAAGGGTACAATCCGGCAGCATATGGAAATTCTCCCGGAACATTTTCGCGGAGGCACCAATGCAATATGTCGCCTAAGTCGTTGTATTTTGGCATTGCTATTTTCGGAATACGCAGGTGCGACATCGACTCGGTGTATGTCTGCACCTTAACTTCCTTTCCCCTCACATGGTAGGTGTAGGTATCTTTTTTAAGTTCCTTCAGACGGTGTTGCCAGGTATCGAGGAGTTTCCGGGATTCAGGAGCAAGAGATTTCTGTATTTCCTTTTGAAGTTTTTTTAACTCATTTGTTAAAACTGTCTGCGATTGCTCCCCCCTGTTTAATTCGTCGATGGCAATCTGCAGGCCATAAAGCCTGCTGGCGATGGCCGCCTGCTCTAAGGTCCACTTGTTGTAGTTACGGACGGTTTCCGAAATTTCGCTGAGGTAGCGTACGCGTCGTGGTGGAATGATACCCGCAATTTGCTCAATGTCGTTAGCGCTTACAAAATGAGAATCGAATTTTGCATTGGTTTTTGTATTCAGTATGCTGATAAGTTCGCGATACAGCAGGTTTACTCCGTGATCGTTAAACTGAGAGGCCATGGTGGCGAAAACAGGAAGCTTCTCAGGATCTGTATCAAACAACATGCGGTTGCGGGCAAATTGCTTGCGCACATCGCGCAAAGCATCGAGGGCACCGCGTTTATCGGATTTGTTAAGGGCAACAAGGTCGGCATAGTCGAGCATGTCGATTTTTTCGAGCTGTGTGGCAGCCCCATATTCGGGCGTCATTACATACATGCTAACATCTCCGAAATCCACGATCTCGGTATCCGACTGGCCGATACCCGAAGTTTCGAGGATCACAAGGTCGAAACCGGCATTTTTAATAATACACAAGGTGTCGGCAATATGCTTCGATAAGGCCAGGTTTGCCTGCCTTGTAGCCAGCGAGCGCATATAAACACGTGAGGTATTGATGGCATTCATCCGTATACGGTCGCCAAGCAGTGCGCCTCCGGTTTTCCGTTTGGAGGGATCAACAGAAATAATGGCAAGGGTTTTATCGGGGAAATCAGCCAGGAACCTCCGCACCAGTTCATCCACCAACGATGATTTCCCTGCCCCTCCGGTGCCGGTAATACCTACAACAGGGGTGGTACTTTGAGCACAACTTTCTTTAAGTTCGGCCAGGATGTTTTTTACCTCATTGCGATGGTTTTCGGCAGCCGAGATAAGCTGGGCAATTGCGTGATACTCCTGATTAAATATTTGAGATTTTGTTATTTTTAGATTTTTACCTGTTGGAAAATCCGACTTTGACACCAGATCGTTAATCATGCCCTGTAAACCCATATGCCTGCCGTCGTCGGGCGAATAGATACGGGTGATACCGTAAGCCTGCAGTTCTTCCATTTCCTTTGGAAGTATTACCCCTCCACCGCCTCCGAATATTTTAATATGACCGCAACCCTGTTCATTCAGCAGGTCACACATGTATTTAAAGTACTCCATATGCCCTCCCTGATAGGAGGTGATGGCGATAGCCTGTACATCTTCCTGTATGGCACAATCTACAATTTCCTGAACCTGCCGGTCGTGGCCCAGATGAATCACTTCGACGCCGGTACTCTGCAATATACGGCGCATGATATTGATGGCTGCATCGTGGCCGTCGAATAATGCGGCAGCAGTAACAATTCGTATATGATTCTCAGGTTTATAGGGTTCAGTTTGCATAAAAGTTATAAAAGAGCAGATTAAATATGATAGTCGCAAATATAGAATTTTTTAGATGTAAAGAGATGGGTAAAGAGAATTAATTTTGACCACATTCCGATCGGATTTTTAAAAGGAAAGAGATGATTTGTTCCGGGATACGGGCGATCGATTTGCATTCTTATTTATCACACAATAAATCTTTTCTATACTAAGGGTGGAGGTTGAGGTTCTCAAAGGATAAATTCATGATTTATTCCACTCCTGATTTTACAGCTTTCATTCCCGATTTTTGTCATTTCGTCGGAAAAGAGACTGCATATTGCTTTAGTCGTCACAAATTTGCATCATAAAAAAAGAGAAAACCATGAAACATTTATTACTTTTTGCCATAGCACTTATTATCTCTGCATCCCTTTTGGCTCAGCAGGTACAAACTATCCGCGGACATGTTACCGATAAGGAATCGAAAACCTCTTTGCCAGGAGCCACAGTCATATTGCTGAATGTAGAACCGATAACAGGAGTTGTAACCGATAACGACGGAAATTTCCGGCTCGATAAGGTTATAATAGGTCGTCAAAGCGTACAGGTGAGTTATATTGGTTATAAACCTGCTGTTTTTCAGTCCATTATTGTGAATTCGGTTAAAGAAGTAGTTCTGGAAGTTGAACTCGAGGAGCATGTTGTTATGGGTAATGGCGTGGTTATTACCGCCCAAGCTCATAAGGATGAAACGCGCAACCAGATGGCTGTAGTGAGTGCCCGCACATTTTCGGTTGAGGAAACCGAAAAGTATGCAGGCAGTCGTGGTGATGTGGCCCGCATGGCCATGAACTATGCCGGTGTATCTTCAGCTAATGACCAGCGCAACGATATCATTATACGTGGCAATTCACCCAGTGGATTGCTCTGGCGGCTCGAAGATATTGACATCCCCAACCCCAACCATTTTGCCGAAGGGGGAACAACCGGCGGACCCGTTGGTATGCTTAACAATAACCTTCTCGAAAACAGCGATTTCTTTACCGGAGCGTTCCCGGCTGAATACGGAAATGCACTCAGCGGTGTGTTCGACCTGAATATGCGCAACGGGAATAATCAAAAGCACGAACAATTGTTCCAGGTAGGGTTTAATGGTTTCGAAGCAGGAGCTGAAGGGCCTTTCAGTAAAAATCATAAAGCCTCATATCTGGCAAGCTTTCGTTATTCAACACTTCAGTTAATGGACGGCATTATCGACCTGGGAACAACCGGAATACCTAAATATCAGGACCTCTCATTCAAACTGAATTTCCCTGTAAACAAAGGCAGAATAAGCGTATTCGGTTTGGGTGGAAACAGCGAAATTGCCATGCTCGACAGCAAAAACGGTAACCAGCAGGATTTGTATACTGACGAAGGACAGGATCTTATAAACCGTTCACGCATGGGAGCTACCGGCATTTCATATACCCGCTTTATAAATGAACACACATATTACAAACTAACATTATCAGGAATATACCAGAATGGCGGAACTTCCATCGATACGTTGGATATAAATAGGAATCCTCATAATAATCTTGATCATAACTATTCCGAATTCCGTACTTCTTTAAGTGGATTTGTACACAAAAAATACAATAGCAAATTATCCGGAAGGCTTGGTTTTTCGGTCGACCGAATGGGATTCAACCTGCTCACGAAACTATATGACAACAAATTCGGTGAATTACGTCCCATGATTGATTATAGTAAAGGGTTGAGTAATGGCGTTTCACTCTATCAACCATATGCCCAGGCCACCTATCATTTCAGCGAGAAACTGAGCATTGTTCCGGGTCTTCATGTCAGCTATTTTGACCTGAATAACTCAGCCAGTGTTGAACCGAGGCTAGGGATAAACTGGCAGCTCTCGGCAAAGCAAAAATTAAGCCTTGGTTATGGCCTCCATTCACATACCCAGTCACTTTCAACCTATTTCCTTGGAACACAAATGGATGATGGTACTCTTATTGAGACCAACAAAAATCTTGAATTCACCAAATCGAACCAGTTTGTTTTGGGATACAATAACTCCATTACTGCGAATACACGACTTAAGGCAGAATTATATTTCCAGAGCCTGAATAAAGTTCCCGTTGAGCAAAGGGCTTCCGCTTTCAGTATGCTGAATACCGGCGCTGGCTGGGGAGTTGGAGCGCAGGACAGTTTAGTTAATTCCGGAACAGGAAGCAACTACGGACTTGAACTGACTGCCGAACGCTTTTTCAGCAAAAACATATACTATCTTGCTACCCTTTCCCTGTTCGAATCAAAATACAAAGGCAGCGACGGAGTAGAAAGAAACACTGCTTTTAACGGGAATTATGTTGTTAATGTATTACTTGGCAAAGAGTTTGCTTTGAACAGCAAATCGGCGCTGAACATCGATTTTAAAATGACCTATGCAGGCGGTAAACGATATAGTCCGATTGATATTGAGGCCTCGCAGGCAGCAGGAACCACCAGATACGATGAATCAAAAGCTTTCAGTAAACAGCTCGATCCGTTCTTTAAAGCAGATATCAAATTCGGATACAGGCTAAACTGGAAAAAGGTATCACAGGAATGGGTTTTTTACATAGAGAATTTCACCAATAACAACAACGTGTTGATGCAAACTTACAGCCCTACTAAAAACGAAATAACGAATGTGAACCAGCTGGGATTTTTCCCGATGATGCAGTACAGGATACATTTCTAAATTCAACCAGAAAAGATTTATAGAGGTCATCATTTAGTTTCATATCTTTGAGGCATTGTAAATAAAGAGAACTATGGAAATATTCAGGGGTCAAAACCTCATAGAGTTTGCCGAACGCTTCAAAACAGATGATGACTGCAAGAAATACTTGTCAGGAATTAAATGGGAAGACGGTTTCACTTGCCGGAAATGTGGTCATACAAAGTATCAAGAGCGGAAAAATTATTCACGAACGTGTAATCTCTGTAGCGATACGGAATCTCCAATGGCTAACACCCTTTTCCATAAAGTAAAGTTTGGAATGCGTAAAGCGTTCTTTATGTGTTTTGAGATGGCTACAACAACAAAAAGCTTATCTGCTTCACAAATGAGCGTACGATTTGGAGTCAGGGAGAACACCGCAAGACTATTCATGCATAAGGTTAGAGAAGCAATGAAATCAAGTGAAAATCACCCAATGGATGGGAATGTTCATATAGATGAGTTTGTTGTTGGTGGCAAAGAAGAAAACAAGCCAGGTCGAAGCTATGACAGCAAAAAGAAGAAATCCATTTGTGCTGTTGAATTAACTGAAGATGGGAAAGTGAAAAGGTTTTATGCCTTAAAAATCAAAGATTTTTCCGCAAAATCGTTAAGAACCATATTTGATAAACATGTAAGTATACAAGCAGTTGTAACGACTGATGAATGGAAGGGATACAGGCCAATCATGAAAGATTATAATATTGATCAAATTCATAGCAATAACGGAGGCAATTTTAAGGCACTACATACGATGATACATCAAGTCAAATCTTGGTTAAGAACGACTTATTCTTGGGTAAGCGAAAAGAATATTGAAAGATACTTCAATGAGTTTTGTTATCGAATAAACCGTTCTCAAATGAAAGAAACTATTTTCAATAATTTAATCAGAAGAATGGTAGTTGCAGATAATGTTACACATCAGCAAATAATATGTAGCTAAGTAATGACCTCTAAAGATTTAAAACATGAAGAAGATTTTGATAATAAACGGACATCCCGACAAACAAAGCCTGTGTAACGAATTAGCTCTCAGATATAAAAAAGGAGCCGATGCAGCCGGGGCAGAATGCAAACTTGTGAACCTGGCCGATTTGAAATTCAATCCCAATTTAGGCAATGGTTACCGCGAGCGTACAACCCTGGAAACAGATCTGCTCGAAATGCAGCAGGAAATTTTAAAAGCGGAGCACATTGTATTTGTGTATCCCAATTGGTGGGGAACCTATCCGGCATTGATGAAAGGTTTTTTCGATAGGATTTTACTCCCTGGTTATGCATTCAGCTACCGCGAAAACAGCCCGATGGTGAATAAATTATTAATAGGAAAATCTGCCCGACTTATTGTTACTATGGATACGCCCAAGTGGTATTATTCATTATTCAGGCACAGTCCGGGCCATCATTCGATGAAATCAGGGATTTTAGGGTTTTGCGGAATCAAGCCTGTGAAAATAACTTCGTTCGGGCCGGTTATAACTTCAAATGAAAGTGAGAGAATAGTTTGGATTGATAAAGTTGAACAATTGGGGAAAATGCTGAAATAGCTGAAGCCGGCAGACAACAAGTAGCTTATTCACCTGAAAAAATCTGTGCTTGAAATTAATTTGAACCAGAATCCGATAATTTTATAGTTTAGCATAACGCATTTAACTAATACCAATAAATGAAAGACCTCGATCAGGAAAACTTTAGTTGTATGCCAATGGTGGATCAACGCAAAACCCGATGGCGTGAAATCACAATCAGGTTTGTGGGAATTACCATTATTTCATTCATTTCAGTCTTCCTGGATTTTGGTTATTCACAAGGAGACTCAGGTTTCATAAAGGCCTTCCTGGTTTCGTTTATCCGTACAGCCCTGATCTGGAACGGAAGTATGATAATCATTCAGTATGCGGTACACCGTTTCCCGGTATTTAAGGAAACTGTCAAACTCATTGCATTTCAAATTATAGCGCTATGTGTTTTTGTTCTCCTGGTAGAATTGGGTGAGATTTATACGGTTGAAAATTACCTGAAAATCGCGATGAGCTATTCCGAAAAAAGGACTTTGATCATCGGCTCCCTGCTTATTACCTTTATGATCAGTTCCATTTATGCGTCGGTGGCGTTTTTTCTTGAGTGGAAAGAAAACCTGCTGCGGACCCAGGCACTTGAAAAGGCAAATCTTGAAGCCCGCTATGATACACTGCGAAACCAGGTGAATCCGCATTTCCTGTTTAACAGCCTCAATACTTTGCTGATGCTTGTTAACGACAATCCGGTTGCATCCAGATATGTTGAAAGCATATCGGTAATTATGCGGTATATGCTCCAATCGCACGATAAAGAAGCCGTGTTGCTGCGCGACGAACTTAAAATTGCACGGGATTATATATTTATTCAGCACAGCCGTTTTGGCGATAAACTGAACGTTGAATTTGATGTTCCCGAAAAATATTACCATTTCGCTATTCCTCCTCTTGCTCTCCAGATGTTGCTTGAAAATGCATTCAAACACAACGTGGTTTCGAAAGAAGACCCTTTGTATGTCAGAGTTTATATTTTTGAAAGCATGTTTATTGTGATCGAAAACACATTAAAAATTAAGGTTGATAAGGATCCTTCAACCGGTGTGGGACTTGATAATATTCGTAACCGTTACATGCACCTGACAGGAAATAATATTATTGTAAAACAGGAAAATGGTAAGTTTGTTGTTATGCTGCCCTTGTTTGAAAAGTCGATATAGCCGGATATAATCACCCATTAAGCCAACGCTACATGAAAATACTGATCGTTGAAGACGAAGAACTTGCAGCCGAACGTCTGGCACAATTGGTCAAGGAAATAGAACCCGACGCGGAGATTTTCGGCCCTATTGACACGGTTACAGCTGCAGTAACGCACTTGAAGACCAATCCGCGGTACGACCTCATTTTACTTGATATTCAGCTTGCTGACGGGAAAAGTTTTGCCATTTTCGAAGATTGTGATGTTATCATACCCGTAATTTTTACAACTGCTTACGATGAGTATGCTTTACAGGCTTTTGAGCTTAATAGTGTCGACTATCTGCTGAAACCTGTGAATCGTGAAAAACTCAAAGTATCGCTCGAAAAATTTACCAGGCTAAAGGATTATTATGGTGCCGGGAATCCAAACACTCAGTTGTATGAGATGATCAGGAATCTTCGTCAGCCCGAAAAGTCGGTTTTTAAGGACCGGTTTCTTATCAGCAAAGGCGATACTATGATTACCCTGAAAGCATCGGATGTAGCCTGTTTTTATGCTGAGGATAAAGAAGTGTTTTTACTCACATTCGATAATAAACGTTATATAATTTCCAACTCCATTGAGGACTTGTCAGCCAAACTGGATCCGAAATTATTCTTCAGGGTAAACCGCCAGTATATTGTTTCTGTCGAAGCCATTCAAAAGGTTTACAACTACTTTAATTTTAAGCTAAAGGTCGAAATTAAACACTATCCTAAAATTGATATTGTTGTAAGCCGGGCCAAAACCCTTGCTTTTAAAACATGGATGAGCGGCGGAACTTTATAAAAACAATGGACGACTGAAATATATTACCTGCTTATTACAAATTTCTGGTAATACATCTTTTTGTCATCCGAAACACTAAGCACATAAGAACCAAGGCTAAGGGATGAAACATCAAGGCTGAAAACTTCCTGGTTTGAATTCGTTTTGTTATAGACCATTTTACCGCTGAGGTCTGAAATCCGGACATTTAATATGCTTCCGGCCACAGTTTCAGGAACTTTAAACTT
>Ga0209297_1002274_pt1 | contig 10714 bp, 5 predicted proteins | sample S_130805_MF_Meta_FD_187322 | JGI IMG/M metagenome (GOLD analysis project Ga0209297, IMG submission 187322) | Freshwater microbial communities from Lake Simoncouche, Canada to study carbon cycling - S_130805_MF_MetaG (SPAdes) (version 2) | ecosystem: Environmental > Aquatic > Freshwater > Lake ... | reverse complement strand
CGTAGGCGTAGGCGTAGGCGTAGGCGTGGGTGTAGGTGTAGGTGTAGGTGTAGGGGTTGGTGTGGGTGTTGGCGTTGGTGTAGGCGTGGGGGTGGGGGTGGGTGTTGGGGTTGGGGTTGGCGTTGGTGGTTCTGGAGTAGTTGTTGTTGGTGATGATGTTGTCGTTGTTGGTGCTGGAGTAGTTGATGTTGATGTAGTTGTTGAAGTAGTCGAAGTTGTAGATGTTGTGGAAGTAGTCGAAGTTGTCGATGTAGTAGAAGTTGTTGATGTAGTGGAGGTTGTTGTGGTTGGTGCAGCAGTTGTTGTAGTTGTAGTTGTAGTTGAACAACAAACATCACAAACAAATGTCGATGGTTCTTGTGGCATACTACTTATTCCCGATAATAGTTATTCCATATATTTCAAGTGTCTTATATATGTTAGATAATTGCTCCTTTAGATTTTTAATTTCTTCGTTTTCACTTGGTGCTTCTCCATATTTATTAAATGGATTGTAATTAGAAACGCTGCATCCTTGAACATCTGCATATGTAACAGTCAAACTTCCATTAGAACAAGAAATTGACTTAACAACACTTACTATATTTGTGCAATCTGGTGCATTTGGGTCTACAGTTGTTGTAGATGTTGTGGTAGTTGTTGTGGTGGCATTTAAATCTACGGTAGTAGTGGTACTAGTCGTTGTACTTGTTGTAGAAGTAGTGGTAGTTGTAGTGGTTGGTTCTGGCGTTGTACTAGTGGTTGTGGTTGTTGTTGTAACAACAGAATCACAAGAACCACCCGATTGAACTGTTCCGCTTTGTACTAAATAAAAATTAGTTCCATTTGAAAGAAAAATTGGTATAGAATTATATATATCATTTAATCCTGTATCTAAATACAATATTGAACCAGATACTAAGGTTTCATCTTCAGAATATAAAGTAATACTATTTGTAGATTCACAAGATTCTGATGCAGTATCACCAGAGCTAAAAATATGTGTGTAGTATACTGGTGGGGTAAAAGTAAAAAATGTAGTAAGACTTCCTTGTGATCCAGTTCTTGTTGCATAATAAGCAAATTCTTGATTTTTATTGAATGATTGGTTATTTATTAGCGTATCATTTGAAGTTCCTATTATTTGATACTGAGTTCCATTAATATTTATAGTAGAAGAAAGTGCAACATTACTGTAACTCGCCACAACATTTACAGTTCCACGATAGTTTAACCTCCAAATAGAATTACAAAAAGTATTTGTGGTTAAAGTATTTCCAGCAACAGATCCGCAACTGGGGTTTCCGCTAACAAAAGTAAAGACTGGATTTGCTGGCATTATTTATCTCCCATAGCATCAATTCCGTAAAGTTGAAGTATGTTGTACAACTTAGATAATTGATCAGTTAAAGATTCAACTTTTGCTTTAAGTAATAGCATTTCTAAATTAGGCATTTCTGCCACTACTGGCAATGTTGTACATCGTTTAACGCTTACTTTGTCATATGTGAAAGTTGTTCCGTCTGCTGCACAATGTACTGCCGTAACTACATCTACGCAATCATTAGGGTTTGTAGTGGTTGTTGTTGGTCCACTAGTTGTGCTTGTGGTTGTTGTAACACACGGAGGACTACACTGAGCATTTTTTTCTGCTGCTACTGTATTACATGCTTCTGCTGTGCTGTAATCTCCAGAATCGCCTTGTGGACATTCAACACATGTCCAACATGTTTCAGATGCACAACTACCAACAAGATTATAACAGAATCCACAGTCTGGATTTGCTGCATCTAATTCACTTTTAGCATCTTCGCAAAGAGTACTACAAACTCCATCTATAAGAAATTCGTTGTATGAGCTTATAGGATTTTGATCTGATTGTGAGCAATAGTGACAATCATCATTTTCGTTTTTATGCAAATACATTATTGGGCAAGGAGCTTCAGTAGAAGTAGTGGTGGTAGTACATTCCTCACCATAAGATAGATCTGCCTCTATTCTGGCTTCTTCGCAATTAGCTAATGCATCACAACCTGTGTATGTGCCTATGCTATTATTTTCTCCTTGTGAACAATAATGACAGTTGCTTGGATCATCATATTTATTTAAGTAATAATCTGGACATGTTGTTGTTGTTGTTGTTGTGCATTCTTCACCATATGATAAATCTGCTTCTATCCTAGCTTCTTCACAATTAGCTAGTGCATCACAACCTTCGTATGTACCTATACTGTTGTTTGCTGCTTGTGAACAATAATGGCAATTACTTGGGTCATCGTATTTATTTAAGTAATATGGTGGACATCCGCATCCTGGTATTTCTGCGTTTTGTTGCTCTGCATCCGCAGCACAATCTTCTGCTTTGGTTGGACCAGTATATTCTCCATTTGAATCATAATGACAACTAAAGCATGGATCATCAAAAACAAGTGTCATTGAACAATTAGTGTTAAGCCCAGGTAATTGTGATTGGCAGATCTCTAATGTGTTGAATGGACCAGATACATAATTAGGACTTCCACAAAATTGAGTACAATTATAGCAGTCTGTCTCTGTTTCAACAACACAATATCCTGGTCCTAGTGTTGTGGTAGTGCTACCACCCGGGCCTACTGTGGTCGTGCTACCACCTGGGCCTACTGTGGTCGTAGGTGGTCCTGCCGTAGTGGTTATGATTTCTTTTGCTAAACCGTTTTTAAATCTAAGTGATTCTGTTTCACCTTCTTTTGTTTTTAAATAAACCAAATTACCTGTGAATCCATTTGTTTGCAATAGATCAATACACGAAAATTCTTTAACATCATCGTTTTTAATGATGCATCCAGCAAGATCACCATTCATATCTCTTGTTATTGTAAAGTCTTTATTTAATGCTTCTGCTGCTATAACTTCGCTATCCTCACTTCCACTTCCGCATTCAAGAACATCGTATCTTATTCCACAACCTTGCCCTTCAACCCACCATTCTCCTGTGTGTTGATTTAAATGTGCCACTATGGGTTGATCAGATCCAATTGTTTTTCCTAAGTTTACTATTGGTATATCATGACCGCCAAAATAATTAAATTTAGGATTATTTTCATATGGCACAACCCCAAAAAGACCTGCTGGTCGCATTGAACCTATTGCAAATGAATCATTGCTATTTGATCCAAGTGGAACCTTATCGTTTGGAATAAAGTTATTTTTCTTTATCATCCCAAGACTTCTTCCAATTAGCGTTCCATGAGATGTCCAAACTCCCCTTATGTCATCCCACATTAAGTCTAGTGGACCAGCAAATCCCTCTGCTGTTCTTCCAGGATGGTTTTCTCCTTTATCATTATCTGGAACTGTTATTTTTGGATAATATAAGCTTTGACCCCAACCACTAATCATGAGTGGTCCACGCAAAGCAATTGCCCTAGATTTTATTACCCCTGTTTTTGCACCACCTAAAGAACTATCTCTAGTTAAAGTTTCTGGTGCTGTATTTGCTGTCCAATTGCAATAACGATCACCATCATCGGACATAAAGCTTCCGATATAGCTGTTTAATTGAAATGGATTTAAAGAAATTGCTGTTGCTATTGTTTTATCGTCAAATTTTACTTTTGGTTCATATGCCTTAGATGTTAATGAACACGCATAGCCTCCTGCAAAATTTGAATATGGTGAGAATATTGCATCTAAAGATACGCCAGCTTTGTTTGATGGTATTTTTCCATCGCTGCTCTGCTTTCTAAATGCAGCAGATGCCTCTAGATGTTTTACTGTTATTCCAAGAGTTTTAACTTCTGCATTTGTTCCTCCTGCTGCACCAAATCCTGCTGCGTAATTTTTTTGAACAGGTATCTGTGCCATCAATATGTGGCCATGAGGACTCCATCTATCGTTTTTTCTACCTATGTAATCAAGAAAATAGCTAGATATTCCAAATCCTGCTTCTCTTAAGCCTTGAGATTGTTTTTTTCGTTTTGCCTCATTAAAAAGACCAAGTATATTTTTTCTATCTGAATATGCTTTTAGTGCTGTCTTCTTCATTCTCTCTAGCATATATCTAGACGGCAAACCAAATTTTGAAGTAAATGTTCTAAATGTATGTTGAGTTGTTATTCCAGAAGGACCATATGTAGCATTTATTGATGTTAGTTTTGGACCTCCAGCTTGCATTTCTTGACCAAGACTAAACTCTGGCAAGCCAACCCTAGTGTATGAACCAGTCTCAAAAATACTTATAGGTGTAATGTCTTTGAGTTTTGTTTGTGCGACCTCTTCTAATTTTGCTGAAGAGTTAAATGCCCAAGGAACTAAATTAGTATCTTGTTCAACTTTTGTTTTTCCTCCTTTGCCCTTTGTTCCAACATACCAAGGACCATAAAAATCGTTTCTTGTAGATTTAAAATTTAAAACATAGCGATCTGGTCTAATTGGAATTGATCCTGTTGATACATTTAGTGATTGTCCAAAAATACTATTTCTATCTTTCACACCAAAAAAACAATTTGTAATTGACCAGTAACCAACCTCGTTTTGTATTCCTGATCCTTCATAAGTAAATATTGCTTGAGGTATACTAATTAAAACATAAGGAATATTGTCTATATAAATATAGTCTGGATTAAGGGTTGCTCTTACCCAAATATCGTTTCCAGAAAAGAAACATGACTTTGGGTCTGCATTAACTAATGGATACCCACCTGTGTTCATAATTATAAAATTTCCTGCCTTACCATCTTGGTTAAGTATTTCCCCATCAAATACTTCTTGAGGCATTCCTGCTGCTTTAGCTTTCAATGTCGCTGGATTTGACCATCCAGAATCAGATGGTTCTATGTTATATATTTTTTTAGGTGCTCCGTCTGGACCATTTGCAGCCAGTCCATCTTCGCTTATATAACTTTCAAGTTCCTGTTTTATTATTAATCCAGAAGTTTTTGATGCTGGAGCATGACCATCAGCATTGTTGACCACTATTCCTTTGGGGTCTATTGGCCACAAAAATTGTTTGCCCAAAGCTGATTCTAAGATACTCTTTAAGTATGCAAATACTCTTGTTCCACGAATAATTCCAGCATCATCATTATCTGCACCAAAAACTCTTTTAACAGGATTTTCATTTGTTCCACCTAAGAACATAAAGTTGGAAACATTTTGAATATTAAATCTTGGTGCTCTTAAAAAAACTTGGCTATAAGTAAAATTTCTACCTTGATCTTGTCGTATCTCTAAATACAATTCCCATGTATCCTGATTTCCACCCATTATTATTGCTGCTTCTATCAAATCTATTTCATAAAAAAGTCCACCGTTTGATAATATAATGTCCTCTAATCCTGGTATTGGTATTTCAAATAAAATTGTTTTAAGACCGCTTCCACCAAATGTTGATCCCATAAAACAAGGGTATGTAACCGTTGCACCAGCAAAAGGACAACCAGAAAAATCCGTAAATGTTTTAGTTGAAGTCCAATAGGGCTTTCCATTTATGTCATAACCAAAAAACATTTTTCCAGAATGTGGTCCTGCTGATTTATCATCATCAAATATAAATGTTTGTTCTTTCTGTCCTCCCCAAATAAGAAAATTAGACTCTACACTATTTGCTGATTCTGTTCCTGTTTCCCAAGATATGATATTTTCATCAGCATTGGCCTTGGTTTTTATTGCACCTATGACATTTTGATTTGCTGGATCTACCGCTAGACTTGCAGTTTTTATTGTAAATACAGATCCAACTAATTCAACCCTATATAAAAGACCTAAGTCATCACATATTTGAGATATTGCATCCAATAAATTAACATGTGGAACCGGCATTCTGTAATATTGTGGCAATGAAAAATTTAAATTTATTGAGAATTTTTTTCCTGCTGACCAAATACCATGTTCTGCCGAAAGTGAGTTTACTCCACTTTGAAAAATATGATAAGGCATTCCAGTATCATCTGTCTGACTTGCTCCAAATTTTCCACCAATTTTCTCTGACTCATAAAGTCTAAATATATTTAATAAATTATCTACTGGAGCATCTTCCTCTGTATTATTTGTTCCATAAAATTTTGTTATACACTCAACATTTCTTAATATTTCTTTTCCATCATTAACTTTGGCCTCATATATAACTCCACCGCCATCATGTCTTTCTGTTAATCTATCTAAAAATCCAACAAATTTAAAACTACCCATTTCAAAGTCTATTTTTTCGCCTAATTTTTTTGATGCATCAAGCACATCATTATCATCTTTATCTACCGCCATTTTAATTGTTAGAGATGTTTCAGAGTCATTCCATCCTGTGGAAGCACTAAAATCTATAACGGTTAAACCTAAAAACTTTTTTCTTGCAAAAGCCATTTTTCACCTATTTGTAATTCCAAACCACTGATCTTGTTACTTTTCTTGTATTGTAATCAAATGTTGAATCATCTTTTTCAACAAAACTTGTGCCTGTTGGAGCATAGTCAGCAACATCTGGTGGTTTATTTGATCCATCATTATATAATACCTCAACAGTTACGGTTTTTACACCATTTTTTTTACCATTAATCTTTTGGATTATTGGACCTTCTGGCTTGCCTACAGCGGGTATTGTTGCGTAAAGATCAGTAGGTGGCGTGTCTGTATAAGTAATAGACTTATATCTTTCTCCATCTTCTTCTATTCCTTCAGATACATCTACGGAAAATGTGATCACTCCAGATGTTTTGTTTATGCCCTCACTAACAGATTTTACTCTTGCGTTTGTAAGTCCTGCATTTGGTATTGAGAATGTAGATCCAATCACCCATTTTTTAATTGATTGATAATATGTATTTGCCTCAGTATATTTGTTCTTTCCATATCCAGTTATAGTTCCCTGCATACTTGCAGAGTTATAAAATGATTCTGAGCTTTTTTTAGATGTGGTTGTTAATTCTACCGTGTATGGCAAATCAGATATTGTCCAAGATTCTGTACATTCAACAGTATTTTTTTCTGTATTTACAGAGTAGTTTGTTGTTTTGCCATATTCTTTACCAGAAGGTATTCCAGATATATATGTTGCTGCACCAGCAGAAGATGAGGTTGGAGTTAATGCTATAATTCCTAATTCCCAACCCTTTTTTTCAACACCCCCAACAGTTTTATTTTTTAATTGTATACTTCTTGTTCTGTCTACCTTAACAAATCTGTCGTACTCATCGCTTGGTTGAAGTGACCATGATTCATTTATTTCTTCTGAGTCTTTAATTAATTGTTCAAATACAATTGTGTAATCACAAATTAAGCTATTTGCTTCTAACTGAAAGCTTTTAGATTTCAGAGTTATGTCAGTAGTGCCATCCCCACTTATTGTTGGAATTGAAACTCCAGCAGCTTCTATATAATACTTATCTATTTTTTGAGTTACTAAAGCTTCAAGTGCTGCCATTTTGGTAATTATTTTACTAGGATAATTTGCATCAGAAGCAGCATCTGTATCAACTGAACCTCTTTGAAAACCAATTCCTGGCTTACCAATTATTGGATCATACGCTATAATTTTTCCTTTTAATTCTATATTTCTTACTGTTTTTTTAACTGTGCCGTCTTCTTTAAACTCTGAAGACATAGTTATATTTATGAATGGTGTTGGAGTTATCTCAACATTGTTTAATTTTACTAGTGCCATTTTTTTACTCGTATGGTCTTGGTATTTTTGCTGTTAACAAGTCGTAATCAGAAGAAACAGTAGGAAGAACATAAGCTGTTGATGAAGACCAAATAAATGTTGTTGTTCTAGATATTTTTTTTGATGCTGCTGTAAATGTAATTACATCAGATTCTATTTCTGAATTTGCTGGTCTATATGCAGTCAAAGTATCTGGAGCCTCATCTGTTCCAACTCGCTCTATTGTAATAGTCATAGACCTTGCTTTTTTTGTATCTATATCTTGAAAAATTGGTCCTGCCCCACCAGTTATAGTATTGTGAATCACTATTAATTTTGGTGGTGCTGCTAGTGATCCTTGATAAGTTATATTTATTGTCTCGCTTAAAAATGCACCAGTTGGCTTTTTTTTGTTTTGTACTTCATAAGAATAATTTATTATTCCCTTAACTTGATCTTCGCTTAAAGATCGAGATGAAATTACAAGATCTTCATAAAGATCATCTAGTGTAGTCTTTACTTTACCCCATAATGTATTTGCAGCAGAGTACCTATTGCCACCGGGGTCTTGTTTTAATCCAGTTATTGTTCCTTCTATGGATAATACTTCTCTTAATGAATTGCTGTCTATTTTTTCGGTAACTGTTTGATCGTGATATGCATAAGCATCTTGTGGTAAGGTGAGATCGTAAAAATCTTTATTATGATAAGAGATATTTATTTCTGCTGTTGCCACACCGTTTGTTATATCAAGAGTCTTACTGGTTTTTTTATTATGGGGATTAGTAAAAACGCCACCTGATGCAGCGGTAATGGTTGCTGGAACTACTTCAGCAATCAATGTTTCCAGTTTTGCTTTTGCTATAGTCCAGCCCTTTGCCACCGCTGAACTTTTTGCCTTTACAGATAATTTATGAGATATTTTTGAAAATCTTGGTTCAGAATCATCAAATTCTATAGACCATGTATTATCTGTTTCTGTTGAAGATACAACCCCTGTTGGTACTAGCAATCCACCTATGTATATACTGTCTGCTTCCATTTCTATGGTATAGTCGCAAAAATCAACCCAAATGTCTTCTTTTACATTTACAGACTTAACTCTTGGTTTAAATCTTATTGTGTTAGCCCCATCAGGACCAGAAATAGAAAATTCTAATCCGTTGTCTACCATCAAAGCACTTAGGCCAGAAACGAAAGATACAATGGATGCATGATTACCTACAGCAACATATTTTGCAGCAACGGTTATACTAAATATATATCTTTGTGTTTTTCCACCTTCTGTATACTCAGGACTTTCTGAAATTGAAACAGATTGAATGGGTTTGATAGTTATTCCGTTGTAACTTCCAGCCATTTTTTATTCCTCTGTATATCCATGAACATATAAATGGGTTTCATTAGTAACCAATTCTTTTGTTTCTGGCATATTTAAATTAAATGCTTCTTCGCTTGAAGTTTTTCCATATGTAATAAGTTCTACATTTGAATAATCGCTTAAATTTCCTATAACAACCATTGGTATATTATCCCAAATTCCATGCATTTCTCTCTCTATATATAAATTTACCCCTTCTGCATAAGGAGTAGAATTAAATAAGCTACCAAGACCAATTATTGTTATTGGCATTTCACCATATTCTGATAAATAAGAGTTTTGCAAGAATAAGTTTATTTGTCCTTTATTACTTTCAAATAAAATATCACCAATTGTTTGTAGATTTACTGACTCATTATTTCTACCTATGCTGTCAACTAAAACAAATATATCAAATGCACCTTTTTCTAAAGCTAAAATATATAAGTCTGCCCCATTAAATATGCTGTCATTTGTTGAACTATGTATGTTTAAGTTTAAATAATCATTTAATGATGGCGTTGGTATGTTGTTTATAAATAAAGGAATTGAATTTTCTGGTTGTGATTTTAAATTAAAATTTAATTGTTCGCTTGCACTTTCAGCACATGTAATATAAAGATTTAAATTATTTTCTATTTGTGATTTTATGTTTAATGGTATGTTTTCTTGTAGTTTTCCGTTTAAGTAAAAAGATTTTGCAAATTGATGTTTCTCTGATCCTTTTGTTATTAATTGTGCATTGTTGTTTATGTTACTTTTTGTTGTTAAGTTAAATCTTCTAGACGGTATGCTTTTTAAAAATAAATCTGCTGTTTTTACTACGCCATCATTTTGCAAAAATAAATTAATGTGCTGATTATTACCTCCAGAAATAAACAGTCTTGATATAGATGCATACTTGGGGCTTGCTTCAAATGTAATCGTTCCTGTTATGTTATCTGCTCCATAACTATATAATTCATTTTTGGTGAATTGTATTTTTATTGTGTCACCAACAAAAACTGCAAATGGATCTGTAAAAGATATCTTAGCATTTGGATCTGGCGTTGTAATAACCATATCCCCACTAGCTATTATGTAGGTTTCATTGTTGATCATTATTCCAAAATCATAATCTTGTTCAGAAGAAACAGTTAGACTTGGATTTATAACACCATCTTCTGTAACAAAAAACATTATTTCTGATGAAGAATTTCCATAATGATTTGTGCTTGTTATTACATACGGATTTGCTACTGTGCCAATTCCAGAGTATGTAAAGTTAACAGGTTGAGATATTATTAGTAGTGGCATTTTATATTCCGTTCTCTGCTCTGTTTATTGCATCATTTATCATTCTTTTCATTTCATCACTAACATCTTGAACTACTTGCTGTACTGCAAACTGTATTGTTGTTGCATCCATTCCTACGCTTACATTGGTATTTATATTTCCTTTTACATCTATTTGCGTTGGAATCAATGCTGCTGCTGCTTTTAAATTTGTTATATATGTATCAAAATTAGTTAGTGCTGTTACAAATTCTGAGTTAAAAGTTATTGCAGAAGATGAAAATTTATCAACTGCTGTGCTAAAAGACCCAACAGAATTTCCAAATGTATTCATTGCTCCTAATAATGCACCTATGTCAGATTGATTTATTCTAATTTCAGTTTTTAGAACACTTGATAGTTCTTCTAGTCTAAATCCACTATTTAAAACTTGTGTAAGTTTATCAAAGCTAGAGCCTTTTATTTCTACAAATGAAGATGGATCTCTT
>Ga0209297_1002272_pt1 | contig 10719 bp, 8 predicted proteins | sample S_130805_MF_Meta_FD_187322 | JGI IMG/M metagenome (GOLD analysis project Ga0209297, IMG submission 187322) | Freshwater microbial communities from Lake Simoncouche, Canada to study carbon cycling - S_130805_MF_MetaG (SPAdes) (version 2) | ecosystem: Environmental > Aquatic > Freshwater > Lake ... | reverse complement strand
GTTCCGCTTGACCCTGAAACGCCAGAAGACCCGCTTGTTCCTGACGAGCCGCTAACTCCAGAAGATCCGCTTGTACCTGAAGACCCATTAGAACCGCTAGAGCCTGACGATCCGTTAGAACCGCTAGTGCCTGATGATCCGTTAGAACCGCTAGTGCCTGATGATCCGTTAGAACCGCTAGAGCCTGACGAACCACTAGAGCCTGATATTCCGCTTGACCCTGAACTGCCAGAGGTTCCGCTTGAACCTGCTGGGCCTTGCATTCCTCTAGCAACAGTTATTGCGTCTTGTAATTGATTGTTACTTGGTGTAACCGTTATAGAATTACCCGCTTGAGGAATTATTACTGTTTGATTAACCTCATTCGAATCTTCAGTAACAACAATAGTAATACTACCATTATCTTTAATTATGACATTGTCTGATGCCATAAAATTACCTTGTTACTTCTGGAGATATCGAAAAGGAGCCATTTAATACTCTATTTACGGTGCTTTCTCCAGAAACGTAACTCTCTATATCATAAACAGCTATTGTCGTTGGAAGACCCGCTGTTTGAGTTGGCGTTAAGCTAATGTTTATAGCGCCACTAATAGCGCTTGTTATAGTAGGATTTAAATTTAATAATACGCCAGTTGATCCATAAGAATAGCGGGCTTGGCCTCTTAAATAATATCCACTCAAATTAATTCCTGAGCCTGCTGAGCTTACTAAAGTAGCATCTAAATTATAACTTTCTCCTTGGTTGATTGATATATTGTAGACAGCCATGCTTTAGATTACACTTCAAATCAAAGGTATTTTATATTTTTATCTGAAATAAGAAGATCGATTTTTTGTTTTACCATTTCAAATGTTATTTCTTTTGAGCATTCGAAATCTTTAGCTTTTGGACACCACAGCCAATTGCTCCTATCAAATATACAATTAGCATCGCTCCAACAACTGTTGCAAACGTTTTTGTTATGGACCCTATACGGAGTAAAAAATTCTAATTTTGGATCTGTAAATCCAGAAATAAGAACAACCGGTTTGCTACAAGCCCAAGCCAGCCAAGACAGTCCAGAACTTATCCCTATGAAAAACTCACAATTATATAAATCATTAATCCTATTTTCTAGAGGCAAGTCTCCAGTTTTATTTATAGCGTTTTCAGGAATAGTATTCATTGAGCTTTCTACGCCATAACTATAATCTTTATCGATACATACCACATCGTAGCCTAAAGACTTTAAATAATCGACAACTTTGCGCCAACCGTCTTTTCTATTCCAATATTTACATTGGGCAGTTGATTGCGTAGCTATGCAAACATATTTTTTATTAGAGACGGTGCTTTTTTGTTTGTTTATTGTTATTTTGGGCTTTATTTCTTTTTCCTCTAAGCCTAACGACTTGCAAGCCACCCCTTGCAAAGAATAAGATTTGTAATTAAAATCGTCAAAACAACCCAAAGAATATGCAATTTTTGTTATTTCTTGCGGTTTTTCAGAATAATCAAAAAAGTTTATATTAGGATACTCATTCTCAAAAATATTTTTAAATGGAGTATATAAGTTTATTTTTGTATTTTTTTGAATTGCAAACTCGTTTACAACGGGAATCCATGCGATTGCATCCCCAAGACTTCCTGATTCATTTATAATATTTATTTCATCTTTGGAAACGTAAGCGTACTCTAATGAAAAATAAGGGTACAAGTTTCCATTTAAAGATCTTTTTAAATTAGCTAAAGAGAATTTTTCTATCAATTCGTTATCGTTATTTATTGATAAATGTACATTTTGAGGATACAGCCATTCACTTTCTGGGATATCAGCTTCTTCTATTTTGGGCAAATATATATTGTTTGAGTCTTCTCTATTCAAAATAATTACAGATTTTACGCCAAGCCCAGCGGCGATATGCATTGGGCCGCTATTTATTCCTACAAAATATTCACAACTAGACATTAATTCTATTGAATTTGTCAAAGACTTGCCGTCCCAAAACACAATCTCATAGCCACTAATGTTTAAAAATTCAAATATTGATTTTTGCAAAGGCTCATCTAAAGAAGCAGTTTTGCCTTTCAAATGCAAAAGGACTTTATTTTTTGCTGGATTATATGACTTACTAATATAAGGCCTTGGCACTAAACTACTCTTTCCTAGGAATGCTTTTTCTAATCTTTGAATGCAATGCCCCCCATTCCAATCGTAATTGTTGTAACCTGAAGAATCAATATCAAAGAATGAGGCTGAGTCTTCTTTTCTATATCTATCATTAAATTGTTGAAGCTCATCAAATGCTGCGAATGAACTATTTACACGCTTAGATTCACTCAAATTATTCAAGATAACAGCATCGCCTAAACCGCTAGCAGAATTTGTTATATTATTATATTTTAAGAAATTTTCTGTTTTTGGTTTTTTTACTTTTTTTTTATCATAAAAATTATTTAATATTTGGCTGGCCTTGTCAGTCGAAATTTTATTTCTTTCATAATAAAAAATATTGCTATTTGGGAAATCGTCAAACTCAATAAACCTGCGCCATCCCTTGTTTATTAATTTAGGGTCGCAATATTCTCCTTTTCCTCTTGGTTTATCTATTACATGAAAAATTTCTTTTTTAGATATAGACCCATTACTATTGAACGACAGCCATTCTACCCAACAGTTTGGTAAAAAATTATCATCAATTCCTATGCCGCAATTATCATTTAACCTGTGATAAATAGCACAAAGCTCATTCAAATGGTGTTGAGCTGAAGGATGTGGATTAGGAAAAGAAAAGTCATAAGAATCTAAATAAACCAAATCTAAGCTTTGCACAAATTCATCATTTAAACTATTCATATAGCCAATAGAATCAGAAACTACAAACTCAATAGCCTCATGAAACCCTTCTGTATTTTTTTTGCTTTTTTCTATGCTATTAGCAGATATGTCTACAGAATAGATTTTACCTCCAGTCACATTTTTAATCAAATCTGCCATAACTAAAGTAAATGCACCAGCGTTTCTTTCTAAAGGCTCCCACATTGTTCCTGTTTCTAATATATAAACAGGTTTATTTTTTGCTACAAGTTTTGGGATAACATATTCATAGAATTTTACTCTAGAATACCCAGATTTAGTAATTAAATCCCTATATTTCCCAAAAAAAGCTTCAAAATCAAATCCTTCAATTTTCCAAGCGTAAAGCATCCCAAGCTCTTTAGATCCTCCATCTTGATATTCAAACTCGCAATTGAAACCTAATCTTTTTAATTTATCTGATATTTTTAATACTCTACCGTCAGAATTGAAATGGTATTCTATTGCTATTTTTTTTATTTTATTAGACAAGAAATCTTCGTCTAAATTTTCAAACAAATCATATTCAGAACCTTCAATGTCTACTTTTAAGTAGTCTATTTTGTTTATATTATTTTCTTTGATATAATTATTTAAATTTATATTTGAATCAGGAGATCCTCCTTCCACAACTTTAGACCCTAACAAGTCTTCTGTTTTTTGTAAACTTACTGGCTTAGAATAGACAGCTTTGCTACAATGAAAATAATTAAAATCTTTATTCAAAATTTCAAATACGCATTTCAAGTCTTCATTTGGCTCAAAAGCATGGACTTCTGATGCCCCATTTTGGAAAGCATATCTTGAGAACAAACCCATACAAGATCCAATATCAAAAACAATATCTCCTTTTTCTACTTTGCAGCTTTTGAACGAATACGTTTGCCTGTTGTAGATTTCAAAAAAACTAAAACCTAAAGTTTTGTTATTTTTAAAATCGTAAGGGATTTCTTTAATAAGATTTTTGTTTTCAGTTTTTAACTTACGAACATCTATAGCTATGTTCTTATTAATTGTTTTTTCCAGTATCAATTCTTTTGTTCCAGAATCATATATTCTAAAAATTTGATTTGGCAACACATAGGCATGTTTGCTAAAAAAATTGCATTTATTATTTACGGATAGCGTTTGATCATAAAACGTAAAACCAGTATACTCATCAATTATTTTTACATCTACCTTAACATCATACTCTGAATTAGAATTATAATATATTCCTAACCGATCTTCAGTCTCACCAATAAAATTGATTTTGTATTTTTTATTTTTTGGAAGCTCTTCTATTGCTTGGCTTGCTTTTTGAGCAGCGCTATCCCAAGAAAATTCATTTCTTATCATAATAGAATCATTTAGCGCGGCAGCTTTATAGTAATCGTAATTATTGTAAACTTTTAAAATTTTATCCTCTAAATCTTTGAAGTCTGGCTCATACCAATTACCACAAGCAGAATTAGATAAAATAGAAAATGTATTTATAGATTTAGACGACGACTGTTCTTGTTTTATTTTTACTGGCACTCCTTTTCCTTTTGCGAATTCTAATTGTCCACTGCAATCAGAATAAAGGCTCGGTATTCCGCAAGCCATTGCCTCAATCAAAGGCAGATTCCAACCCTCAGACCTTGAACAAGATAAAAATACATGCCCACATTTAAGATATTTCACATACTCTTCTTTGCTTGGGAAATGCAATACTTTAATATTACTAGTATCAATATTGTAAAATTTTAATCTTTCTTCTGTTGATTTCATTCCGTCAATTGAATAAGTATTATCTACTGAAATAACAAGCTCTATTTTTTTTGATTGCCCAAAAACATTTTTAAAAGCTTCTATTAATTCTCGTATTGATTTTCTATCGTCCCACCTTCCAAAAATTAAAAATCTAAATTTATCATCTTCATATTTTAAGTCTTCTGGATAAAATAAAGACGAATTTACTCCTTCTGGAATTATTTTAACCTTGTTCGCTTCTATACCTTGTCTAACTGTTATTTCAGCTTGCCATTCAGACGGAACCCAAACTTGATCGTATTCTTTTAATTTACTAAAAAAATTTTCTGGATAAGCCGTACTCTCCCAAACTGTATAGGCTATTTTAGGCCCAGAATAATTGTGATAAAAATAATGATGATTCACTTCAGCCAGCACAATGTTCAGGTCGTGAGCGTAACCTTTCAATCCCGAATATATATCAAAATCTTTTAACGCACCGTTTTCCCACAAAGTTTGTTGCGCAATTAAATCTTTATCTAATTTATCCGCGTCTCCACCATGCGGGTCAGAATCTCGCAAACCTTTCCAATTTTTACCTACAGTAAAATTTCTTATTTTTACTTCATGCGTTTTGCTAAGAGATTTGAAAAAATTTTGGCAATGAGAATTATAACCGCTATTGCCAACATAAGTAGCATGACCCAAGACTTTCATTTTATTATTTTGATAAAATTAGATGTTTTATCTAATAAATAGACACGGATTTTCAAGCAAAAACGATGGGTTTAAAAAATTGACAAACCCTTTCTAACAGCCCAAATTGCTTTCCGTGAAAGAGAAGGTGGTAAAAAGAGCAGTTCAAATAGCCAAGAACCTTTGCCCAGTTAACAGGGAAATGAGGTCTAGCCATATCGCTTTTTTAATTAAATCAAATACTATAGAAAAAATTGGCACAAACAAAAGGCGCACTCACCCTGAAATTTCGAAACACCCTTATCACGAAGGTCACGTTGGAATTCACGCTGAATTAGATTGTCTCTTAAAAATGGACAAAGAAGATCTTTCTTACTACAAAATGCTTGTTCTTAGAATAGATAGAAACGAAAGTTTGACAATGAGTAAACCATGTTCTGGATGCCAAAGCCTTTTGTCTCAATTTAATCTTAAAGAAATTTGGTATAGTGACAATAGCGGCAATATAATTCAAATGTGAAAGGTATAATTTTAGCAGGCGGCACCGGGTCTAGGCTGTACCCAATGACTGTTTCTGTAAATAAGCAGCTTATTCCTGTTTATGATAAGCCAATGATTTATTATCCATTGGCTAACTTGATTAGTTTTGGAATCAGAGAGATCTGCGTTGTGTCGTCCCCTGAATTCATAGATAAGTACAAAAAATTATTCAATGATGGATCTCATCTTGGATTAAATATCTCTTATAAAATACAGCCAGAGCCAAAAGGAATAGCTCAAGCTTTGATTATTGCTGAGGATTTTATTAATAATGAAAATGTTTGTTTAATTCTTGGAGATAATATTTTTCATGGAATATCAGACATAGAAATAGCGAAAACTGGAGCTACTGTTTTTGGTTATGAAGTTTCAAATCCTTCTGCTTATGGAGTAGTTAGCTTTGATTCTTCTGGAAATCCAATTTCAATGGAAGAGAAGCCGCTCTGCCCAACTAGCAAATACGCTATGCCGGGATTGTATTTTTACGATAAAAACGCTGTCAAATACGCCAAGAGTTTAATTCCATCTGATAGAGGCGAGCTAGAGATAACTCATCTTAATAGACTTTATTTAGAAAAAAAAGAGGTAACAGTAATCAAGCTTAAGAAAGGAGCAGTTTGGCTTGATGCTGGGACACCAGAGTCTTTATTCCAAAGTTCTGCTTATATTCAAGCTATACAAAGCAGACAAGGGGTAATGGTCGGGTGCATTGAGGAAGAATGCTTAAAAAAACATTTCATAGATAAAAATCAATTAATAAGTTTAATGTATAAAATGCCGAATTCCGAGTACAAAAATTATTTATTAAATTTATTGTCATGATACTTTTATTTGGATCTACTGGATATATTGGCTCTGAATTTAAAAAACAATTAACAGCCCGAGGCATAGACGCTTTTTTTTGGAAAGACTCATTTTCTTTAACATTCCAAAAGATTGACTCTTGGTTTAATGAATCCGGCAAACCCAACATAACAGCAGCAATAAACGCTTCCGGATATACTGGAAGCCCAAATGTAGACGCATGTGATTTAAATAAAGAAGAGACCATTAAAAGCAACGTAATAATTCCTCAAATAATATCAGATTGGTGTTATTCAAAAAATATTACTTTATGCCAAATATCAACCGGATGCATTTATGTAGGTAAAAATATTGACGGAAGTGCTTTTTCAGAACAAGATGTACCAAATTTTTCTTTTAAAGACGGCGGGCATATTTACAGCGGATCTAAAATTTTATCTGAAAAAATAATTTCTAATTTAAAAAAACATTATATATGGAGACTTAAAACTCCATTTGAAGAATATGATCATCCTAAAAATTTAATAACTAAATTATTAAAATATCAAAAAACTTTAATGTTTGAAAGTTCTATTTCTAATAAGCAAGAATGCGTCAACGCTTGTATCGAAAGTTTAATTCAACAAATTCCATTCGGGACATATAATGTAACCAATACGGGCCACATAACAAGCGAATATTTAATCAATAAAATAAAAAGCACTATTGCAAAAGATAAAATTTTTGAAATGATGAGCGAAGAAGATTTTTACAGGTCTTTCAAATGTTTAAAAAGAGCAAATTGTATTTTAGACAATTCAAAAATTAGATCTCATGGAATAAAAATCAAAAACGTAAATGAATCTATAGATCATTGTTTAAATAATTGGAAATGTAATGAATAAAAAAGAAATAATTAAAAACTTCATCAATGAAGTAAAAAAAGACCACTTTGTGCCAGAGTATTGCCACAATCAAAAAGGCGCAAAAAATAAAGTTTATTATTCTGGGCCTTTAATGGATGAAGATGAACTTGTTGAGGCTATCGATTCTCTTCTATTCGGCAAGTGGTTTAGCAGCGGCGAAAAAGTTTACCAATTTGAAAGAGAATTTAGCAAAACAGTTAATCAAAAATACTCAGTAATGGTTAATTCTGGAAGCTCAGCAAATCTTGTAATGATTTCTGCTCTGAAGGAATATTTTAAGTGGCAATCTGAAGATGAGATTTTGATTTCTGTAGTTGGATTTCCCACTACATTAAACCCTATTATTCAAACAGGTCTCAAGCCAGTATTTGTAGATATTGAGTATGATACTCTGAATTTTGATTTAGATGAACTCGTAAAGAAAATCACTTCGAATACTAAAGCTATATTTGTTTCTCCTGTGCTTGGCAATCCCCCAGACATGGACAAGCTTGTAGAAATCGCCAAAAAATACAATCTAGAAATAATCATGGATGGTTGCGATAGCTATGGTAGCAAATGGGACGGCAAGCATTTAGATGAATATGCTGTTTCTACTAGCTGTAGCTTTTATCCAGCGCATCATATTACGACTGGCGAGGGAGGAATGGTTAGCTCCAACATGGAAGAAATAGTAAAGCTTGCTAGAACTTTCGCTTGGTGGGGCAGAGATTGTTTTTGCGTTGGCCCTGCTAATCTATTGAAAAATGGTAGTTGTAATTGCAGATTTAGCCAATGGATTAAAGAGCTTCCATACGAAATTGATCATAAATATTTCTTTTCTCAAATTGGTTACAATTTAAAGCCATTAGACCTTCAAGGCGGAATTGGCCTAGCTCAATTGAAGAAAGCTGATTCTATCCATGAAGCAAGAAAGAGAAATAAAGACGCCATTCAAAACATTCTTTCTTCTATTAAAGGCTTAAAGTTCCCGACTAAACATGAAAAAGCTGATGTGTCTTGGTTTGGCGTACCAGTAATTTGTGAAACTTTTGCTCAAAAATCAAAGTTAGTTAATTACTTTGAAAACAATGGAATCCAAACCAGAAACTATTTTGCCGGAAACATTTTATTGCACCCAGCATATAAACACTTAGAAAAATGGAGCAATTATCCAAATGCTACAAATGTGCTTGGTAACGTTTTCTTTTTAGGCTCTTCCCCAACTATCACTCAAGACAACTTAGAATACATCAAGGAAATAGTAAATAAATATGAAAATTGATCTTTTTGGCGGGACTGGCTTCATAGGAAGTAACTTTGCAAAATTATATTCAAACGAAACTTATGTTCATCCGAGAGAAGACGATCTAGCTATACATAAAGAAGTGCTCTATATGATTAGCACGGTTCATAATTATAATGTTTTTGATGATATTTATAAAGATGTTAATACTAATATAATTAAAACATTAAAAGTTCTTAGCAATTGCAAAGGAAAAGACTTTGTGTTTAATTATGTTAGCACTTGGTTTGTTTATGGCGAAACAGATTTCCCAGCAAATGAAAACAGCCCATGCAATCCGAAAGGATTTTACAGCATAACTAAAAAATGCGCTGAAGATTTAGTCATTAGTTACTGCAAAACCTTTAACATTCCGTATAGAATATTAAGATTATGCAATGTTTATGGTCCATCAGATAAAGACTTCTCTAAAAAGAAAAATGCTTTGCAGTATTTAATTGATGAAATTAAACAAAATAAAGACATAAATCTATATTACGATGGAGAATTTGTAAGAGATTATATGCATGTAGATGATATTTGCAAAGCGATCCATCTTTGCTTATCTAAAGCAGATTATAATCAAATAATTAATATAGGCAGTGGGATACCTCAAAATTTCAAAGAGCTTATTAATTTTGCCATTAACGAAACCGGCTCTTCGAGTAAAGTTGGAAACATGGAAGCCGCTGATTTTCATAAACTTGTTCAAGTTAAAGATATGTGCATGGACGTATCAAAATTGAAAAGTCTTGGATTTAATCAAAACATTTCGATATTCGAAGGCATTAAAAAAATAATACAATCATGAATGTACTAGTAACAGGTGGAAGTGGATTTATAGGAAGCCATTTCATTGAAGGGCTTCTCAAAAGAAATGATGTAATAAATGTATACAATTTAGACGCAAATACATATGCAGCAAATAAAAATCTTCCATTCGAATCTGATAACAGATATCGAAAGTTGACGCTGGATATATGCGCGGCATACTTTCCAAGTCAAAAGAATTATCTTAAGTCTCTAAATTTAGATTATGTAATTCATTTTGCAGCGGAATCTCATGTGGATAACTCTATTACTGGCCCAAAAAAGTTTATAGATACTAATATTGTTGGGACTTTCAATCTATTGGAAATTTTTAACGATACAAATATAAAGAAATTTATTCATGTTTCTACTGATGAAGTTTTTGGAAGTCTTAACCATAAAGAGTCTGCATTCACAATAGACAGCCCATACAAGCCAAATAGTCCATACGCTTCTAGCAAAGCCGCAAGCGATTTAATTGTAAGAAGCTTCAATAAGACCTACGGTTTTCCGACTGTCATCACAAATTGCAGTAATAATTTTGGCCCAAGGCAACACAAGGAAAAGATGATTCCTAAGTGTATTTCTAGTCTTAAGACCGGGATTCCTATTCCCTTGTATGGAGACGGCTCAAACATCAGAGATTGGATTTTTGTTAAAGACCATGCGAGTGCATTAATGGAAATTCTTTTCGACGGCAAACCCGGTAAACAATATCTGATTGGTGGAGATAACGAGATTTCAAATTTTGATTTGATTCATATCCTAGCCGAAGAATATAAAAATATCACAAATAAAGAATTACCGCTTGAATGGTTTAAATTTGTAGAAGACAGGAAAGGCCACGATCTTAGGTATGCTATTGATAATTCAGACTTTAAATTAGATTTTCCGAATTGGAAGGCGTCTGACTTTAAGCAATCAATTAAAGAAACAATCTCTTCCTGTCTTCAGACTTGACTTTTTGTTTATTTTATCCACAATCTCTCATGAAAATATCTAGCGAAAAGAAAAAAATTCTAATTTTTTCAGATGTTCATCAAAACATTGAAAAATTTACCAAAATAATCTCCCACGAAAAAGCCGATATTAATATCTGCCTTGGGGATTGGTTTGATAGTTTCTTTTTGGATTCTGACGCTGATTG
>Ga0209297_1002262_pt1 | contig 10739 bp, 9 predicted proteins | sample S_130805_MF_Meta_FD_187322 | JGI IMG/M metagenome (GOLD analysis project Ga0209297, IMG submission 187322) | Freshwater microbial communities from Lake Simoncouche, Canada to study carbon cycling - S_130805_MF_MetaG (SPAdes) (version 2) | ecosystem: Environmental > Aquatic > Freshwater > Lake ... | reverse complement strand
AAATGTTGAGCCATCGCTGAATTTGACGCCTTTACGAAGTTCGAATGTGAATTTCTTCGCATCTTTCGAGATTGTCCACTTAGTTGCTAAATCAGGCAAAATAGTTTTTTCATCTTTTGCGATTTTGACTAAGTTATTAAACAGTAAAAAGTTAACAAGATGATCAGTACCAGAGCTGTTTCGACTTGGTCCAAAGGCATTTGACCAGTCACCCATACGTGTCATACGAAGTACGGTTGGGGTGGCAGGCTTTGCAACAGTCTTTGCTGCTGGTTTTGCAGCAGGTTTCTTTGCAGCAGGTTTGGCAGCAGGTTTTTTAGTTGCTGCACTAACTGTTGAAATTGGAGACAGGGTAAAGGCCAACGCCGACGCTAGTCCGAGCGCTAAACCATTACGGATAACTCTTTGCATTCATTCCCCCTTTGAGGATTGCTAAATCAGGATGCGAAGACGACCCGCGCAGCCTGTTAGTGAAGTCGTTGAAAGGTATGCGAATATTTGGATTATCGGTAGCACTAAAATGACCAAATAATTGATCAAAGTATTAATATTTCTAGGACTCCAATTAGATAGCTGATATTTGTAGTATTAAAGAAGTTTGCTCTCTAACTGAATGAAATGGGCTTTTACTTGAATTTTGCGTTTAATTCCGGCTTCAGCACGACCCCAAGTCCGGGAGCGTCCGGCAAATGCACGACGCGCCCATTGCTGTTTAGCGGAGTCTCGATAATTCCTGCGGTGTAGTAGTACTCACCGATAATGTCTGAAGGAAAGCGCATTGATAATCCTGGCATGGCGCATGCAACTTGAAGTTGGGCTGCGGCTCCAACGCCACATTCGCCGTTTGATCCGATTACTGAATCCAACCCAAATGCATCAGCAATTCTTCCCATCTCTACGGCACGGGAGGGGCCACCGCTCTTACCTACATAAATACTAATTACATCGGCAGCTTCTGCGCGAAGTACGGCAACTAAGTTATCTAGCGTGAAAACACTTTCGTCTGCCACAACTGGAATACCTAACTCTTTCAACTCATGCATTCCTTGCAAATCTCCAGCAGCTACTGGCTGCTCAAGAAAGGCGGGGTTATGTTCTCTCATCAATGAAACTGCATGCCGCGCTTCTGATCTACGGTAGCCGGTGTTTGCATCGGTTCCGAGGAAAGTGTCTTTGCCCACAAGCTGTCTGGCATATGCAAAACGATCACCGTCATCTACTGGATCTTTGCCAATTTTTAATTTGAATGCCCCGAAACCCATTTTAACTGCGGCCTCGTAAACATGCTTAATACGTGCTTTGTCACCACTTAGTGAGAATTTGATTGGAACCTCAGTTCGGATCGCCCCACCTAGCGCATCGGCCATAGTTATATCTAGCGAACGGGCATACGCATCCCAAAGTGCAGTTGCCACACCGGCTTTAGTAAATGGGCTAGCCGCTAATGCAATCTCAACTTTTGAAAGCAAATTTTCCACTGGCGAAATTGGTTGGCCGATTAAAATGGGCATCAGCACTGTTCTGATTGCATGCTCAGCTGTTCCGCTGTCTTCTCCACTCCAACCAAGAGTTCCACTGACTTCCCCAATTCCTTCAATTCCAGAGGAAAGAATGACCTTTACAATTAAAAAATTGGAATGGTCGTGCGTTCCACTTGATCCCTGTACAACAAGGGATGGGTGAACTATTGGATCTACTTTTAGAGTTTGAATGGATTTAATGGTGGCTTTAACGCCTGCTGATGTCATGAGGCCAGTCTTACATGAACTCCAATAAAGTTGCTACTACTTTTAACAATAAAACTTTCAATTAAAATGTGAAAATTCAAATATTGCATCGGTTTATAGTCTTCCTAATGTGAATTCAAGTGCATTTTTAGTAATTAAAGCGACTTGGCCATCTACAGGCAAAGATGCAGTCCAGTTGATTGATCCAACGCTAATTACAACTCCACCGCTATCAGTTTCAAGGGTCACTAATTCAGCTCCAGCACCTTCTCCATTCAATCCTCGTGCATGTAATCTGGTGTTTGCTGGCGTACTTGAATCACGTTTATCTGTTTCGTGACCTGATGCGCCACCTGGGCAACGCGACACTAGAGAATTGAATCCAAACTTGTCACCGTTTTTTAAATTGGTATTTGTGAATATCGGATGATTAACATCTATCACTTCATATGGCGCGCTAGTCCCCATTCCCGCAAAACTCATGACAACACCTAGCAATGAACTTTCTACTTCATGGCGTAACCCAAATCGACTCGGAATTAACGCACCTTCGCCGCTGTAAGCCCTGTGCGGCAACCAATCTGATAGATCCATATTTTGAACGGTCATTTCATCACCATTTAGATCAACACTGCAGTTGATGCCATTCCCGCCAAGGTAAAGTAATTTGCCTCCCTTGTTTTGTACCCAATCCTTTAATTTTTCATACATGTTTATCGTCCAGTACTCCGGGTGAGTACTCAGGATTAAAACTTTGTACTTCTCTAAATTTAATTCGCCGCTATCAAATTGGTTCTCGGAATAAAGGTCATATTCATATTTTTCTTTTTCCATCCAGCCTAACAATCGCCATTCTCCAGCGGCTACATGCTCTGAACCAATTCTTTTAATTGGATCAGTAATTTTACTTTCAAGTTCCTCGTTATTTACTGGTTCGGGACGATCAAAAGACAAAGGTTCAAATGAATTTCCCACCCACCAAATCGCCCCTGTTGGTCTGAACCAAGGTGATGATTGGGTTGAGGAAATAGTCGGCGCATCAGGCAGCTTATTTGCTGCAACATAATTACTTCGTCCACCCCAATCGTTATATGCATTCCAACAAATATTAGAAGTCAGAATTGCAATCTCTTTTTCCTTTACCTTTTTCCCAGGTGCAACAATCCAAGGGAATGAAAAAGTCTCGCCACTGGAAGATTTCATGTGAAAGTAATAAAGGCCACTTTTTTCTGGAGCGGTGACACTTAACGCCTCGAGATCAGGTGCGTAATCAAAACGTTCGTGGTTCCACTTCACGCCAATTTTGGATATGTCACCATCGGGCAAAGTTTGGGAGTCTCCAGAGGGGGCAGAAGCTGCAAACCTACCAATATCGCGAATGAATTCTTTTTCCCACCCATAACGCCATAAAGAAATTTCCACCGCCTGATGTGCAGAAAATCGAATTTCACCGACCTCGCCACTACGACTCCACTTAGGCCAGATGTAACCAACTAAAGCTTTTGAAAGTAACCGAAATTGATGTGGCTGCATATCTGCAGAAACTCTAATTGTTGAAATCTTGGATCCGAAATTTGGATGCGCAAGAGCAACCTCATATTCACCTGGTGCTAAATCAAGATTTACTGCACCTGAAGCACTAGACCGCGCCTCTATCCGAGTGCCATCTGTTTTCTTTTTAAATTCTAACTGTGCGTCAGCAATTGCAACGAACATCTCATCACTTACAAATCCAATAACCATTTTTACCTCAATGGTAATTCGTATGCGGTATTTAAATAAATCTGAGCAGCGTCACCCATATCTTTTATAGAAATAAATTCATCAGGCAAATATTTCCAGTCGCCTGGGCCGAATACTAATGCCTCAAGTCCAATCGCTGACATGTCGGCAGTATCTGTGACAAATGCCTGTGTGGGCATTTTTGTGATTATTTCTATTTCACTTCCCCTGACTTTTTTGTAAGAATTACTAAGCGCGGTCATTAATGTACTTTCTTTTTTCCCAACGAAAGATTTTTGTACTGCTGTTAATTTAATCTTATAAGTGCAACCATCGACAGCGAATTCATCTACTAATTTTTTAAGATCTTCGTAAACAGTTTCACGCGTCATATCAGGAAGAGTTCGCACGTCACCCAACATAGACGCTTCAGGAGCTATACATCCTGCAGCAATTCCGCCATTCAAAACTCCAACTAATACTCTAGGAAGATCTGTAAGCACTTCATGATTTTTGTGTGTTAATTTGATTTGTGGAATTTTTGAATAAATTGCCACAGCGGCACTAAGTGCGTCAACTCCATCTTCAATTCTGGAGATATGCGAAGCTTTACCAGTTACGGTGATCTTAAATTTTACGGCCCCTCCATGCGTATATACGACTCCCATATTGGTAGGTTCCCCGCAAATTCCAAAACCCTCAAAAGGTCCTTCGGATGCTAAAACATATTTAGCGCCCAACCCAACAGTGTCGTGATGCATCACCGCATGCAAAATAAGATCTCTCGGTAATGTTTTATCTGTGGCTGCACTTTCGATAGCCGAGACCATCGAAGCCAATCCGCCTTTCATATCTGAAGCGGCAGCGCCAAATAACTTATCCCCCTCAACCCACCCTTCTAGTGGATCTCGTGACCAACCACCTAAATGATAAGCACCATCCATATGTGCATTTATTACCAATGGAAGTTGAGATGAATCTCTGCCTGGGACTCGGACAATAACATTTGGTCTGCCGGCGACAACATCTTCGTCATGGACCTGTAACCCCTTGTTTCGGAGACGGTCTGCCAGATACTGCGCGAGCGCGCCTTCATTATCTCGATCTGATTGGTAACTTATTACATCCTTTGCCAGGCTCAACAAGCTCTCGCGATTGACTTGCACGGGATTTGTCATTTCAAGATCATAAATCTTTCTACTGTTATTTAGAACTCTAAAGTATCTAATTAATACTAACTAAAATACTAATAAAAATAATCTTCTCAACTGCCTTAATCTCTGGAATGAATCTAAATTTTCAGGCATACTCCTCGCAAGACAAATTTGAAATTTGATAGGAGAGTTGAAATGAACCCAGATGATAACTTGAAGAGTTTGAGCCAGGCACCTGATGCGCCATTCGCAATAACTTTGGCACCTATTAGGTATATGGGAAAGAATTTTTATGCCTCTGGTCAAGTTTCAAAACGAGGTGACGCGATGCTAGCCACCGGACTAGTAGGGCGTGAAGTTGATATGAAGCTAGCCCAAGAATGTGCTTGGCAGTGTGCGGTAAATGTCTTGGAATCGGTCCAAAAGGAATTAGGTTCGCTAGATAAAATTGAGTACGTCGTTCGCCTGGGCATTTATGTAGCCAGTGCCGATAATTTTTCAGAGCAACATCTTGTAGCTCATGGCGCAAGCCAAGTTATCTTGAATGTTTTTGGCCCTGAGCGCGGATCTCATACCCGTACCGCTATTGGCGTGAAATCCTTGCCACTGAACAGCCCTGTTGAAGTGGATGCCATTTTCCGGATAAAGAGTTGATTCAAAAACTCTTCAAGGGTGGCCTAGTTGCTGATGGAACTGGTTCGGCTTTAGCAAGGGTTGATGTCGCTATTAAAGATGGCCAAATTGTTGATGTCGGTAATCTAGATGTAAGTGCTGATGAAGTTATTGACATAACAAATCTCATATTGGCACCCGGTTTTATAGATATTCATACTCATTCGGATTTAACTTTGCTGTCTAATCCACTTGCCCAAAGCAAAATTAGACAAGGAATAACAACTGAAGTTATTGGTAATTGCGGTTTTGGCGTAGCCCCTAATCCCGTTGGAGAAGCAAGTGATCTTCTTAGAGCGGCTGTGGCTTATTTGGATTTAGATCCAGAAATTAAATGGGACTGGACCGACCTAGCGGGATACCTAAAGGTGTTGGAGAAATCTGGAACCTCAGTAAATGTTGCAACTCTTGTTGGACATATTCCAATTCATGCTTCTGTAGTTGGTTTTGGAAAAGATCCAGCAACTCCACAAGAAATTAAAAAGATGCAAGAGTTGTTACGGGAAAACATGAGTGCCGGCGCATTTGGTTTTTCAACTGGATTGAACTATTCCCCTGTTTCATATGCTTCACAGGAAGAACTTATTGGTCTTGCAACTGTTGTAAAGGAATTTGACGGAATTTTTGCTTGTCACATGCGTGAATATGGTGATGACTTGATGAAATCCATGAACGAGTTGCTTAGCATCACGAGAGCAACAGGAGTGCGGACTCAAATTTCTCATCTCGTTACTTTTGGGAAACGCAATTGGGGCTCGGTCTCACGTGCATTAGAACTTTTAGACCAAGCAAATCAAGATGGCTTTGAAGTGGATGCAGATGTTTACCCATACATTGCAGGGAATTGTCCCCTAACCCAACTTCTTCCATATTGGGCTCAAGAAGGTGGCGATACCGTCATGCGGGATCGGATGAAAGATAAATCTGCCCGTCCAAAAATAATCTCTCATTGGATCGAAAGTGAAGTTATTTGGTCAAACATTCAAATTGCAAATGTAATTCCTGGTCGAGAAGATTTAATTGGCCGAAAAATTTCAGATATCGCTGAATCGCTATCAATTGAGCCAGATATTCTTGCTCTGGACTTACTGGGCGACATGGGCAACGCTCTCGGGATAATTGCATTTGGCCGTGCCGAAAGTGATGTCAAATCTGTCTATGCACATCCGCGTTCAATCGTTGGATCTGATGGACAATCTTTAGACCCAAACGGCGTAACTGGAAGCGGAAGCCCGCATCCTCGTTCGTATGGTTGTTACCCGAGATTACTCAGTGGTTACACGGGAACACCTGGAATTTCAATTGAGCGAGCTATACATATCTCTACACAAGCAGCAGCAAATAAACTCCGAATAAAAGATCGTGGAACCATTAAAATTGGCAACAAAGCTGATTTAGTTGCATTCAATCCACTGGAAATTCGTGATTTAGCAACCTATGAACAGCCCCAGCAATTTCCGATTGGGATTCCACACGTTATTGTAAATGGTGAGTTTGCCATTAGAGATGGCTTGCACACAGAGAAATTAACTGGCGAAATAATCCGTTTTTAGTTAAAGATTAGTTTTTCAACATACTAAACAACGAGCGAACCATGGCCGCTGCCTGAGCCCTATTTTTTACTTGCAGCCTTTCATATATTTTAATGGTTTCATAACGAGCAGTTGATTCACTAAAGTTTAAAGTCTTAGCAATTTCCCGATTTGTTAAACCGTCAGCAATCATTTTTGCAATAGATAACTGGCGATCTGACATATGAAATTTCTTTTGTAAATCATTCGACTCCTGAAGATTGTTCGAATTATCTACTCTGCCGGCATCTCTTAAGCCAGTTGTATTTCTATTCGACTCAAACTCTTGAAACATCATAGCTTGAACTATCAAACTTAAAGAGGTAAATAACTGTCGACCAAAGTCATCCATTGCGTGATCGTTATCAAACGACCAAACTACTGATCCACTCAAGCGCTCTTGATTTACGAGAGGGAAAGCCATTAGTGAATTCATCCAAGGGATGTATGAAATCCAGGCACGCAAATAACTGCTATAGCAATCTAATTCTTTTCTTGATTCAAGGAAAACTGCTTTGCCGGTGAGCATGGCATCTACTGAAGGCAATTTTTCCTCGATAGTAGTATAAATATTTTGCAATTTTATTGCGTCGGTTGGATATCCATGTGCTGCAAAATTACGAGCTTGATCATTTTCATCAATTATCATAATTGAAATTGCACGTAACCCTAAATAACTTGGGCTTCTTAAAATTAAAGTTTGTAGCATTCTAGAATCTGGGGCTCCATGTCCCAATTTATTTAACCATTCAATCATCCAGAGCAAATGAGACGTGTGATAAAAATTTTCTGGCTCAATACCCTCGTTAAATTCTTTTATTGCACGCAGACCCACTAATTGAGCATTAGATGCTATGTGATCAGGCACTTTAACCCCTCCGAGTAAAAGGAACGGTAGGTGCCGGAAAGGGTCCCGTCAATAGATTTATTGAAGAAATTGCCCAATTTCAAGCAAAATATCGGGATTTGAGAGGGATTCCAGATTTCGAACTTTTCGCCTGTGCGCTAGATCCGCGACCGCTACCTCCGCTAATTTTCCATTAAAAGTCCTTGGTAAATCCGATACAAAAAAGACTTCTGCGGGCATGTGTCGTGGAGAACAATTACTTCTAATCTCTGTTCTGATTTGTTTAATGTAACTGGCCTGATCTGCAATGTTAGGAGCAACAACTAATAAGACTATCCGCTCATCACCATTCCATGGCTGAGTGAAGGCAAGCGCTCCAGAAATATCAGTAAGTGAATTTAGTGCCGAATAAATCTCACCAGTCCCAATACGAACTCCACCAACATTTAGCGTTGCATCAGATCTGCCATGAACTACATATCCGCCTTCTGGTGTACGCGATACTAAATCACCGTGTACCCAGATATTTTCCCAACGATGAAAATATGCATCTTTAAAACGTTGACCGCCTTGATCTTTCCAAATACCAAGAGGGACTGTTGGGAATGGGGATTTACAAACTAATTCGCCCACTTGATTCTCTTCAGAAGGATTCCCATCCTCATCCCAACAATCAATATTCATGCCAAGTAATGCGCCTTGCATCTGACCTGCGTAGTAAGGAAGTAAAGGATTTGGTCCCATGAAAGAACCAACTAAATCAGTTCCCCCAGAGAATGGAGAAATTAAAACTTTTCCATCAAATTGATCACTCAACCATTGCGCCGTTACTTGAGAGAGTGGCGAACCAGTCACCATGATAACTCTCAATTCCGGTAAGCCACCTAAAACTTTTAAATCAGGGTGTTGTTCGCGGATCAGATCTAATAACCTGGCAGAAAGTCCTAGGTGAGTTAATTTCTGCGCTTTAGCAAAGTGAAATAGGCGCAGTGAATCTGGAAATGTTGGTGCTCCGTCAAACAAAACCAAATTTGCGCCTGTGGCAAGAACAGATAGCTCCCAATTCCACATCATCCAACCGGTCGTTGTATAAAAACAAACTCGATCACCAGCCTTGATATCACAATGTAATTTCATTTCCACTAGATGTTTAAGTAAAACTCCGCCGCTTCGATGCAATAAACCTTTTGGTGCACCGGTAGTTCCTGACGTAAACAAGACATATGCGGGATGATCGAAACTTCTTTTCGTAAAATTCATTTGTTTCGATTCTGATGTTGAAACTGACCATGAAACTACGTTTGACAATTCATTATTTTCGCTTAATCCAATAATAAACTTGAGTGACGGAAGGGCATTCGCAACTTCTGCGACCATCTGGCTGCGATCTAACTCTTTACCTTGCCATGGATATGAGTTGCTAAACACCAAGACTGTTGGTTCCAGTTGAGAAAAGCGCGACAAAATCGCTTCGGCGCCAAATTCAGGAGAAGCGGTAGCGACAGTTGCTCCAACTCCAAATCCTGCCAATGTGGTCACTAGTACTTCTATTCCAACCGGAAGAATTGCTACTACTCGATCTGATTCACTAATTCCTTGTTTACTAAAAGTGATAATTAAAGCTGAAACCATATTCACTAATTCTTGGTGGCTCAGATTTGCGCCAATATTGTCAATATCTGCTTCTTTAACGACAGATACTCCTCCTCCACCAGATAAAAGGTTTTCAAGGTGGCTTAACTTTGCATCAGGAAAAAATTTTGCTTCAGGCAATTTACTTTGAATCTGAGTGCGATCCCCTTTTTCACCAATTACCCCAAAGAAATCCCAAACTTCAGACCAGAACTGATCTGAATGTTCCACAGACCATTGTTGTAACTCTGCTAAATCTTTTATCTGATGTTTAACTTTAACTATTTCAAAAAACTTCTTTAATGCCGCACCGCTATCTGCACCTGGCACCCAAGTGGGTCTACTCACCGAGCAGTCCATCCATTATCAATGCCAAAGGAGGAACCACTTATTGAATTTGAATAAGGACCGCACAGATAAAGTGCCAGTTGAGCGATCTCTTCGGGTTCGATCAAGCGTTTAATCGCAGATGGTGCCAACATGATTTCATCAACTACCTGTGCTTCAGAAAGGTTATTGATATCTGCTTGCGATTTAATCTGTTTTTCAACTAAAGCGGTGCGCGCATAAGAGGGTGCAATTGTGTTTGCGGTAACCCCATGTGGGCCACCCTCCAAAGCAGTTACTTTCGTCAAGCCTTCCAGGCCATGCTTAACTGTTGTGTAGATGGATTTGTAAGGAGATGCGATATGTCCATGGATGCTTGAGATTCCAATGATTCTCCCCCATTTTTTGGCGTACATATGAGGAAGTACTTTTTGGGTTAAATAAAATGGAGTCCGCAACATCAGGGAAAACATTAAATCTGCTTGTGCTAGTGGAAATTCCTCAATGGGAGCAACATGCTGAACTCCTGCGTTATTGATCAAAATATCTATCTCTAAATCATCAGGAAAGTGTTTTTCAGGTGCGCTCAAATCAGCAACTTTTGTAGATACCTTAAACTCTTTCGCTAACTCCTCAAGGGTTTGCGGATTTGAATCCACAGCCAATACATCGGCACCCGCCTCAATAAATGCGATTACACATGATTTTCCGATGCCACTAGCAGCGCCTGTGATCATTACTTTCTTTCCTGCTAAGAAATCTGACCTTTTGCTCTCCATAATCCCATTCTATCCAGTTGGAGCATTGCCCTCAATAACTAACTGGAAATCTGGTGAAACCTGAAGTGATTTCGCTGCCGAAAGTTCTAGAAAGGAGAACACTTCATCCTCACTTGTTGAAGGATCGTCAATCCAATCAATTAATGGGTCCCCAATTTTTGAGTTTTTTTCAGCTATAAATTTGCTTATCTTCACTTGATAAATCATCCTCCTAATTAGTACTTTTTCCAACTGTAAAATGCGGTTCGAAGTTGATAAATATCAAAATCTGCATCTACCAGATCTACAAAGAGTATTACTCTAGGTAC
>Ga0209297_1002255_pt1 | contig 10763 bp, 11 predicted proteins | sample S_130805_MF_Meta_FD_187322 | JGI IMG/M metagenome (GOLD analysis project Ga0209297, IMG submission 187322) | Freshwater microbial communities from Lake Simoncouche, Canada to study carbon cycling - S_130805_MF_MetaG (SPAdes) (version 2) | ecosystem: Environmental > Aquatic > Freshwater > Lake ... | reverse complement strand
AAGCGTTCGGCAGTTGCACCCATTGCTAGCGCATCTTGTTCGACAATTCGCTCGGCTAAAAATCGTGGATTAGGATCTAAACCCTCGCCAATTGGATGATTACCCATGTGCTCAACACCGCCGGCGATTGCAATCTCATTTGCGCCCATCGCAATTGCGCCTGCAATCGTTGTCACTGCTGTCAGTGCACCAGCACACCAACGATCGATTGAATATCCGGGGACCGTGTTAGGAAGACCAGAGAGCAAAGCGGCGCTTCGTCCAATATTCATTCCTTGATCACCAGTTTGTGTCGCTGCTGCAATTGCAACATCATCAATAGTTGCGCGATCTACAAGTGGATTGCGATCGAGGAGGCCGCGAATAGCGCGCACCATGAGATCATCGGCGCGAGTTCCGGCATATAAACTACCGGCCTTGCCAAAGGGAGTACGGACTGCATCAACTAATACGACTGAACGTGACATGAGGTAATCCTTCACTATGCGGTGTAGCGGCTATGTTACCCGTCAGTATGCTATTGCGACAGCCACAAATCAGGCATTTGCTGGCGTTTTTACGCGAGCTTTAGTGAGGTAGGCAGGCAGCACGGCGGCCAAGTAGATGGCGTAGATGAGCAACTGCAGCCATGACGTTGTCGTGTCAAAGCCGACAGTCCCAGATAAGACTCCACCGAGCAGAGACTCTTTGGCGATAACTGAAGTGACATCCCAGGCAAAGAAATCGGCCCCGGGAAGTATGCCTAGCTCCTGGAACTCATGTACACCGTACGAGAGAACTCCAGCTGCGACGATAATTAATGCGATACCTGTATAGGTAAAGAACTTTGAAAGATCAAGGTTAATTGAACTCTTATAAATCAAATAGCCCAAAGCGATTGCAATACCAAAACCGGCGATTAAACCGATTGCCGAGTTAAGGGGATCGGCAACGCTTTTAAAGTTTGAATAAACAAAGAGTGAGGTTTCAAGCCCTTCACGAACTACGGCAAAAAATGCAGCCCCAGCAAGGGCAAACGGGCCGGCCATCAAAGCTCGATCTACTTTGCCCGCGAGATCGCTGCGCAGGTGACGTGCTGTGCGCTTCATCCAAAACACCATCCATGTCACGATTGCAACAGCTGCGAGGGAAGTGGTGCCGGCAAATAACTCTTCGGCTCTAGGAGTCAGCTCGGATGAGGTAAAGCTCAATATGCCGCCAACTGCACCGCTGGCAAAGATTGCAACCCCCACGCCGACCCAGATGTAGGTCAATAAATGGCGTTTATCGCTCTTGCAGATATAGGCGATCAATATTCCAACAATAAGAGCGGCCTCTAACCCCTCACGAAGGGCGATAATGAATGAACTGAGCATGGGGAAAATCTAAGGCACAAGGATGAATTACGCAACTCTTTCGTTGCGTAATTCACTCACTCTCAGCTGTGGTTTCGGCCACAGCTTCTTCAACGGCCAATTGCTCTTCTATAACTAGAGGCTCGCGTTCAAGGAGGGCATCGGCCAAGGCTCCCGCGACGAGATCAATCTGCCAGGGCCGGGCACCAAGGGACGCCAGGGCGCTACGCACGCCGGCTTCATCGCGGGTAAGTGTTGAACCGGGCGGCGGGGACCAACAGATGCGCCGTACCGATTCAGGAGAAATAAGGTTTTCAACTGGAATGGAGTTGGCGGTTGCGATGATGTCGATGAGAGCACGCGCATGAGTAAGAGGTGCGAACTTTTCAGGAAATCTATCTCGCCATAATTTAATCGGCGGCAATGTATCGGCGTTTGTCCGCATCGCAGGCCATTGGCTCTCGGGTAGTGCAACAGCTCGCGCAATTGCATCAAGCCATAGTGCGCAGTTTTCCACCCACCTTGCACGAAGACCGATAGGGCGTAACGCCTTTTCAAACTCCTTCTTTGTCGTCGGCGCTGCTAAACATAGCTCAATGATTGCCGCATCATTGAGCAGTTTGCCACCGGCAATATCTTGAGCTGATGCAATCTGATCACGTGCTATCCAGAGCTCTCGAATAATGGCCAGGTGATCGCGCCGTTTAATTTTGTGCATTCCAGATGTACGACGCCATGGATCTATTCGTGGTGGGGCAGGAGGGGCAAGGAGAATTGAGGCAAACTCTTCTTCGGCCCATTGTAGTTTTCCAGATGCCTGCAAGATTTCACGCATCGCATTTCGAAGTTCAACTAAAAGCTCGACATCAAGGGCTGCATAAGTCAGCCATTCTTGTGGCAGCGGGCGCGTAGACCAATCAGCTGCACTATGTTCTTTTGCAAGAACTACTCCCATTAAAGACTCTAAGAGGGGCCCAAGCCCAACTCTAGGTAGACCTGCGATACGACCGCCGAGTTCAGTATCGAATAGATGCGTCGGATTAATTCCGATTTCTCGAAGACATGGTAAATCCTGCGTACTTGCATGCAAAATTACTTCATCAGTATTAAGCAACTCGTTGAGCCGGGCGATTAAAGGGTTTTCCAGGCCAAAGGGAATTGGATCGATCAGATGTAATCCACCATCTGTGCGCTTTATCTGAATCAAATATGCACGGGCGCTGTAACGAAACCCAGAGGCGCGCTCTGCATCAACGGCAAAGGGGCCATGACCTGCGCGAAGTTGGCTGATGGCCGATTCAAGACCGGCTTCAGTGTTAATTACTGGGGGAGTTCCTCCTGCAGGCACAAGTAATGGAACTGGTTGTGACGCCTCTTCCATAAATGAAATTACCGAGCCCTAGAAGAGTTAATTGTAGAGACGCCTTCGGGAATCTCTTCAAGACCTGCAACTTCGGCGATGAGTGTGCACCAGCCTGAAATGTGTTTGATGATTTCAGATGGATCTGAAATTACAGGCGTCCATGATGCACGAATCTCGATTTCAGATTCATCATGGCGTGGAGAGAGTTTTCCAAATGAGGCGCTGGAAACTCGAGTAACGGTTCCAGAGGGTGCTGCAATAGTGCACCCGGCGGCATCGAGGGCCGATAAGAACCAGCCCCAACCAAATTCGGGAAGTGATGGATCCTCTTGCATTGCAGTATCGACATCTGCACGAACAAAGCTCACGCATCGAAACTCACCTTCCCATGTCTCTTGGCCGCCAGGTTCATGAAGTAGAACAAAACGACCAGAGGCGAGTTCATCTTCTTCATCCCCGCTCTTGCCATTGCTTACATCGGCAGAGAAGGCAAATGCATACGTTGCTAATTTTTGCGGCGCTGGAACCTCTTCAAGGGCTACTTCTGAGCGAGGAGTAAATTCTCGTAGCTGGTTCAGTAATCTTTCGAAGCCATTGGCATCCATGCTCTTAGAGTAATAAGGAGACCCTCATTTCTCGGGAGGCGGGACTGTAGGCTCCTATGCATGACATCACTCTTGGCCCTGCTTTCAAGTCTGCTATGGGGCACGGCCGATTTCGAGGGTGGAAGATTGAGCAAGAGACATGCGCCGATCGCCGTATTAGGTTTCTCTCAAATCATCGGCCTGCTCTTTGGAGTTGGACTGCTCTTTGCCTACGGTGATTGGAGCAGCGCAGCCCTTAATAAAGGTGGATTTCTAATTCCTGGAATCTGTGCAGGATTTCTTGGGTATATCGGGCTTATGTGTCTCTATGCAGGATTGGCCTCGGGAAGCATGGGAGTTGTCTCTCCTATTAGTTCATTAAGCGCAGTGATTCCATTGAGTTATGCCCTCACGCAAGGCGAAAGACTCTCACTCCTTTCAACCATTGGCATAGTGCTTGCACTCTCCGGTGCATTTTGTGCAAGCGGACCTGAACTCTCACATGGTGTTGCACTACGCCCGCTCTTCTTAGCAATTGGAGCAGCATTTGGCTTTGGCACATCACTTACATTTATTTCTATTGGATCGCAGACGAGTGCGCTTGCAACAATGGTTACGATGCGTGCGGCAACATTTCTAGTAACGATTGCAATCGCTGTGCGTTTTCGAAGTACTGGTGGGTTTTCTAAGAGAGAGTACCCAAGTCTAATTTTTATTGGAATCTCTGATTTCTTAGCTAATCTGCTTTTAGGGGTTGCATGTAGCAAAGGTTCGGTATCGGTTGCCATGGTTCTTGGCTCGATGTATCCAATTGCCACAGCCGTTCTTGCCTTTGGTTTTCTTCGTGAGCGGCTGCATAAAGTTCAGTATGTTGGAATCGTCCTTGCCGTTAGCGGAGTCGCCTTAATATCAGCCTTTTAATTATGGGCGTGAAAAAATTGCGTTCCATCAACTTCACTTTTTTCAACTGTTGTAAAGTGAGTGAGTATCTCCCGCCAATCGATTGGATTTTCTCCACCTTGCACGTCGGTAACAGTGAGAAAGAAATCATCAATTAACTTTTCACTCAAGAGTTCGCGCAGGAGACCCGGACCGCCTTCAACTAAAATTCGGGGACCAAACTCAGCCCGAGCTCGTAGAATCGCCTGGCTAGGTGAGAGATTCCATATCTGCGCCTTTGGGTTAAGTGCAATGGAGACAACCTCTGAGCGAGTAAGAACAATCAAGGGGATAGGGCTCTTGGCATAAGGCTCTGCACGCGCAGTATTTCCACCAATGAGAAGTACATCAAACTCTCGGCGTCTTGCAAGAAAGATGCTTCGATCAACGCTGGAACTAACTCCGCCCGATGAGCCAGCCTTGGTGGTCGATCCATCACCACCTACTACGAGTGAGGCTGAGATACTCATCGCGCTAGCATCCCAGTTTCTAGGCCATCTCACAGCCCGCTTTAGGCTCAAAAGTTGAGCACATTGGGTAAAGATAGTTAGCCTTAAGGCCATGTCTGGAGTTAAACGAGCCCTTGCCTGTATCACTGGGCTCGCACTAATCGGCGCAGTGCTGGCTCCTATCGCTGCCAATGCCGCTCAGACCTTGGAGCAGGTTCAGGCCAAAGTTCGCCAACTAGAAGAGGATGCAACGACGGCAGCTGAAGGGGCTCAAGAGGCCAAGGTAAAACTCGGAATCTTAACTAAGACCCTGAACGGCATTAAGGCTAAGGCCGAAGTACAAGGAGCGACCGTATCTGCTCTACAAAAATCTCTCGGAGCCATAGCGCTCGAGCAATATAAATCAGGATCGATGAGTCAAGGCTTAGAGCTCCTCTTTTCAAGTGATCCAACGCTCTATCTCTCATCTGCTGGCGTACTCGATGCAATCACTCGCGGCAAATCTACACAACTTCGAAAGTATGAAGCGGCAACTCAACGCCTTAATGCAACAACGATGACGGTCAATGACAAGCTAGCGCTAGTCACTGCGGCCCAAAAGAAATTTGCCGCACAATCTGCCTTGGCGCAGGCAAAGTTAAAAGAGGCTGAAGTTCTCCTATCAAAGTTGAAAAAGGCCGATCGAGAGCGCTTAGCAAAGTTAGCTGCAGCTCAAGAGGATGCCGATCAAGCCTCCTCCCTTGCAGCGGCGCGAAGTGCCAACGGTATTTCAGGACGTGCGGGTATCGCACTTAAATATGCGCTCAAGCAGATCGGAGATCGATATGTCTTTGGTGCCGCCGGGCTTGTCACATGGGATTGCTCAGGCTTAACGATGCGCGCATACCAATCCGCAGGCGTATCGCTACCGCACTCTTCATCGGCGCAATCTCGAATGGGAAAGGCTGTATCCCTTAAAGCACTTAAACCCGGAGATCTATTATTTTTTGGTCGCCCTGTTTCGCACGTTGGAATTTACTTAGGCGGTGGCCGCATGGTGCATGCTCCCCGCTCTGGATCTCGAGTGAAAGTAACAACTGATCTGAATATGGGACGCAAAGCTCTAGTTGGAGCGCGCCGCTATTGAAGAAAACTCTATTTATAACAAATGATTTTGGTCCCCGCGCAGGCGGAATCGAAACCTTTATTATTGGTTTGATTCAACGCCTGCCCGATGCATCGACGATTGTTTATACCTCAGCGCAGGGCGACACCCGTGATTATGATGCAGCCTGGCTTGCAGAATATGGCGTGCGAGTCATTCGCGATCGGGCAAAGATTCTGCTACCAACACCACGCGTAATCCGCGCAGTTACGAAGCTGATTTACCACGAGGGTATTCAAACCGTAGCATTTGGCGCCGCGGCGCCTTTAGCGATCATGTCTTCTGCGCTACGACGTGCGGGTGCACAAAGAATTATTGCTCTGACTCATGGCCATGAAGTGTGGTGGTCGAAAGTATTTCCATTTACATTAGCAATGCGACGAATCGGATCAACGACCGATGCCCTTACATACTTAGGTGAATTCACTCGAAAGGCCATATCGGCCGCGCTCACTCCCAGGGCTGCAGATGCGATGGTCAAGATTGCACCTGGCATCGACACGGATCACTTTGCCCCAGTAGATGCGACTTACTTACGAGAATCACTTGGGTTAACGGGTAAGCGCGTCATAGTCTCGGTGGGACGTTTAGTACATCGTAAGGGCCAGGATTATTTGATTGAGGCGATGAGCGCGATAGTCCACGAAATCCCGCAAGCACATTTAGTCCTTGTAGGTGAAGGTCCTTATCGTGAGCACCTAGTAAAGCTTGTTCAGAAACACTCACTTGATGGTTACGTAACCTTCATAGGACGTATTCAATATGCAGAACTTCCTATGTACATATGCTTGGGAGATGTTTTTGCGATGCCATCACGCTCGCGTTTTCGAGGGTTGGAAGTTGAAGGTCTTGGCATCGTTTACTTAGAGGCGAGTGCATGTGGTCTGCCAGTTATTGCCGGCGCATCAGGCGGGGCGCCAGATGCCGTGATTGAAGGCGTTACCGGAGTTGTCGTAGATGGTCAAGATAGTGCGGCAATCGCAGTAGCCGCCATCAACTTACTTAATGATCACGAGCGGGCAGCGAAGATGGGTAGCGCGGGTCGCGATTGGATAGTTCAAAAGTGGCGCTGGCAGATTTGGGTTGAAAAGTTTGAGAAATTAATCAACAACTAGATTATGTTTTCGTGCCTTACCAACGGCCGCAGTTCTGTTCTCTACCTCAAGCTTTCTAAAAATCGATGCTAGATGCGTCTTTACCGTTGCCTGACTAAGAAATAACGCCGAAGCAATTGCCTGTGTGGATGCCCCGCTCGGTAAAAGTCCAAGTACATCAAACTCTCTTGCAGTTAAATTAAAGCTAGCAGTCTGAGCTTTTATTGCAGCGGGTAAGCCTTTAGCGCTAAAACTAAGTGGTGATTTAATCGAGTGTTCAATTGCCGCGACCAATTCGCTCATTGGTGCGCTTTTGAGAATGTAGGCACTGGCTCCAGCGTTCATAGCTGCTAGCAAATGTGCATCGGTATCGTTGAGAGTGAGGACGACAATTCCTAAGGTTTTTGAGATCGCGCGGGCCCACGAAATTAATTCAAAGCCACTGCCATCTGGAAGATTCAAATCCACAACGATTACATCTGGGTTCACATGTGCAATCTGAGCGCGCGCTTCGGCAAGATTTGCCGCTTCGGCGGTAATCTCAAAACCGTGGGTCGTCAGTGCTCGATGCAGGCCCTCTCGAACAACTGCATGGTCATCGATGATAACGACGCTGGTCATGTATGTACCCAAGGCACGGTTATAGAAACATGCGTACCTGCATCAGTTGATTGGATATCCAAAACCCCATTCAGTTCACGTACTCGCTCATCGATACCAACCAATCCATGGTGACCGCTCTTTTTCACAGTTCCACCAATGCCATTATCTTCAAGGGAGATAGTTATAGAGGTTGCCCGTGAATGCTCCTGAACGTTACGTAGTAGTTCGGTAAATATTCTCTGAAGTTCGTAACTCGTCGATGCCTCATAACGCGAAGGCAGGCTCTCGGGGTTCTCGCGCAGTGCAAAGATTTCAGCACGAACTTTGTCGACTAGTTCGGTCAGCGCAAAGCGCACCGAACGCAGTTCGCTACGTATTTCAAGGGGAGTACTAGGCCTACCAAGCAGAGAGTCGATGGAGTACCCAAGCCCAACTAGGTCTTGAGCAATCCCATCATGTAACTCTTGTGCGAGTCTGACCCGCTCATTTCCGCTCACATAATTTACCTAGTAGTTGTAAAGAGTTGTTCAATCTCCTTGGCAAACTCTTTAGCTATTACAGCGCGCTTCATCGAAAGTTTTGGAGTCAGGTGCCCACCCGCAATCGTAAAGTCAGTTGGCAAAATAGTGAATTTGCGAATTGATTCAGCTTTGCTCACGGCCTTGTTGGCATCATCGACGGCAGTTTGCACAACTGAGATCAGATCTGGGTCATGTGCAAGATCGGTCATAGAGGCACCTTCTTTTTTATGGTTTGCCACCCAGGACTTCAGTGCATCTTGATCGATGGTGACAAGGGCGGCAATAAATGGCTGGTTATCGCCAACGACCATGCACTGACTGACAAGAGGATGCGCGCGCAGACGATCTTCAAGTACTGCTGGTGCAACATTCTTTCCGCCAGCTGTAACAATTAACTCTTTCTTGCGGCCGACTATATAGAGGAATCCTTCGTCATCTAATTTTCCAAGATCTCCCGATTGGAACCAGCGATCACTAGTGAATACTTCCTTATCGGCGGCTTCATTGTTCCAATAACCACGCATCACAATTGGGCCGCGAATTAGAACTTCACCATCATCGGCGATCTTTACCGATGTTCCCGGAACTGGACGTCCAACCGATCCAACGCGATGTGCCCCATTGACGTTTAAAGTTGCACCGGCAGTTGTTTCCGTTAATCCGTATCCTTCAAGAATTGTTATACCGGCGCCTCGATAGAAGTGGCCGAGGCGGACCCCCAGGGGTGCACCTCCAGAAATCGCAGCTTCAACGCGCCCGCCCATTCCAGCGCGAATCTTGGAGTAGACCAATTTGTCAAAGAGTTTGTGCTTGATCGATAACAATGGCGAGACTGATTTTTTATCTAGGCCTTCGGAGTATGCAATTGCAACATCTGCCGCCTTACGAAAAATCTTTCCCTTACCTGCGGCTTCGGCGCGTGCCTCGGCTCCGTTATAGATTTTCTCAAAGATACGCGGAACGGCAAGAACGAAAGTTGGTTTAAAAGATGCCAAGTCCATAGGAAGACGCCCAACTGGATCGCTGCAATGGGCCAAATGAAGTCCGGCAGAGATTGCTCCGATTTCAACCATGCGTCCAAAGACGTGAGCCACGGGTAAGAAAAGAAGTGTCGACCCACCTGGCTTTAGAAATAAATCAGCGGCACCTTGCACAACATTTCCGCACTCAGATAAGAAGTTGCTGTGTGTGAGGGATACACCCTTTGGTTTTCCCGTGGTTCCAGATGTATAGATTATTGTTGCAAGTGAGTCAGGAACTAGTGAGTTGCGACGGCGATCAATCTCATCATCGCTTATATGTGCACCTGCCGCTTTGAGGGTACTCAATACATCTTCAGTCATTATCCAGACGTGTTTTGTATGTGATGGCTGTACGCTCTTAACTAATTCTCGCAATGCTGGAGTTTCTACAATGATTGCAACTGAAGAGGAGTCGTTAAGAATCCAATCGACCTGCTCAGCCGAAGATGTGTCATAAACCGGAACAACGACACCGCCGGCAAACCAGATTGCGAAATCTAAAATCGTCCATTCGTAACGTGTCCGCGACATTATCGCTACGCGATCACCAATCTGCACACCAGCTGCGATCAGACCTTTAGCGGTTTCGCGAATCTGGGCCTCTGCCTCTTTCGCAGTGACGCTTTGCCAACCATCACCAAGCGGGCGGGACATAATGATTCGCTCTGGTTCAAACCAGGCGCGCTCTGCTATGAGATTTGTAAGATTTCCGGCAGTTGCCGCAGGGACGAGGGCGGGGTTGTTAATTTCATTCATGGCGCTAACGCTAGCGTGTGATTTATAAATTAGGGAAGAGGGGTAACCTTGGGCCATGAGCGATTCGAGCAGAGCCACCATCACGATAGATGCCCCATTAGCTGCAGTCACAGAGGCGTTATTTACGCTGGAAAACTACCCAGAATGGTCTAGTTCAATTAAATCCGTTGAGGTAGTCAATCGTGATGACCAGGGGCGGGCCACGAAAGTGAAGATGACTATCGATGCCGGAATGATGAAGGATCGGGTTATTTTGGATTACGACTGGTCAGAGGCCCCGGCACGTTTGAGTTTCTCACTCGATGATGCCGATCTCTTAACGGGAATGGATGGCGCTTACATTATTAAGAGAATTGATGATGAAAGTACTGAAGTTACATATGAGCTCACAGTCTCACTTTCCATGCCGATTCCAGCCATGATGCGACAAAAGGCGGAGAAGACAACAATCGATCAAGCTCTAGCTCAACTCAAAACATCGCTCGAAGCGTAATTTCTATTTATGACATTCACAATTGGTATTGATGTTGGCGGTACCAAAGTATTGGGTGGCGTTGTTGATGAAAACGGAAAAGTTATAGCAACAGCTAGAAAAGATACACCTCGCCAAGGTGGCAGTGCACTCACGCAGACAATTGCCGATATTGCACAAGAGTTAATGCGCAACCATGATGTTGAATCAGTAGGAGTATCTGCGGCAGGATTTGTCTCATCCGATCGCAAGACGATGTTGGCAACACCTAACATCGCCGATTGGAACGGCGTAAATTTGGATGAAGAGCTCACGAAGCTGATTGGCCTTGATGTAATTATTGAAAACGATGCAAATGCTGCAGCATGGGGCGAGGCAAAGTTTGGTGCCGGTCGAAATCAAGACCACATGATGATGCTTACAGTTGGCACAGGTATTGGCGGGGGAGTCGTTGTTAATGGCGCGCTATATCGTGGTGCATT
>Ga0209297_1002250_pt1 | contig 10772 bp, 8 predicted proteins | sample S_130805_MF_Meta_FD_187322 | JGI IMG/M metagenome (GOLD analysis project Ga0209297, IMG submission 187322) | Freshwater microbial communities from Lake Simoncouche, Canada to study carbon cycling - S_130805_MF_MetaG (SPAdes) (version 2) | ecosystem: Environmental > Aquatic > Freshwater > Lake ... | reverse complement strand
TTCTACAACAGGTACATTAAAAGTAACAGGCGGTGTTGGTATTAGTGAAAACTTAAATGTTGGTGGAAATTTAATGGTTACGGGATCTATTGGATCAGGAAGTAGTGCTACGATTAGTACGGATTTAAGTGTTGGAGGCAGATCATTATTGGCAGTAACGCCAAAATATATTAATTCATTTACAATTGGAGCAAACGACACCACTTGGTGGCGAATTGCGTCAATGGATGGAAATAACCAACCTAGGTATTCGAGGTTTATATTATCTACTACTAACCATTTAAATATGGAATTTATTTTCTCTAACGGTGCAGGTGGTGATAATGGCCATGTTGAAGTTAGAGTCCGAGGGCATTATTCATATTGGTCATCATATCCATGGTATGTTAGATACAATCCAACAGGAACTAATTTACCATCGTATGTAGAGATAAAAATGCCATCTAGCAATGTTGAAAATACATTTAGCATGTATGAATTAGAATCATATGCAGACAGTGATATTTATGTAACATATCCAATAGAAACAACTAACAGTTCAGCTGCTGCATTAAATGGAACTAATTTACAATTCTTTAATAGTACTTCAATTTTACGTAGAGATGGATATCTAGGAGCTAGTGTTACTAGAGAAATTTCTGTACCAGCTGCAGGAACTAGTGGTAATTTATTAACTAGTAATGGGTCAACATGGGTTAGTTCAGTAGCTCCAAAATCCGGTTTAGGATCTACACCAATTAAAACATCAGTATCACCTGCTTATACTGCATCAGCATACGATTTAGTTAGATGCGACACTACAACTGCTGCATTTTCAATTACATTTCCAGCTTCCCCTACTGATGGTGATTTAATTGGGGTTGTTGATGTTGGTGGAACATTTGCTACAAAGAATTTAACAATTAATCGAGGAGGAACAACTACAATTGAGGGCGATACTTCGGTTATATTAGATATTAGCAATGCGTATGTTGAATTTGTATATAACTTAACAGGCACTAATTGGAAATTATTAGAAACACCAGTTAACGTAGCAGGAGCAGTATCCACATCAGTTACGTTATCGAGTTTAACTAAAGGCACTGGATCAGTATTAACTAATGCAATAGCTGGAACAGATTATGTTGCACCTAATGTTGCAACGTTATTTACAAAACCACAACGTGCATCTTTATCAACTGAAACTGCACCTAGTTCCGGTACAGTTACATGGGATTTAACATCAGATCAAGTTTTTAGAATTAACTTAAATTCTAATATTACTACATTTTCTGTAATTGGTACATTAAGTTCATTGATAGGGTATCAGTATCAAGTTATTGTTAGATACAATGGAGGAACATCGATAGCGTGGAACAATAATATGAAATGGCCAAGTGGAGCTTCACCAATGCTAACTGGAATTTCTAATAAAGTTGATGTGTTAACATTTATCGTAACTTCGATAGACGGTACTAATTATTATCTAGTTAATACCGGTATTAATCAGAATGTGGGGTAATTGGATATGTTTACATTAATAGCAAACGGTAAATTAAATGCTCCTTACGTAGACGATGCATTTTCAACTTATTTATATACTGGTACCGGAACTACCCAAATAATTAATAACGGAATTAATTTATTAACATACTCAGAATCTATTCAATTTAATACACCAACGACAATGAACAATTCTACTTCGGCTGTAACACTAAATTCAGTAGCATATAGTGCGAGCCTAAATATATTTGTTGCTGTTGGATATAATGGTGCAAATTATCCAGTGTTTGCAACATCAACCGATGGGTCTACTTGGACTACTCCGGCATTAATGAATGGTTCTACTACAATTGCATATTTAAGAGCTGTATCATTTACTTATGGTATATTTATTGCTGTTGGTTTTAACAACAGCACTATGCCAGTATATGCAACGTCAGCTAACGGAACTTCGTGGACAACTCCGGCTTCTTGGGGGACCATAGCTGACAACGGAGCTGCTAGAGCAATTGCAGTAAATAGCTCTGGTAAGATGGTTGTAGTTGGGGCTAATTCTATGGGAGAACCTGTATTTTCAACATCTGTTAACGGAACTTCGTGGACAACAATGGCACGAATGAACGGTTCTACTACAGCAGCAACTATGAGGTCAGTAGCTGTTAATAGTGCTGGTAAATTTGTTGCTGTTGGGTATGATAATTCAAGTTATCCAGTTTTTGCAACATCAACCGATGGGTCTACTTGGACTACACCAGCAACAATAAATGGTACAACTACAGTTACATACATGTTTTCAGTAGCATATAGTTCAGTGTTAAATAAATTTGTCGCAGTTGGAAGAAATTCAACAATGCAACCAATGTTTGCAACATCAACTGATGGGTCTACTTGGACTACGCCGGCAGTGATAAATAATTATAGTTCATCTGCATCTATGATGTCGGTAATAGTTAATAGTTTTGGCGGGTTTATTGCTGTTGGGTATGATAATTCAAGTTATCCAGTATTTGCAACTTCGTCTAATGGATCTACGTGGACAACACCAACTGTGTTTTCTTCTTCTACATTAGCTGTAAGTTCTGCGGTATTAAAAACTGGATATAATGATATTGTTGTTGTAGGAGTTACTACTCAATCATATCCTGCAGTAACAATTGGAACTTACTCTTCGCTTGGTCCGTATTCCGGAGGGTTGGTTTGGATTAAGGATAGATCACGTTCAACAGCTGGTCATGTATTATATGATACTATAAAAGGTGGAGGTTATTTTTTAACACCATCTGGAAGTCCTAATGGGTCAATCGCAAGTACTGCGGCATATAGTTATGGTGCAGGTAGTACAGATATTAACTTTACATCATTTGGTTTTACACTTGGTACTGATACAGCATGGGCAGTTAATAACTATTACACTAGTGATCGATATGTCTCATGGACATTTAAAAAAGCCGCAAAGTTTTTTGATATAGTAACTTATACCGGAGATGGTACAACTAACCGAAACATATCGCATTCGCTAGGTATTGCTCCGGGGATGGTGATTGTTAAGCGTACTAACACGACGGGAAATTGGCAGGTTTATCACAGAAGTTTAACATCAGCCGCATATTCAATACAGCTAAATTTAACTGACGCGCAAGCCTCAGCGCCTACTGTATGGAACTCAACAGCACCGACAAGTTCAGTGTTTTCTGTGGGTACAGATGTTACGGTTAACGCTTCTGGTGGAACTTACGTTGCCTACCTATACGCTCACGACACGTCATCAACTGGGATTATTCAGTGTGGGTCGTTTACAACGGACGGTAGCGGTAATGCTACGGTAAATTTGGGTTGGGAACCGCAGTGGATTCTTGCTAAACCTAAATCTAGTAATCAAGTATGGTGGATAGTAGATACGATGAGATCATTTAGTGTGACACAAGGCTACGCATTGATTCCCAACAATTCTAATGTAGAAAACACGTCTTTTTCAAGTGGGCAGATTCAACCATTAGCAAATGGGTTTAAAATCGCAGGATGGGCACTCGTTAATGAAGACTACATCTACATGGCAATCCGCAGACCAAACAAGCCGCCTACAACGGGGACGCAGGTTTATAACGGTGTATTGGTTAACTCAAGCGCGTCCACTCAAAGCGTTAACGCTGGTTTTCCTGTTGATTTTGTTATCAAAGACTACAGGAATTTAGTTAACGGTGCGATGTGGTTTGATCGACTTCGCGGAATTACAGGCACCACAAATCCTCGCTTGTTGTCAGCAACTACAGGGGCGGAAGCTAACAGCAGCGATATTAACGGAGCATACCAAACGGGTGTAACTGAAGTTGGTATTGGTACAGGCTATACGTCAGTTGACTGGTTCTTCAAACGTGCCCCTGGATTCTTTGATGTGGTTTGTTATACAGCGACTGCAACTACTGTAAAATCTCATTCACTTGGAGTTCCTCCTGAATTCGTAATAGTTAAAAATAGATCACAAAGCTCAAATTGGTCTGTTGCTCATTTTAGTGCAGATAAAGCATTATTTTTAGAAAGTGATATAGCATCTTACGGTTTAGCATCAGCTACTGGAATATCTACACCAACTGCATCATCTATAACCTTAGCATATAGTGCAGTCAATAATGTTGGGGATAATTACGTCGCCTATTTATTCGCCACACTCGCTGGAATCAGCAAAGTTGGTTCTTATACTGGTAATGGAACAAGTCAGAATATTAATTGTGGATTTGCGGCAGGTGCAAGATTTGTCCTCATAAAACGCACAGATTCAACAGGCGACTGGTATACATGGGACACTGCAAGAGGAATTGTGACTGCAAATGATCCACATCTTTCATTAAATACTGCCACAGCCGAAGTAACTACAGACGATTCAATCGATCCATATTCTCCAGGATTCGCAGTTAATCAAGTAGCAGCAACCAATATTAATGTCACTTCAGCAATATATATCTATCTAGCAATAGCATAAAGGAAATAAAATGGAAATTATATTCACAAAAACACAACAAGTAGTTTCTGAACAAGAATTTAGAAACATGTATCCAAATACAAGTTTTCCATCGGTGTTAACAGCTGATGTATTAGCTGATTACGAAGCAGAGTCAGTTTTTGAAGGAAAACAAGTTAATCCATTAACGCCATATGAATATTCATTTCGTAACGGAGTTGAAGAAATTAATGGTAAGTATTTTACTAAGTACAGTATAGGACCAATTTTTATAGATACTGATGATAAAACTGCAGACGAACAACAAACAGAATACAAAGCAACAATAGATGCGCAATTAGCATCTGGTATTAGAAATACCAGAAATCAATTATTAAAAGATAGTGATTGGACCCAGATTTCGGATGCAACGGTTGATAAAGATGCATGGTTAGCATATAGATGCCAGTTAAGAGATATCACATTACAAAAAGGGTTCCCATTAACTGTAAAGTGGCCAGCTGAACCAGTTTAAGTATAACAAAAATTTATAAGGAATAATAATGGCAAAATCACTTTCAACACTTTTAGGTGCAACACCGTCTTCGTCAATATCAGTATCGTCACTTGCTGCTACTGGGACAAGAGATGCTACAACATACTTAGCAGGCGACGGTACATGGAAATCTTTATCGTTTGCTAATATTGCGGTAACTGGGACAAGAGATGCAACAACATACTTAGCAGGTGATGGTACTTTAAAATCAACTAAAGAAACATCTTATACAGTTAATGCAACTGGATCTGGAGCAATTTCGTTTAACGTGGATTTATCAGCAATAAATAATAGTACTACAATTATTATTAATTTGCCATCCGGTGTTACCGGAGCTACTATTACATTTACTAATTTAACAACGCAAGCAACAAGTGGAACAGTGTTTTCATTTTCGGTAATTTTATCTCATGTAACTGCATTAACAACCGATGCATCGGTTGTATTTAAACATGGTGCAGCAGTACTACCAAAATGGACTGGAAATATTGTTCCGCCTAGTACAGTTACTGCAAATGCAATCGACATATGGACATTTTTTACTTATGATGCAGGGACGTCATTAGTAGGTAGTTTATCAATGGCTGATGTTAGAAATGCATAAGGACATATAATGTTTAAGAATTTTATTAAAAATTTATTTAAAGAGACTACTAATATTAGAGATGTATCACCAGTTACACTTAATGCAACTGGGAATTATAATCCCCGGTATGGAAAACAAAAGATATATGTAAGTGGGAAAGGCGGAGCCGGATCATATGTTGGAGGAAATGCTGAATACAATACCGTTACAGGCTTTGATGTATACAATCCGTCAAATTATGTCGATGTAACTAGCTACGGGGTAGACAATGGCAATACTAATCAAAAAGTTGGAAATCTTTACGGTGAAACAGTAAATGAGACAAGTTTTACTCCAAGTAACTACGTTGATAGCGTTCAAGGACCAGTTAACGCCGGAACTCCGAATGCAGCAGGATACAACATATGGTATACTGCTATTACATATCAATATTATGTTGCAATAACATTTGATCCAGGTAATACTGCAAATTATAATGAATCAACACAAAATGACACAAATTATAATGAATCAACACGAAATAACACAACCTATATTCCGGCAACTCCTGGTACAATTGGATATCGATATAGTTCTACGGCACTATACTATCGAAATTTTGCAGCGGGCGCCCCGAATACTTATCTTAATACTTCTGTGTATCAATATTTTAATGCATATACTGTTTCTATATCATATCAAGCATTATATACTGCTTCAGTGCCTGCCGGTTCGGTTATTCCCGCGGGGTCCTTTTATTCTCTTTGGGGGACAACACTTAAAACTGACCCATTGCCGCCAACGGATTCCCATGGGTCGAATTCGACTAATCCAGTTGCAGGAATTATTCCTAACCAGACAGTAGCAGGAACATATAATCCATCAACTGCTATTGCAGGATCATTTAATACTGCAAATATTAAAAACTATAATACCCCAACTACATATTCTGGTTTTGATGTAATGCAAAATGTAGTAAACTCATACCACATTGGATCAACTGCGTTTACTCAATTAGGTACATACAAGTCTACTAACACTCCTGCGTATCCGTATTCATACTCTAATGCCTCAGCTACTAACAGCGGTGAATCTACTAATGTGTTTGGAGTAGCGATTCCAGGAGGTTATGGTGAATCTGCAACTGCCATACTACCAACTATGGTACCGTATCTTTTGGTAAATAAACTTACATCCGTATCAATAACAGTACCCACAGGCGGGTACGTTACAATTACATTTACATTATGAGAACTTAATATGTTTACAATACCAGATATTCATTCTGCGTTAGAACCATGTGTTTGCTGGTCTGGCGCATTTTCAGAAGAAGAAATTGATGCCATTATTGAAATGGGAGATAATCGAGAATTCATGCAGGCAAAAGTAGGGTCAGAAGAAGGAACAACTGATAATTCAATTCGAAACAGTAAAATCTCTTGGATATCACCACATGAGGAAACAAATTGGTTATTTAATAAAATAGCCGAAGTTGTTGCAAGAATAAATACTGACAAATTTCAATTTAAATTGTCATATGTTGAAGCATTTCAATATACTACTTATACTCCTGGCGGATTTTATTCATGGCATATCGATGGTGACATGAAAGATACATTTGGCCCTCGCCATAGAAAACTTGGATTTTCAGTGATGTTATCTGACCCAGAGACTGAATTTGCAGGCGGCGAATTTCAAATAATTCCAGGCGGCGATCCTAAACAAGTAAATACTATATCACTTAAAAAAGGAGATATATTAGGATTTCCTGCATTTGTGCCACACCAAGTATCAGAAATTACATCCGGAAAACGCAGAAGTTTAGTATTCTGGGTGCTTGGTCCAAAATTTAAATAACTTACTAAAGGTTTTATGTCATTATTATCAATTTTTAAAGATCCACTTATCGAATTCTTAGCCTCAGAAGAACATTGTGATATATTAGTTCCTCCTGCACCTGCAAACAAGTTTGTACCCGAATGGTATAAAGCAATCCCATCTCATAGTAAAAAATCAAGAGATTCAAAAGGCGCGTTTGCTATGTCCGCAAAAAAATGTTTACCAATGTTAGACGCGATGACATACGGGTATATAATACCACTTGCTGGTGACGTGCATATACGATCAAACGACGATGCAACGCGAGTTGATATTACTCAAAATCCGTATATTAGACTAACTGAGGAACATTCGCAAGAACAAGTTGCCCCACAATTTCCATTTCCGGGTAAGCATTTAATTAAATTTATAAATCATTTTGTTATAAAAACTCCACCCGGCTACTCGTGTTTATTTACAGCTCCGGTAAATCATTTAGAAACTAGATTTCTTACATTAGGTGCAATTGTTGAAACTGATAAGTATGATCGACCAATAAACTTCCCAACTTGTTGGTTAGCTACAAACTATGACGATGTGTTACTAGCCGGTACTCCTATAATACAGTGTATTCCGTTTAAGAGAAGTACAACTATACATGATCACGAAGTGCGTCCGTTTACTGAATCGGAATTTAGAAAACATGAAATTACTAGATTAAAACAAGAGAATCAAAATAGTTATTATGTAAACAACATTCGGGTAAAGAAATAATGTCAGTATTTTCAAAAATTAAGGCTTCAATATCTGAGATGATTAGTCCGCAACCAATGATTACGTTTAAATGCAATGTTTCAGGCTATGAAATTGGACAACCAGTTAAACGTGCAATGGACATAAAACCGGACTGGATGATTAAACAATTAAAAGACTCTGAACGAACTAACACCCCTAAGTTTTCAGCATGCCCGGGTATGCACGATTATTATAAAACCGGGTATATTATTCCTGCATGGGAAGATTTTGAAATTGTAGTAAATGATAAAACTGCAAATATTAAAATTGGGATGTCTGAACAGATTATCTGCGGTAATTTTGAGCGTATGGCATACAGTGTAGTTGCAGGCGCAGCTAACATTGATGAAAATATTAAACCTCATGCATTAAAATTACCGTGTCCGTGGAAAGTATTTACAAAACCAGGATACTCGGCATTTGTTATGCCTGCGTTATACCATTCTCCATTTTTAAGAGATTTGTTTTTGTATCCTGGAATAAATGATTACGATCATTATCATACTATTAATGTTATGTTTTCCCCATTAAGGGAAATGCGTGTTAAAATTTATGCCGGAACACCAATGTTACATGTTATTCCGTACAAACGAGAAGATATTACAGCCGAAGTTGGACCAATGGATCGAATTGACAATGGATTAGCTAATTTTACATATCGTACTCGCGCTCCGGGCTTTTATAGAAAATGGCTATATCAAAAGAAAACAACTGATATTACATATCTTTAAAGAGAGTTAACATAAATTTAAAATAAGAACATTAGATCAGTTTTTAGCTAACTTGCTATCTTTAACAATATAGTATCTTCATTAATTTGACCGGTCATGTTTGTATTGGTTGATCTATTAGCGTTGTATAAAAAATTTACATAGTGTTAAAAATAGTAAATAATACTTTACCGTTATAGGATAACATATGAGTCATTCAATTTTTGTAAGTATAGTGTCGTATAGAGATCCATTATTGGATACTACTATTGAATCATTATTATCAATGCAATCTAACAATAATAAACTAACAATTTCAGTACTTGATCAATCAACTATTAATTGTAAATATAAAGATCATCCGTCTGTAATTTATAAACAAATGCCTCCTGAATATTCCAACGGAGTAGGGTGGGCAAGACATATTAATTCTTTAAATATAACTGATGAGGATTTTTATTACCAAATTGATTCTCATTCAGTGTTTGATAAAAATTGGGACGACTACTTACTTACTGATTATTTTAATGCAGCTAAACATTATAATACTCACAAAATTACATTGTCAAATGCGTGTAAAGTTTTTTCAATCAACGTAGACGGTAATGTGTGTAAAGAACATGAACACGGTATGGGATATATTACAGTTAAGTTTCTATCAGATTATGGGTTTAATCAAAATAAATTACCAACACCACATGGTAAGTTTGGACCAAAACCGGATTCTCAAATAGTTAAAGCACGGCATTTAAACGGTGGAAATTTCTTTACTCACACTGATTTTATTCGACATGTTGGATTATGTCCATTTATGTATTTGTTTGGTGAAGAACATCATACTACATTAAATGCGTTCTTAAATGGATATAAATTATTACACCATACGTGTGTTCATATCTATCATTTAAGAGATACTGCAGATTACATCTCTAAAATACGAGTTGACCCTGTTATATCTCAAGATCGTATTGATGAGTTGCAAAATAGATCAATGAGCTATTGGTTATCATTTTTATCAAGTATTCCTGAAGAACAGCTAACAGAATTTTTTAATTATACCGGTGTTGATTATATCAATCTTCAATTAGCTGAATCTGCAAAAACTACAATAGATTAAGCAATTTTTAATAAAATAGTATCTTCATTAATTCGACCAGACATTTTAGTATCGGTCGAATTAATATCTTCTAAAAACTTTCGTAACATTAGTTTATTTGCAGACTTAAACTCTTTAAGTGTTTCTTCTGGCTTGCGTATAGTTTTTTGAACACTCTTATGTTCATCATATCCTAAAATAGCAGCACCTTTTACAGTTAACGGTCCTGTTATTTCATCAGCTACAAATTTACCAAGTTTTCTATTCTTAGTGTTGTATACCCATAACGTAGTAGCACCAATAATATCTGTAGGATTAATAGATACGAGTTTTAATGGTTCAAATATTTTTAAATATTTTAATTTCTCAACTAGTTTGTCTTTTGGCACTGCTTTTTTAGTACGTGGCACTTTGTTAACTTTGCTTTCTTCAATTAACATAGTACATGCAGATTCAACTTCTTTAAAAAATGCAATTAAGTTTTTAATTTCTCTTTTACTTCTGTGTTTATATGCTTCTTGCAACTGTTCATATGCATCTTGCTTTTCTTCATCATCAGGTTTACCAGCAGCAAGCTCTTCTAATTCCAATAAATTACGCGAGTACATGTCTTTAATAATACGTGCGTGTGCTGCTTTTGCTTCCTTAGCTTTAAGCGCATTTATTACTTTAATAGCTTTAGGATCAAACGTAGCTGCATTAGTAATCCATTGGTCTACAGCATCTTCAATAACTTCTGTCATACCAATTGCAGCTTCTTTTACGCGAGCTTGTATATTAATAACTGCAGCTGGCTTTTTAACTTCACCTTCTTC
>Ga0209297_1002249_pt1 | contig 10774 bp, 13 predicted proteins | sample S_130805_MF_Meta_FD_187322 | JGI IMG/M metagenome (GOLD analysis project Ga0209297, IMG submission 187322) | Freshwater microbial communities from Lake Simoncouche, Canada to study carbon cycling - S_130805_MF_MetaG (SPAdes) (version 2) | ecosystem: Environmental > Aquatic > Freshwater > Lake ... | reverse complement strand
GTGACCGACGCCGACTAAGCCAGCCGACCGAGGGTGCTCGCAGGCGAGACTTCGGTCTCGCCTGCTTTGTTTTTGCCTCCGCTCAGGAAGCAGGCACCGTGCCCGTATGCTTCGCCCCACCCTGCTCGCCCTCGCATGCCTTGGCACGTGCGCCCTTGACGCCGCACCCGAACCCAACTTCACGCGGCGCACCCTGACCACGGACTTCTTCAGTGAAGGTTGCGCCGTCGGCGACCTCAACGGCGACGGCAAGCCGGACATCGTGGCTGGACCGCACTGGTACGAAGGCCCGGACTTCCGCGTCCGCCATGTTTTGGCGGCCAACCCGGGTCGGCCCTATGACCCGCTCGGCTACTCAGATTCGTTCGTACAACTGATCGCGGATCTCAATGGGGACGGCCGGCCGGACGTCATCACCGTCGGCTTCCCGGGCAAGGAAACGTATTGGTATGAGAACCCAAGCGCGCAGACGGACGCCCCGTGGAAGCGCCACCTCTTCCTGGCCAAGACTGATAACGAATCGCCGCACCTCCTCGACCTCGATGGCGACGGCAAACCCGAACTCGTCTGTATGTCCGAGGGCGCCGTGGGCTTCGTTAAGCTCGCCGCCGATCCCACGCAGCCTGCGAAATTTACCGCCGTCAGTGCGGCCGACCCTAAAAAGTTTGCGCGTTTCACGCACGGCCTGGGCGTGGGCGACCTGAATGGTGATGGCCTTCCTGATATCCTTGAACGCAACGGCTGGTGGGAAAATCCCGGGCCTAAAGCCCCTGCCGGCACGCTTTGGACCTTTCACGCCGTCGCCTTTTCGGCGGGCCGTAATGGCGGCGCGCAGATGATTGTTACCGACGTCGATGGCGACGGCTTAGCGGACGTACTCACCTCGCTCGACGCGCACCGTTTCGGCCTTTCGTGGTTCCAGCAGCGCCGCGACGCGAAGGGCGAAAGTACTTTCGTCGAGCACCGCATCCTCGACGACAAGCCGGCGAACTCCTTGGGCGGCTTAGTGCTGGGACAGATGCATGCCTTGGTGCTGAGCAAGCAAGCTTCCGATGGCCGCCCCGTCCTCTTCACTGGCAAGCGCTTCTGGGCGCACGGACCGAAGGGAGATGCCAATCCCCTCGCGGTTCCGCTGGTGATCGGCCTGACATGGGTGAAGGACGCCGCCGGCACTATCATCTTCTCGACGCACGTAGCGGATGATGACTCGGGCATCGGCACGCAGTTCGCCGTGGCGGACCTCAATGGCGACGGACGGGCGGAAATCGTGACGGCCAATAAAAAAGGCCTCCACGTCCTGACGCTCCGTCCGTAAGCGGGCGAACGGGATTGCCTCCACCCCCGCGGAGGGGATATCAACGAGGCGATGGCCTCTACCTTCGCCGCTTACTGCAGTCAGCTCATCCACTACCCGGAGCTGGGCTTCTCCCTCGACCTGAGCCGCGCCCCGGCTCCCGTCGGTTTTGCTGAGCGCATGGAGCCCGCAATGCGTGCGGCCTTGGCTGACATGGCGGCACTCGAAAAAGGGTCCATCGCGAATCCGGACGAGAAGCGCATGGTCGGACACTATTGGCTACGGGCGCCGGAGCTCGCGCCGAACGCCACCCTCACCGCCGAGATTAAAGCGGCCGTCCAAGCCATCCACGCCTTTACGCAAAAAGTGCGTGCCGGCGAAGTCCGCGGCCAAGCCGGTAAGTTTACCGACCTCCTCTGCATCGGTATCGGCGGTTCGGCCTTAGGCCCGCAGTTTGTGGCCGATGCCCTCGGCACCGCGCAAGACACCTTGCGTGTGCACTTCATCGACAACACGGACCCCGACGGCATCGACCGGGTCTTTGATGCGCTTGGTCAGCGCCTCGGCACCACCCTCGTCTTGGTGACTTCGAAGTCTGGCAGCACGCCCGAACCGCGGAACGGCCAGATTGAAGCCGCCCTGCGCTGGAAGCAGGCGGGGCTTTCTTTTGCGGCCCATGCGGTCGCTGTCACCGGCGAAGGCAGCCAGCTCGATAAAGTGGCCGTCGCCGAGCAATGGCTCGCCCGCTTCCCGATGTGGGATTGGGTGGGCGGCCGCACGAGCGAGCTCGGCCCCGTCGGGCTCCTCCCCGCTGCGTTGCAAGGCCTCGACATTGATGGACTACTGGCAGGTGCGAAAGCCATGGACGTGCTCACACGCCAAGCGGAGATCGACCGTAACCCGGCCGCCCAACTCGCGTTGGCATGGCATCATCTCACCGAAGGCCGTGGCACCAAGGCGATGGTCGTGCTGCCCTACAAAGACCGTCTCCTGCTCTTCTCCCGCTACCTCCAGCAGCTCGTCATGGAGTCGCTTGGCAAAGAGCACGACCTCGCGGGTCGCCAGGTTTTCCAAGGCCTCACTGTCTATGGCAACAAAGGCTCCACCGACCAACACGCCTACGTCCAGCAACTGCGCGACGGCGTGAACAACTTCTTTGCGGTCTTTATCGAAGTCCTCCAAGACCGCCGCGGCCCCTCCCCGGAAGTCGAACCCGGCGTCACCTCGGGCGACTACCTCCAAGCCTTTCTCCTCGGCTCGCGCGAGGCCTTATCGGGCAGCGGCCGCGCCAACCTCACGATAACCATCCAAAAAATCGACGCCCACTCGGTTGGCACCCTGATTGCACTCTTTGAACGGGCGGTCGGTCTATACGCTAACCTATTGTCTATCAACGCTTACCACCAACCAGGCGTCGAAGCCGGCAAGAAAGCCGCCTCAGAAACCCTCAAGATTCGCGCTCGCGCCATCGCTGGCCTGGCCAAGACCCCCGGGAAATGGCTAACCACAACCCAGCTCTGCGAGGAAATTGGACTTGTCGGGTCGGAGGAAGTGGTGTTCAAAGTTCTCCTGCACGTTTCCTCCAACCCGGGACCTGTTAAACGACAGGAATCGGGGGACCCAGCGAAAACGGCCTTTAGTCATTCCTAACCCCTTTACTCCCCCCCAATCCCCATGAATAAGTCTGTAAATCTGGTCATCCGCGTTGTCGGCGTCATCGCTGCGATCGCTGCCTGTGTCTTCGCCTACCTGCTTAAGGGCAAGGTCGACACTGCGATGGTGAACACCGAGTGGACCACCAAGGACGCAGAAATCTTGGCTAACAAGCAGTTCGACCTCCGCATGGTCGACATCAACACCAAGGCCAAGAGCCTCCTGGAGGCCAAGCGCACCAAGATCACCGAGCTCGAAGGCAACGTGAAGGACCTCAACGCTGACGTCGCCGACAAGAAGCAGAAGATCGAAGGCCTCACCGCTAACGTCACCACCCTCGAAGGCGAACGCGCCGAGCTCACCCGCAAGCGTGACGAACTCACTGGCCAGGTCACTGAAGCCAACAGCAAAAAAGATTCTCTCACGGCTGAACTCAACTCCGCCAAGGAAGAAATCGCCAAGGACAAGGAGAAGATTGCCGCCCTCTTCACCAAGGAGCAGCTCGACGGCGAAATCGCCAAGGCCAACAAGGCTGAAGAAGGTCGCAACTCGGCCACTCAGAAGTACGTCCAGCTCTACAACTGGACCGTCGCTACGACTGGCAACAAGCCTCCCTATCCGCGCGACCCTCTCCTCGAAGAAAAGGCTGACACCGTTCAAATCGAGTTTGGTCCGGAAACCATCAAGACCCGCATCGTGGTCATCGACCCTTCCAAGGGCCTCGTTTCCTTCTCCATCGGCGAACTCAACGGTATCAAGCCTCAGTCTGGTTTCACTGTTCTCATTAACAACCAGATCATCGGTACGATCCGCATCGAATCCGTCCAAGCCGCCCTCTCCACCGCGCAGATTCTGCCTGGTGCCAAGCTCGACCAGTTCACCCGTGGTGGTGTCGTGACCCTGCAGCCTTTCACTGGTAAGATCGCTAATAACTAAGCCGTCCATGCGCTTTCTTCCCGTCCTCGCTGCCGCTCTTGCCCTCCTGGGCCTAGTCGGTTGCGAGACGACGGAGAAGCCCATTGACTCGACTTTACCCCAAGCCCAACCGGCCTCTTGGCAGGGTGGCCTCCCTGGCCTAAACGCCGGGGGCGGCGGGTCCGGTTTCCGCTAAGATGCCTTCGGCCTCCGCAGACGCACACGGGTCGCCTCGTGGAGCGTCCGGCAGGCTGCTCGTCGTCGCCACTCCGCTGGGCAACCTCGGAGACATCACCGAGCGCGCCAAGGCCGAGCTAGCGGCGTGCGATGTCGTCGCTTGCGAGGACACGCGTGTTACTGGCGGGCTACTCCGCCACCTCGGACTCAACAAGCCGATGCTGGCCTACCACGAGCACAACGAGAAGGAAGTCGCCGTCGAACTGGCGGATAAAATCGAGCGCGGAGCCGTCGTCGCCCTCATCACCGATGCCGGCACCCCTGGCATCAGCGACCCCGGTTTCCGCGTCACGCGCGAATGCCGCCGCCGCAAGCTCATCGTGACGCCGCTACCGGGTCCATGCGCCATCGTCACGCTCCTCTCCGCCTCTGGCCTGCCGACCAATGCCTTCCGCTTTGTCGGCTTCCTCGCTCCCAAGACGGCGGCCAGACGTCGCTTCCTCGAAGGCGCGAAGACCGCGGACGAAACCATTGTCCTTCACGAATCCTGCCACCGGATTAGCGATTTTGCTGACGAGATGCTGGAGGTCCTTGGTCCCGAGCGCGTCGTCTGTATCGGCCGTGAATTAACCAAACTTCATGAGACAATCCGTACGGCGCCTTTGGCTGAGTTGGTCCCAGCCATGAAGGCGGGGTCGCTCAAAGGGGAGTTCACCGTGGCGATTGCGCCCGTGGGCTTCACGCTCTGAGCGCATAGCGGGTTGACCTACCTAGCTCTCAGGCTGCATCCTTGCGGCCATGGCGGGTTTCGACGACAGTCTGGTCCGCGAGTTCTTCGAGGTGAACGGCTTCTTCGTACGCCAATCACCCAAGGCCGCTGTGGCCGGAAAACGCAAACGTACCGAAACGGAGGGTGCCGTCTTTTTCCACAACCCCCAGCCGGCGACGCCGAGGGAGCGGGCGTTCCAACTCTTTGGCGCGGATTTGGTTGGCCTGACCGCTGGCGTGGCCGTTGTCCGCGACTGGCATGGGCAAAAATCTGTGACGCCGACGACGATTCGCCGAGGGGACTTCCTGGACTTCATCCGCAAGGAAGCCTGCGACGCGGCGAAAGAAGCTTGGGCTAGCCTGCCGGAAGGTGAGGCCGTCCCAGCGACGAAGATCCTCGTCCTGCCCGGCCTGCCCTCGCAGGAACCCGCCCGCGCGGAAAGTATCCGGCTCCTCAAGGAAGCGGGCGTCGACCACGTCATCTCTATTCGGACCATCGTGGAAAACCTCGTGCAACACGCCGAGACCCCGACCAGCCGCGAGACGCCGACCTTGGCCTTGCTTCGCCTGCTCCGCGTCTACGATATGGTGCGCACCACCCAGCTCGAACTCTTCGGTGGCTCCTCCTCTTCTTCCCGGTGATTCACGCTAGCGCCCTAGTCCATCCCACTGCCCAGCTCGACCCGGACGTCGAGGTCGGGCCGTTCGCCATTATTGAGGCGGGCGTCGAGGTAGGCGCTGGCAGCGTCATTGCTGCGCACGCTATCATCAAGGCTGGGACCAGCCTCGGTGAGCAAGTCCGCGTCGATCATTTCGCCGTCATCGGGGGAGACCCGCAGGACCTCTCCTTTGATCGCTCCATCGTTTCGGGCGTACGCATCGGTGACCGCACCGTCCTCCGCGAACACGTCACCGTGCACCGCGCAACGAGGGCCGGCGCGGTCACGATTATTGGGGCGGACGGACTGCTCATGGCGGGCGCACACGTCGCGCACGACTGTGTCCTCGGCGACCACGTGATCCTCGCAAACGGCTGTATGCTCGGCGGGCATGTCGAAGTCGGCGATCGCGCCTTCATCAGCGGCGGCGTCGCCGTGCATCAGTTCTGCCGTATCGGTGGCGGCTCGCTGACCTCGGGTAACGCGGTCATCACGGAGGACGTCCCGCCCAACGCGTTGGCTTATGGACGCAACGCTTGCGCCGGCTTGAACCTCATCGGCCTCCGCCGCCGCGGCTTACCGCTCGAAACCGTCGCCGAGCTCAAGCAAGCCTATCATCTAGTTTACGCCCCGGGCGGGAATTGTGCGGCCCTCGCGCAAGCGGGCGTGGCGAGCGGCGCTTACCTCAGCGCGGAGGCTTTGGTATTCCTTAACTTCTTCTTGGGCGGCAAGCGTGGCCGCTTCATCCAACCTGCATGAACCGTTTGCCCCTAGCCCTGACGTGCGGAGACCCAGCGGGCGTGGGCCCCGAGCTCATTGAATCTTGGCTGCGAGCGCACCCGGAGCTAGCCGCCACGGTCGTCCCCATTGGCCCGGCGAAATGGATTGCCCGGCTTGGTCAGGGACAAGCCGTCGGGCCCGCGGATTATGAGGCTCGGCTAGGCCAGCCGGACACTGCAGGCCAACTGATCGCACTAGAATCCATGGAACTTGCGGCGCGGGGTACCACGGGCGGACGCTTCAGCGGAGTCGTGACTGGTCCCATCAATAAGAAGGGCCTAGCGGACGTTGGTTACACCTTTCCGGGTCAGACTGAATTCTTCGCGCACCGGTGGGGTGGTGCGCCCGTCATGGCCTTTGCTGGTGGAAGGCTCACCGTCGGACTTGCCACGTGGCACATCCCCTTGCGCGCCGTCGCTACGACGCTCACGGGTGAAGACGTGCGCCGCACCGTCCTCGCTCTGATTACCCTGCGGAAGAAACTCGGTGATAACCGGCCGCGCATTGCGGTCTGTGGCCTCAACCCGCACGCAGGTGAAGGCGGTCTGCTTGGCACGGAAGACGACGCCATCATCCAACCCGCCGTGGAGCGACTGCGGGCGGAAGGGCATGACGTCAGCGGCCCGCTCCCAGGCGACACCGTTTTTCATCGCCACCTACAAGGCGAGTTCGACGCCGTCGTGGCGATTTACCACGACCAAGGCTTGGCGCCTTTGAAGACCGTGGACTTCAGCACCGCCGCCAATCTCTCGCTGGGCCTACGGCACGTCCGGACTAGTCCTGACCATGGCACCGCCTACGGCTTGGCGGGGCAAGGCACCGCTGATCGCGGAAGTTTCGATGCGGCGGTACGCCTCGCGTTCGCGCTGACTGCCTGATGAGCTGGTTCTGGTTAGGGTGTTTCAGTTACTGCGCGGCGGTGAGCGGCGCGGAACCGCTGCAACGCATCGCGAGCTACAGCCCAGGCGCCACGCAGACCCTCTTGGACTTAGGTTCCAGCGCACAGATTGTTGCGACCACGCGTTGGTGTCCGCTCCCGAAAACGCATCCCGCCGTCCGGACCTGCGATGCCTTCAACCCCGACCTGGAGACCTTACTGCAGGCCAAACCTGACTTGGTAATCCTGCCGCGCTTAGCGAACCCGCTCTGGGCCGAGCGCTGTACCCGTGCAGGGTTGAAAATTATTATCCTACAGACCGAAGGCCCTGACTCCGTCACACGCGACCTCGAGTTACTGGGTGAAGCCACGCACCAGCAGGTCGCTGCCAAAGCATTACGCGCTCAGTTGGACCGGCCAGCCGCGAGCGCCCCTAGAACCCTCTTGATTATATGGGACGGCATGATGGCGGGACCGAACGCCTATACGACCCCGGTACTCAAGCAGGCGGGCTTTAAATCCCCTCTGCAGGCTGGCACCTGGGTCAAACTCGACTGGGAACTCTTGGTGCAGGCCAACCCCGACGCGATACTCTGGATCGACTCTAAGCCGGAGAATACCCCCATCAGCCCCTCCCAAAATCGCCAAAAAGAATTATCGGAAATCACTGTAGTAAAAGAACTTAAGTCAGTTACGACCTCGAAAATCTACGCCACCACGAGTGGGAGCCATTGGTTGCCCGGAACGGGCCTAATTATGGCCTCAATTAAACTCACGGAACTGAGCAAAGCCCTAAGGTAACCTAGGGTTTTTATTCTCTGTGCGGTCATTGACAGTTGGGACGAAACTTCCAAATTAAAGTTCTCTCCTATGAACTCCAAGTTCCTCAAACTCATCCTCACCTCCGCCAGCGTCCTTGCCCTCGCTGCCGTTACTTCCTTCGCCGCCGAACCAGCCAAGAAGGACGGCGAAAAGTGCCCCTGCCCTTCGGAAAACCCTAAGCCCACCGCGCTAGTCTCGGCCGACGAATGCCCTAAGAAGTGCGACAAGGACAAGAAGGACGCTCCGGCTGCTCCGGCCACTGCTGAAGACGCCCCGGCCAAGAAGGATTGCGACAAGTGCCCTTGCCCTTCGGAAAAGCCAAAGCCTACCGCGATGCTCTGTGCCGACGAGTGCCCTAAGAAGTGCGACAAGGACAAGAAGGATGCCCCAGCTGCTCCAGCTACCGCTGAAGACGCTCCGGCTAAGAAGGACGGCGAAAAGTGCCCCTGCCCTTCGGAAAAGCCTAAGGCCTAATTTCCTTAGGGAATTCGATAAAAGGACGAACCTCTGGGTTCGTCCTTTTTTGTTTTTAGAATTTCAGGCCCAGATCGATTCGGACGAACTCAGGGAAGTCCGCACGCAATACGAATCCTTGGCTTTCGGCGTAAGCGAAATCTTCGGGGCGACCGGCACCACTGCGCACGGCGCAGGAGTGGATACCTGCGTTCTTACCAGCATCCCAGTCGGTGATGCGATCGCCGACCATCCAGCAGCGGGCAGGGTCCAGTTGATACTTAGCGATCATCTCCAGAATAAACTGCGGGCTGGGCTTACGATAGATGGAAGGCTCGTCGGGGCGTTCGGGGGCGGCCTTGATTTCTAGGATACCTGGAGTTGGTAAATCCAGTAGTTCCAGCATACGGCGGTTGCAGCCGTGGTATTGGGCCCAGGTAAATTTACCCCGATTGATACCACTCTGGTTGGTCAAGATGAAGAGACGATACCCGGCCAGTAAACAGGCCTCCAAAGCCTCCTTCACCCCCGTAATTGGGGCGATTTGATGGACCTCACAGGTGTGATGGTGGTCCGTGATGAGATTTCCGTCCCGATCGAGAAAAAGCGCAGGGGCTAAAGCCATGAAAAGAGCCAATCCCGTCCAAGTAAGGGTGCAAGCCCATGAAAGGGGGCTTGACCGAGGGGGGTGGAGGAGTAGAACCGACCCTCATCCCAGCGTAGAACCATGGCAAATCCGAAACGTAAACAGTCCAAGCGTCGCAGCCGCCTCCGTCGTGGCGCCAACCAGTTCCGCGCTCCTAAGCTCGTGCGTGACGCCGAATCCGGCGCGCTCCGTCGCTCCCACCGCGTCGACCCCACCACGGGGAAGTACCGCGGTCGTCAGGTCCTCGACACCGAGGCCTAAGCCTCTTTCCCCGGGCCCACGCTCGTAGCGTATGAGCGAAGTTACCTCGCCCGTTGGCCATAAGATTGCCTTAGACTGCATGGGCGGCGACCTCGGTCCCGCTGAAGCGGTCGCTGGAGCGGCTTTGGCTATCCGCGAAGGCATCGTCGGCCCAGAGGATATGCTCATCTTGGTCGGCCATGAGGATAACCTGCGTCTGTTGGCGATGGATAATCGGATCCTCAACCACAAGCGCATCCAATTCCGACACGCGCCCGCCGTTGTTAACCCCGACGACGCTGCGATGACTGTAATCAAGTCCAAGCGTGATTCCTCCATGGTAATTGCCTTGGAAATGCTGAAGGCTGGCGAAGTCGATGCGGTCGTTTCGACTGGCAACACCAAGGCCCTGGTCGCCGCTGGCACGATCAAAGTTCGCGCGATGGAAGGTGCCGAGCGCCCCGCCCTGGCGGCCATCATGCCGCGACGCGAAGGCCACTTCGTGTTGCTCGACGTCGGCGCCAACCCCGAAGCTAAGCCTGAGCACCTGCTCCACAACGCCGTCCTCGGCTCCATTTACGCTCAAAGCGCCCTCGGCATCGCCAGCCCTCGCATCGGCCTGCTTTCCGTCGGCTCAGAAGAAGGCAAAGGCGGGGCGCGCATCAATCGCACCCACACCTTGCTTAAGGCGATGGGCGATAAGATTAATTACGTTGGACCCGTCGAAGGCTTCGATGTCTTTGGCGACTGCTGTGACGTCGTTGTCACCGATGGCTTCACGGGCAATGTGATCCTCAAGACCTTGGAAGGCTTGGTCTACATGGTTCGTGACATGATTGGCAGCAAAGTGAAGCGCAACCCCGTCTACTTGGCCGGCGGTATCGCGATGTTCCCCTTGCTTCGTGAGTTAAAGGGTAAACTAAAGCCGGAACGCTACGGCGGAGCCCCCTTGCTCGGCTTGGGCGGCCTCGTCATGAAGGCACACGGCTCCAGCAACCGCCAAGGCATCGCCAGCGCCATCCGCCTAGGCTATGAAGCCCTCGGCCATGGTACCGGCCACCGAATGCAGGCAGGTTTAGCCGAGGCAAATGCGGTGATTTTGGCCAACCCCGAGGTTGTCTAAGGTTTTAGTGTTCCCTTCCCGCCCCAGCGGGTGTTTTCTCACAGGCCTTGATGAGCACTGCCGCGCTATCAGTCTTCATCCGCTCCGTCGGAGTCCACGCCCCTGAGCGGAAGTTGACCAACGACGACCTTTCCAAGCTCGTCGATACTAACGACGAGTGGATCAAGACACGCTCGGGTATTTCTGAGCGCCGCATCGCTGGACCAGACGAGAACCCCTCGGACATGGGTGCCAAGGCCGCCGCGCATGCCATGCAGAATGCCGGGCTCAATCCCGCCGACATCGACCTACTGATCGTCGCGACGATGACGCCCGACGTGCCCTTCCCTTCTACGGCTTGCTTACTACAAGCTAAGTTAGGCCTCCG
>Ga0209297_1002247_pt1 | contig 10778 bp, 10 predicted proteins | sample S_130805_MF_Meta_FD_187322 | JGI IMG/M metagenome (GOLD analysis project Ga0209297, IMG submission 187322) | Freshwater microbial communities from Lake Simoncouche, Canada to study carbon cycling - S_130805_MF_MetaG (SPAdes) (version 2) | ecosystem: Environmental > Aquatic > Freshwater > Lake ... | reverse complement strand
TTAACAATGGCTGGGACGATGTGCAGGATACTAATGGACAAAAAAGCGGCGAGTTCGGTATCTCTTTAACTCCTAACAAGACAGTATCTCTTACTGTTCAGGATTATGTAGGTACAGAGCATGCAGCAAACTACACTTCATTGTCAGCAAATTCTGGAACACGTAATCTAGTAGACGCTGTTCTTACTGTGAATGCTACTGATAAACTAACATTCATTGTTAATTCAGACTATGGAACACAGGAAAATGTTAGCTTAGCTAAAGGTACTACAGGTAAAGCTAGCTGGTATGGTGTTGCTGGTTATGTTAATTATCAACTTTCTGACCAATGGCGTACATCTTTGCGTGGCGAAATCTTCAAAGATGAAGATGGTTACCGCACTGCTTATGTAACAGCAGAGAAAGAAGGCCAGACTCAGAAAGAAATAACTTTGACTCAGTCTTTCATGCCAGCTAAGAATGCTGAATTCAGGATTGAAGTAAGACATGACTTCTCTGATCAAGCTATATTTGCACAACCTAACGGTAGCAACAAAAAATCTCAAGACTCACTTGCTTTAGAAGCTATCTACAAGTTCTAGTAGAAGTTTACTAAAATACAGAAGATCTATAGAATTCAAACCACCGGTATTTCCGGTGGTTTGTTTTTTTATGTGGTTCTAGTCGATTAATTTTAAGATTTTCTCAATATAAGACCTATGCATAATTTAAAAACACGTCATTGCGCGGAGGCGTAGACGAAAACTCAATCCAATAACTTAGATATGGATTACCACGTATTTTATTCGAAAACGCTCGCAATGACTAGTTATGAACAGACCGCAATATTTTTCTCTAAGCTTATGGAGAAAGGATTAAGGTGAAGGGTTTGCTAAAACTCTATATTACCCATCAGGCAATAAGGGTAAGAGGCGTAACTCTTAAGTTTAAAAAACTGTATAACTTTTCTTGCTTTACGTAACTGAGAATACAGATAAGTTTTCAGTACTTTAATTTTAAAGCCCCAATAGCTTCTGAGGTGGGATGATATTTGCAGAAGTTTGGTAATCCCTCCATTCCATGCTATCAAATTCATTGCATTTATTGCATGTAATTGACCATATGTGAGATTTTTCTCCGCAATTGCCGCATTTCCATAAAGAAAATTCATTTGCATAGTTTGCCCTTTCGCGCCAGTAATGCACAATATGATGCCCTGCTCGTTCAATGGTTTCAAGTTCAGCCATCATATTGCACACAGCTTTTGTTTCACCAAATGTTAAGGCTGTTTGCAGATGATGCCTTGCCTTACCAAGTTGCCTGGCCTCAAGAGCACAATTTGCAACTAGTGCACGCCCCTCTGGATGCCCACCAGATAATTGCAAAAGATATTCTGCCTTTTCCAGACGGTTTTCATCGGTATCATCGCTATATATCTCCATGTAAACAGACGCAATATCAGGATGCGGAGAAATACGCCAATGCTTTTCCAGTATCTTCGATGCCTTTTTAATTTCACCCTTTTCTAACAATATTTTTGCATATGCAGCAACCACAGGAATAAAATCAGGCAATAATTTATAGGCATATTTCAAACAATCATCTCTTTCTTTTTCGCTAGACCATAGCATTTCCTGATATCTGGCAAAAGAAATCAGACCAATAATTTTATCAGCATCAATGCGGTTAATTATTTTTTGTTTCAGGGCAACAGCCACAATATCAATAGCTTCAGGCCATTTCTTTAATTTTTTATATAAATCTAGCAATATAAGGATAACCCAATCTGCATCGGGGCGTAATTTATATGCTTTTTCTGCAAGAAATAATGCTTTTGCCAGATCCTCATCTTGCTTTGCCTCAATCAGCAAGCCCTTTATAGCTATGATTTCCGTTTCTTTATTTTCCAACATTGCGGTATAATGCTCGCGCGCTAACTCGCGGTTTCCTTCTAATTGTGCGGTTTGGGCTGCCAGCAATTTTGTAAGCGGCATATTTTCCAGATTACTGCTTGCGCGGGCGGAAAGTGAACGCGCCTGTTTTTTATCTCCGGCTGCAATTGCAGCGAACCCTTGAGTCAGTGCCGATATCCCACGATTAAACTTTCTGTCTTTTACTTTCTTCCGATAACGTTTTGGAGCAGACTTTATCCATAAAAGCGCCTGTAAAAACAAGGTGCTGGTCACAATGATGATGATGACAAATAAAATAGCGAACGCGATAGAGGTTTGGATGCGATATCCCATCCATTCAACAACAACCTGCCCATCATTTTCAATAAACCAAACGCTTGTAAGTGCAACGGCAGTTAGAAATAACAAGAAAAATAGCGCTCTTGTCATAAATTATTTTACCTATAATTCTCGTTTCACCATAATTCTAGAGGTAAAAAGCCTGATTGTGAAATAATAAAATAGCCTTGTGGGAATTAAATTAAACTATGGTTTAATGCCACGCCCACTGCTGGTTGTTTAAAATCACCCCACATCACACAAGATTATTGCAATTACCCTGCAAATAATATAATTTTCACCCTAGGGCAGGTGTTCTGCCCCGGGGCTTCAAAACCTCTTAATCCAATGCGGTGTTTTTTGACAAACGGCAAACATCGTAACCAAAATTGCTGTCTACTCCATAAGTTGGGGTGATGGCAGTATATACAATAGGTCTTGCGACTAAAAACTGTCGTGAACCTTTTCATTGGATAGGTTTTTTGAACACCCCGGCACCATTTTGCAAACGCATTGGTGCCGTTTTTTTTCTTATAAAAAGGGGTGTGCAATGGAAAATAAACGCGACATAACCAAGGAATTGGAAAACGCGCAAAAACTGGCCTTCCAAGCATTGGAAGTAGTTTACGAAATTAAGTATATTGAAAATTATGTTCCCACAAACATTGAATACCAAATGTTCGTTTCACTAACATCTTCTTTAAAAATCAATTATGAATGTGTAAGCTACATAACATCCTGCATGAAACGCAGAATGCACGGCCAGCATGAATATGATTATATAAAACAGTTGTTTAAAGACCTAAGCGGAAATGGGTGATTCCTGCCAAGTTTTAACTTTTAAAAGCGAATATTAGGAACAAATGGTCTAACGCGCACCGCTTGGCGAACCTCTGTATTTTGAACTGGAGTAACGTTTAGTGCTTCAACAAAATTTCTATTTCGACGCCCATTACGAACTCCTGCGATATTGGTATTAATTCCGGATGTTTGCTCTGCAACTGGAAGGCTGCTAATATAGTCATCCTGAATATTATTGGCGCGTTTTCTTAAAATTTCTGCAACAATTTTTTTTGCATCTTTAAAATGTTGATTCTTATCTTGCCTTAATTTCTCTTGTGCTTCAAAGAATTTAATATCTTTATTAGCTTCTTTTACCTTTTCCTCCGGCCTGGCAGATAGGTTACCTTCAGTTGCTATTTGTGAACTGCTAATATTTGTCCACTGCGTAGCATTACTCTCATCAGAGCTGGTTCTAAACCTATTATTCTTACCGTTCATGCCACTATTCCTTTTGAATCTATTTAAGCCACCGAACGACCTACTAATGTTTTCCGCAATATAATAATATTATTAATAATTCAATACATTATTTGCCTGCAAAAGATAATTATTCTAAAAATAATAGTTATAGCATTGATAAAAATAGCAAATGTGATAATATAACGTCTTTCAACGTAACGATGATTTTATGAACCACACGCATAATCACGAATCGTGCTTAAATGATGCTATGCAGAAAGCCCAGCTGTTGTGTGCAGATTTGGGAGTACGGCTTACGCCAATAAGAAAGCGTGTTTTGGAGTTGGTGTGGAGTAACCATAAGGCTATAAAGGCTTATGATATATTAAATCAGCTAGATACAAAGGATGGATCGCTCACCCCGCCCACCGTATACCGCGCCCTCGATTTTCTAGTAGAGCAGGGCTTGGTGCATAAAATAGAAAGCCTGAATGGTTTCATCGGCTGTACGCATCCACTTAATAAGCATGGCTGCCAGTTTCTCATTTGCACAAAATGCGGCGATGTATCGGAATTCTGTGATGAGGAAGTAACTGATTTAATTAAGAAAAATGCCAAACATTCTGGCTTTTCATTAACCCGGCATATGCTTGAGGTTTATGGTGTATGTGCAAATTGCCAAAACAATTGATTTTTCAGGAATATTTAGGCCAGAGGGCTGTTTTCTTTCTTTTTGCCTAATTTGTGAGCCCATGCAACTGCAGTAGTAAAGATAGTTATAATAACGCCGCCTTCAAGCATTGGTAGCCACCAACCCTCTATGTGAGGAATGTTTAAAATATGCATCAATGCCTCGCTCCCAGCCACGCATGACATTAACAACAAAGAAAGCCAGCGATGCATTTTATGGAAAAGCCATATGAGCACGTTTGCTGCAGGCTTGTGAAAGAATGCGAGTGCTACTGAAAGTAAAACAAGTATCTGTCCTGAGTAGTTCATTAAGAAATCATCGCCTGCAGCTAACGTAGAAATTTTTGCATCGGAAAGTGTTAGCAATCCCATAGAAAGCAACCCTATGTCTATCAACGCAATTACTATTAATGCTACAGTATATTTTTTCATCAGGTGCGAATTTATAATTAAAAGCTTAAATCGTCAAGTGAATTGTTATGTTATTACATTATATATTATTATACTTCCAACAGCAAGGCATTTTGGGAAACAAGGGGAGTAATAAATTGATTTATTAACCCTTTTGTAGTATAGTTGTTTAGGATTAGTTGTGTTATAAGGTGAAGTATGGGCACTACACAAATTACTGAGTTTACTCCCCCAAATCATGGCGATAAGCCTTATGACATAGTAATAATAGCTGGCAAAATTGTAAATTCGCACTTTGAGGGTGCAGGATTTAGGGATCTTTATAAACAATTAGATGAAGCAAAAAAAGCAGGCCTTTCTTATTGTGTGGTAGGAAATGGACGCAGTGATGTAAACCGCTATGAAATGCTAACGCAACTGGATGGAAAAATATCTCCCAGTACGAGCCTTCATTTATTTGGACATGGATTAGCCATCAAAGGAAAGCATAATATAAGCATTTATGATAAAAGTGATGATAAAATTGACTCTGTAATAAATTTAAATAATTCTCTTCCATTCACAAAAAAGATAAAAAATCTTTATGTTCAAGAGACATCTAACATATTGGGAGATATAGAAAAATCAGCAAATGGTAAGCCTGTTAATTGCCACTTGTGGAGTTGTTTTGGCGGGGCAGCAGCTAAAGATGTGGGGATTTTAGGTGATGGTTCAATCTTAACTTCCCATAGCAGCGATAACAATCCAACATTTGGATTCATGGCAATACCAGGAATCGCCAGAACAATTCAGGAATATATAAAAAATGCCCAGTTATATAAAGAAAAGCCTGAGCAGGCAGCATTTGATTCATTTGCACGCGAAGTTATTAATGCCCCAGAAACTGTCACGCTCTCAACTTCTAGGAATGGAAAAGTAATCTCCCACACATCAAGACCACCTAAAATTGCATTATTTCATGATATTAGGCGTTATATTAGTGAGCATAACCTGAAAGATTTCTTCAATTTTAGGCGGGAGAAATTAGGAGAGAATATAAATACTCAAGCAGAAATACAAAAAGCCAGGGGGTCGTATCATAGTGAAAATACTGATCTTGAATATAAAAAACAGGATTTTATCGTTTCAGCATATAATCAAATAGGAAAGTTAAAGAAATATATAGCAGCAATTAATAAAGGTAATGTTCCTGGAATTGATGTTAATTCTGCAGAGTCTATTTTTGGTGCTACACCACTATTGATTGCGGCTTGTTCGAGTTCAAAGGCTTTGAATAAGCTGCTTGCTACAGCAGGAATATCTGTAGATCAAACTACTATAGATGGCGTAACAGCCCTACATACTGCATGTTCTCAAGGCAATAAAGCTGCATTAAAACGCTTAATAAAAGCAGGTGCTGATTTAAATAAAGCGGATAAGTTTGGTGGGACGCCTTTATATTTCGCATGTCTTTTTGATAAAACTGAGCATGTTGGCGTGGTTGAAGAGTTATTAAAAACAAGCGGTATAGATGTTAACAAGGCGGATATTAATGGCGCAACTCCGCTACAAATAGCATGCGAAAATAGTCACCACCAAATAGTCGGCAAGTTAGTTAAGGCAAAGGGAGTAGATATTAACAAGGCAGATGATAATGGCATTAATCCATTAATGGCGGCAATAATGTCAAGTCCGCCTGAAAAATATGGTGAAGCCGTTGAAATATTAGCAGCAAATGGAGCAAAAATACCTGATGAAATTGCAGGTAAACCACTTAAAGAATGGCTAAAAGAAAAAATAGCACAAAATCCTGAGAAAGCTGAAGCTTTCTCAAATATAAATGCTTATAAAATTTCAAATGGTAAATTGACGACTCTACAATTTGAAAGAGCTATAAAAGCAAAAGAAAAAGGATTAGCTGTGAATCAGAAGCTTGATAGAAGTTCTTCTGCTGTAAAAAGTGTCACCAGCTATGTAGGGGAGAGAAATTCTAAATTGCAAGCCGCATTTATTAAACCAAACGTAAATAAAGAAATTTGGCAAAGATCATAACTAAATATCCCTTGATAAATTTAATTGCACAATAAGTTATAAGATTTCTCTTCGCAGGTGCAGCATTGAATTTTCTTGCTTATAGAATTCATTATTCTAATATCCGAATACTAAAATTCTGGAGATTTATAAATGTCGCATGTTTTCCATCGTAGTAACACCGCAAAATATCCTGTAGCCGTGCGCGGGGAGGGTGTTTATATTTTCGATAAAGATGGAAATAAATATATTGATGGTTCAAGTGGTGCTGCGGTTTCCTGCCTTGGTCATAGCAATGAAGCTGTGCGTAATGCAATAAAACAACAAATCGATAAATTAGCTTTTGCCCATAGCGGTTTCTTTACAACAGAGCCTATGGAAGAATTGGCTGATTTCCTTGTAGAGCGTGCACCGAAAGGAATTGACAGGGTTTATTTTGTATCAGGCGGTTCTGAAGCTATTGAGGCTTCCATTAAGCTTGCCAGACAATATTTTTTAGAGATTGGCAAGCCTGAAAAGAGCTATGTTATAGCAAGAAAGCAAAGCTATCATGGTAACACGCTTGGTGCGTTATCTGCTGGTGGAAACCAGTGGCGCAGGAAGCAATATGAGCCACTACTTGTTGATATGAGCCATATTTCCCCATGCTATAAATACCGTGGTAAGGCTGATAATGAGAGCGACTTTGAATATGGTCAGCGTGTTGCAAATGAACTTGAGGAAAAAATTCTTGAGTTAGGTGAGTCAAGCGTTATGGCTTTCTGTGCGGAGCCTGTAGTTGGCGCCACGATGGGTTGTGTTGGCGCTGAAGAAGGCTATTTTAAGCGCATCCGCGAAATTTGCGATAAGTACGATGTGTTGCTAATATTAGACGAAGTTATGTGCGGAATGGGTCGTACGGGAACGCTTTTCGCTTGTGAGCAAGATGGTATTACCGGCGATATCATAACCATTGCAAAGGGACTTGGCGCTGGATATCAGCCAATTGGTGCGATGCTTGTTTCCAAGAAAATATATGATGCTGTAACAAAAGGCACTGGTTTCTTCCAACATGGCCACACATATATGGGGCATGCAACTGCGTGCGCTGCCTCACTTGCCGCACAAAAATTCATAGAATCTGAAGGGATATTGGATAATGTTAAGGATAAGGGGCAAAAATTGCAGGATGCGTTAAAGCAGCGTTTTGCTGGACATCCTTATGTTGGTGATGTTAGGGGCGGGGGGCTTTTCCAAGCTGTTGAATTTGTTAGCAATCTTGAAACAAAGGCGCCTTTTGATACGTCAGAAAAAATTAATGTAAAAATCAAGGCTGCTGCCATGAGAAATGGCTTGATGTGCTATCCGATGGGCGGAACAATCGACGGTAAAAATGGAGATCATGTTATGTTTGCTCCACCATTTATAGTTGAAGATAAGCACGTTGATGAAATTGCTGATAAGTTTTGTGACGCAGTAAGCGAGGTTTTTTTATCAACAAGTATTAAGAAAGCTGCAAGCGCATAAGTTATTGTTTGATGAGGAGTATATTGATCATATCTTTTTTGTTGGATATTGATTAATTTGCTTGTGGTCAAAAAAAAACTATGTTAGCACGTATTGCTGGGTTTAATTAGCTGTGAATTTTATCTTTTAAGAAGGGGTTATTATAATGAAGAAAGTTACAAAAGCTGGCCTGTTTTTATCCTTTATGGCTTTCTGCGCATTGCTATTAAGCGGTTCCCCAAACGAGGCTCAGGCTTCTGAAAAGTTTATTACAATCGGTACTGGTGGTGTAACAGGAGTTTACTATCCAACTGGCGGTGCGATTTGCCGTTTAGTGAACAGGGGCAGGAAGGATCATGGTATACGTTGTTCTGTTGAATCCACTGGCGGTTCTGTTTATAACCTTGACACCCTAAGGCAGGGTGGTCTTGATTTTGCTGTTGCCCAGTCAGACTGGCAATATCATGCATACAAGGGTACAGATATTCAGCCTTTTGTAGATCAAGGTGCTTTCACAGACCTTCGTTCAGTATTCTCGCTTCACACAGAAGCGTTTACAGTTATAGTTCGTACTGATTCAGGCATCAAAAAGCTTGATGACCTTGTTGGCAAAAGGGTAAATATTGGAAATCCTGGCTCTGGAAACCGCGCTACCATGGAAGTGGTTATGAAAGCGAAGGGTTGGACTAGGGAGAGCTTTAAAGTTGCGTCAGAGCTAAAAGGTTCAGAGCAGCCACAAGCTTTATGTGACAATAAGATAGATGCAATGATATATAATGCAGGTCATCCAAATGGTGCTGTGCAGGAAGTTGCTACATCTTGTGATGTAAAAATTATTTCTGTAGATGGCCCAGAGATTGACAAGTTACTTGCTAACAATGCTTACTATGCGTACACAGAAATTCCAAAAGGTATGTATGCAGGCAATCCGAATGATGTTAAAACTTTCGGTGTAAAGGCAACTTTTGTTTCTACTGCAAAAGTTAGCGACGAGATAGTTTATCAGGTTGTGAAGTCTGTGTTTGATAATTTTGAGAATTTTAAAACATTGCACCCTGTATTCTCTAACCTTGATCCAAAGAAGATGGTTACTGAAGGTAACACAGCGCCATTACACAAAGGTGCTGAGAGATATTTCAGAGAAAAAGGCCTTCTATAATAAATTTAGAAAGAATAAAATAAAAAGGCGTCCATTTTATATAGAGTGGGCGCCTTTTTTTATAAAATTTACAATATTACTGAATTTATTCCTTCACCATAAGTTTTTTTTATGTATACTTTTTTCAAGTAAAAACTAATATGCGCAAGCCCTTTAAATAATTATAATAAGAAATAAAAATGACAGAGCTGAACAAAGCGTTGGAAGAAATTTCCGAACTAGTCTATGAAAAAATGGATAATCTTCTGCCAAATATAGATGAATGTGGTGAGAAACGACTCCATGAGGCTATGCGATATTCTGCTCTTGCAGGAGGAAAAAGGCTTAGGCCATTCCTTACAATGACTTCAGCCAACATATTTGGCGTAAGCCAGGATTCAGCGCTGCAAACAGCAGCTGCAATTGAATTTATACACACATATTCCCTTGTTCATGATGATTTGCCGGCAATGGATGATGATGATATTCGCCGCGGCCAGCCAAGTTGTCATATTAAATTTGATGAGGCTACGGCAATTCTTGCAGGTGATGCATTACTGACTTTTGCATTTGAAGTTCTTGCCGACCCTTCGACTAACAGCAATCCATCTATAAGATGCGAGTTGGTTCGTTGTGTTGCCAAAGCCTCTGGGTCAAGAGGTATGGCGGGCGGACAAATGATGGATATTATTTCTGATATGGGCAATGCCAGCATAAACCAAATTATTCATTTACAGCGTATGAAAACAGGTGAATTATTTGCGATATCTTGCGAGGCAGGAGCAATTCTTGGTAATGCGGCAACGCATTTAAGGAATATGCTTCGTAGCTATGCATATGATATAGGCTTAGTTTTCCAAATAACAGATGACTTGCTTGATGCTGAAGCCGAAGCTAGTAAGAGTAAAAACAGGCAAGCAAAATCGATTGGTAAGCCTACATTTGCAAGTGCCATGGGTATTGAAAAAGCTAGGGAACAGGCCAAGATTCTAACCGATCAGGCAGTGCAGCATCTGAATGTTTTTGGTAAAAAAGCTGATTTACTAAAAGACTTTGCTTATTTCGTGTTAAACAGAAAAAGTTAGGCCTTATAGTTCTCGTTATTTGCAATATTTCTAAATGTTTCGTTTGAAGCAATCTGCAACGTGGTCATCTATCAAGCCTGTTGCTTGTAAATATGCATACATGATAGTTGAGCCAACAAAACTCATACCACGTTTTTTTAAGTCCTTTGATAGTGCGTCAGACTCTGCTGAGGTGGCAGGAATATCCTTTAATGTTTGTGGATGGTTAATGATTGTTTTGCCGCCAACAAAACGCCAGACGTAATTATCGAACGAGCCAAACTCTTTTTGGATCTCCAGAAATATAATTGCATTTTTTCGCGCTGAAAATATTTTCAGGCGATTGCGGATTATTTCAGGATTTTTTAATAACGCCTCAAGCTCTTCATCTTTCATAGCAGGTAACCGTCTAATAATAGAGCCATTATAACCCGCTTATCAGAGATTTGTCAATGTTATATGGCAGTAGAGAGGCAAGTTCAACTTCGGTTGTTATGGATTTTATGGCGGTTAGGACGTAGCGCAGAT
>Ga0209297_1002246_pt1 | contig 10779 bp, 10 predicted proteins | sample S_130805_MF_Meta_FD_187322 | JGI IMG/M metagenome (GOLD analysis project Ga0209297, IMG submission 187322) | Freshwater microbial communities from Lake Simoncouche, Canada to study carbon cycling - S_130805_MF_MetaG (SPAdes) (version 2) | ecosystem: Environmental > Aquatic > Freshwater > Lake ... | reverse complement strand
TCAACCCAGGTAACAGAGACATTCGATGGAAGCTTTTCCCCAGGTATTGGGCAGGCATGGCTTAACTTCCGTAAGGCTTATCCATGGACTCAGCTTGCCGTTGCTAAGACCCTTGTTCGCTTAAAAACTATCGCTGAAGCTGAAGATAGGTAGTAACGATTGCGATAACAAATATGCCGAGTGCAGCACCAAAATCTGCAATTTTATGCTTCATCTTGATATGTGAAAGTGAAAGAAGTGCCCCTGCAAAGTAGGCAGCAAGACAGATTGAAGCAAGAGTTCCAAGTCCAGGCGCCCAAATTCCAGCGATTACTCCGAGGCCTCCAGCAATTTCAAGCAGCGCTAAAAGGGGAACTTGGCTTGGCTTCACTCCAACAGAGGCCATGGCAGCCATAACATCGGGCACCTTAACGAGCTTGGAGATAGCTGAACCGATCGCTGCAAATGCAAGTAAAGCTCCGAAAATAATCAGTGAAATAGTCATGAAGTGACTTTAACATCAAAGAAAGATTTATTATGGTTCTGCAATGAGATTTCTAATCAATGTAATCGATGACCTCTCACATTCAGGAACTCCGGCTGAAATGGTTGAAATTGATAAATTCAACGACAGGCTTCGAGAGAATGAACATTGGATTTTTGCCTGGGGGCTACAAGCACCAGAGACTGCAACGGTGATTGATAACCGCGCTGGTGCAAACCTAGAGACTGGAAAGCCCCACTTTGATGCCAAAGAGCATTACAGCGGGCTTTGGTTAATTGAAGCCGAGTCCCCTGAGGTTGCAAAGAGACTTGCATATGAAGCTTCAAAGGCTTGCAACAGAAAAGTTGAGCTACGCCCGCTCCACTAGTTAGTTCTACTGAGCCATGATTGCATCATGGACATATTGCGCTAATCCATTGACCCGACCGTCGTAATACTTCTTAAAGCGTGGATCTTGCACATACATAAGCGCCAGATTCTTCTGCATTTCAACCGAGCAGTCATAGAACCACTTTGAGATAGCAGCACGATGTGCAACGACTACGGCTTGAGCCTTCTCCGAGTCCGCGGGGAGACTATTTCCAAATGCGTAGACAAAGAGCTCAGTAGCAGCTTCCTGATCTACCTTGGCTGCAGCAAAATCTTCATGGGTGTATTTAGATGTGCGAGATTGCGATTGGGCATAAGCCTGGGTATCACCTCAACGCTCTTTTACCTCGTCCTCATACTGATCCATGAGAAAAAGGTTACTTGTTGACGTTAGACAACGCCCACAACACACACCCAACAATTCCTAGCGCCGATAACGCCATTGTTAGTGTGACAGTCTCTCCAAGAAGCAGCGCTGACCAACCCAAAGTCATAATTGCTTGCAGTTGCTGCACTTGAGAGCCATGAGCTACTCCGAAGTCACGAAGCCCCCGATACCAAGCGAAGAATCCCAGATACATCGAGGATGAACCGATTGCGAGTAATCCAAAGAGTGCATCACCATGGAATGAGTAATCTGCACTTGTCCGCGCATAAACAATCGCTGCAGCAGGTATAGCAATCGGCAGACTAATCACCACAACCCATGAAATAACTTGCCATCCAGGCATAAAGGAAGTTAGTGATGCTCCTTCGACATAACAGTAGGAAGAGGCAATTACTGCTCCAATAATGAGCAGATCAGTCTTTATATCCGCGTTGGTGCCACCACCACGAGTGATAGAAAATGTCACGAGAAGTGCCGTGCCCAGAGATGAGGCAACCCAAAAGGAAAGCCCTGGATGCTTCTTATGTTTGATGACTGCGATGATTGCGGTAACAAGTGGCATCACAGCTGCAATGACTGAAACATGTGCTGAAGTAGTTCTCTGTAGTGCAAGAGCAATCAGAATCGGCCAGCCAAAGACTGCACCTGCTGCAGTAAATGCTGTGGGCCTCCATAGATTACGTGGAAGCTTTGGGACTTTCACGATCATCATCAGTGGAATAGCAATGAAGGCTGCAATAACAGGACGAGCAAAGGCCGTAAATAGCGGATCAAAGCTCTTCAGAGCAAGTTTGGTAAAGGGTAGCGAGAGTGAGAAGGCAAAGATTCCAAGGAAGGCAAAGAGAAGCCCACTTCTTTGAGTCTTACTCAGTGCAACTGCCATCTACTTAGTTGAGATTAACTTTGACAGATTTACCGGTGTGAGCTGACTCGTGAGCAGCATCAGCCAGAATCAGCGCAGCGCGACCATCGTCATATGTTGAACCCAGAACCTTGCCGGTCTTGATTCCTTCAATAAAGAGCTTGAGTTCATTGCGATATGAATCTGCATAGCGCTCGAGGAAGAAGTCCATAAATGGCTCACCTGCTGTCGTTGAATCCTTAGTAAATGACTTCACCGTTGAATCAGAGAGATTACTGATTTGCAGCATTCCCTTATCGCCGAAGATTTCAGCACGCTGGTCATATCCAAAGGCTGCATGGCGAGAGTTCACGACTGTGATGAGCTCGTTATTTGAGCCGCGCATCGCAACGCTGACGTTGTCGAAATCGCCTTCTTCCTTGATGTAATCACAGAAGCTATTGGCACCAAATGCTGTTACTTCAACAATATTAGGAACGAAATTTCGCGCCATATCAAAGTCATGGATAGTCATATCGCGAAAGATTCCACCAGAGACTGCGATGTAGGCCTGTGGAGCAGGTCCCGGGTCGCGGCTAGTAAGGATTACCTGCTCAATTTTTCCAACTGTTCCGCTTGTCACCTTTGCCTTGAGAGCTAGGTACTGCGGATCTTGTCTGCGATTAAAGCCGAGAGTGATGTTGATTTTTGCAGCATTAGCTTGTGCGCGGAATTCTTCTACGTTTTTGATATCAAGATCCAGTGGTTTTTCGCAGAGCGCGTGAACGCCGTGTGCAATGCACTCGCGCAATAGTGGAATATGAGTTGCTGTGGGGGAACCGATAATGACTGCATCAATCTCACCGGATGCAATGACAGCGGAGGGATCGCTAGAGACTTTGCCACCAAATGCTGCAGTGACCTTCTTCGCATTCTCCTCAAAGGGATCGACCACATAGACAAGCTCGACCTCGGGGATGTCATTGACGCTTCCCGCGTGGACATAGCCAATACGACCGGCACCGATAATTGCGATTCTAAGTTTCTGTGTCATTGCGTGAGCCTATTCCTAGATGAGGTGTGGGTGAAATTACTTGTAGCGAGTTCCGATGAGATTGCCAATCTCAAGGACAGTTTTGATATTAGAAAGTGAATCGTGGTGTGTATAGAGAGGGCCTTCAAGCAATCCTTGCTCAAGATATTGAGCAAAGGCATGGACCTGATGAATAAGCCCAAGGTGTTCAGGCAGACCCAAATCATCTTCCCACGTGCTCTGAACCCCATTAAATGTTGATTCATGGAAGGTAATGGACGATGGAGTGAACCACGGAGTTCCAAAGGTAATTGCACCCTTAGAGCCCGAGACTCCTGCCCAATGAGGAAGAGTTGTGCGAGCTGAGAGAACAAAGTTTGAGCGAGAGCCATTGGCAAAGCGCATAAAGGTATGTGTCTCTTCATCAATATCATTTGGATGTAACTTTCCAAATGCATGGATCTCATTGGGATTGCCTAAGAATTGTTGTGAGAGCGCTGCAGGATAGATACCCATATCAATGATGGGATTTCCGCCCCCTGGAGTAAACAAGCGAGTGACGCCGAGATTGTTCTGACAGAAGTTGGAGACAACGAGTTCAACATCGCCCAGTGCGCCATCTGCAACCAATTGACGAGCAATATCCATCTGTGGCAAGAAGCGAGTCCACATCGCCTCCATTGCAAGGACCTTCTTAGCTTTTGCAGCAGCATAAATCTGCTCAGCTTCTGCCAAATCCATGGTGATTGGCTTTTCAATGAGAACTGGTTTGCCTGCATTGATTGCAACAAGGGCAACTTCTAGTCGATCCGATGGCAGTGTGGCGATATAGATTGCATCGATATCTTCGCGCGCTGCAAGCTCTTCATAGGAATTGTGAAATGACTCAATCTTCCACTTCTGGGCAAATGCTTCAGCTTTACCGGGAGTGCGAGATGCCACTGCAACGAACTGTTGGTTGGAGTTCTTCTGCGCGGTATTGACCATCGCCTCAGCGATCCACCCTGCGCCAAAGATTCCCCAGCGCAATGGTTTTGATTCAGCTGATGTGAAGATATGTGGCTTTGGTAGAGCAGTCATTTTCAACCTTTACTTATCTGGATTAGGAACGGTGACATCGCGAACAAATGATTCGAGATCATTAACTGATTGCAAGAACCCACGCAGTGTACGCAAAGTCCCTCCGAAGTTGGTGAAATCTTCTACTGCAAGGCCATCCACGTCATACATCTTTCTAAACTCAGGAAGTTTCTCAAGAAGAGGTTCAAGGATGTGTGGCGCAATTGCTTCTTCAATGCTGTGAAGATTAGGGGTAATCCCCATCTCATTAATCTTCACCTGCCATGCATAAGGGGGAGAGATCACGCAATCTCCACCGAGAATTTCAGACCAGTGCATATGGTTACGAAATGCAGCAGAGAGTAGACGAGTGCGGTAACCACGCTCTTTATAGATCTTGTGAGCATTTCTAAATACTGCAACGCCTGCCCATTCCATGATCTCCGGATCAAGTGCTACGCCAGATTTTTCAGCAGAGACCTTTACCCAGTCATCCACACGTCCCACCATGATGGTGCAGACAGGACCCATTGTTGAGATATCCAGGCCTTCTGCTTCGCGTCGCTTAAGTCCACGTTCAATTGCTTCAGCAACAGCCACAGTTTGTGCCACAGAAAATGACACTGTCGCATTCAGGCTCACACCTTGATAGGTGGCCTCTTCAAAAGCAGATATTGCCTCCGTTGTCACAGGAATCTTGACGATGATGTTCTGAGCAAGCTTGGAAAACTCAACTGCTTGCTCGATCAAAAGCTGTGCATTGCGAAAGTTACGGGGATCGGTCTGAATAGAAAGACGCCCGTTGCGCCCGTTATATTTCTCAAACTCGCCTTCAAAGAGCTTTGCCGCGTTCAGTGAGAGTTCCTTCACCATTGCCCAGCCAATTTCATCTTCTGTAGCAATGGGATTCTTCTTGGCATATTCCTTAATGCGCAAGATCCAGTGCGGTGCATCTGCCTTAATGGCTGTTAATGCGATGACAGGATTACATGTAGCGCCGACTATTCCCCAGGTGAGTGCATCTTTTAGCTCTTTGGGATCTGCAGAGTCATTCCAGAGAACTGTTGGAGAGTTCTCCTTCATAAAGAGAAATGGTGATTGCGCCATAACTATTACTTCACACGTGCTGCGCGAGTTGCAGCCAAGATATGTTCGCGTGTGCGCTGTGCAATAGGAAATGGCATATCAACTGGGCATCCATACATATCTTGTTCGATGATCGCAAAGATATCTGGGTTGATTTCTAGTGCGCGCTCAATGATGGGTGCAAACTTTGGAACACCTTCAAATCCAGGCTCTGTCATAACACCTTTAGCAACGGCATCCCCAAAGGGAATGTCATTCTTAAGCGTCTCAGCCAAGATATCTGGATGCACTTGCTTCAGATGTAGATATCCAATGCGCTCTGGGTAGGCGTTCATCATCTTGAGGTTATCGCCCAAGTAGTAAGCAAAGTGGCCTGTATCAAGACAGAGGTTTGAATACTTCGGATCTGTCTCTTGAAGATAACGCTCAACTTCTTGATAGGTGCCGATATGGCTATCTGCATGTGAGTGGAATTGTTGATGAATTCCAAACTCTTCAAGGAGAGCCTTACCTAACTTGTTATGTCCTGCGGCAAGGCGCTTCCACTGTTCATTAGAGAGCGTACGAGATTCACGCGCTTGCCCTGTCTTGTCATCGCGCCATAGATCAGGGATAACAACTAGGTGTTCAACGCCAAGTTGTGAAACAAGAGTTGCAACAGCGAGTGCTTGATCCCATGCGCGCTGCCACTGGCTCTCATCTTTATGAAAACCTGTAAAGACTGTGCCGGCAGTCATCTTGAGATTGCGCTTGCCGAGTTCTTCTTCAAGTTGCTTAGGATCAGTTGGAAGATATCCATAGGGACCAAGTTCAATCCAGTGATAACCAGCTTCAACTGCTTCATCAAGGAAGCGATCCCATGGCACTTGGTGAGGCTCACTGGGAAACCAGACGCCCCATGAATCAGGTGCGGTGCCTACGCGGATTTGCTGAGTCATTTTCTGATCCCCTATTTCTTATCTTTTGTGCCATTGCCAAGCAATGGACGTTGCAGCGTAATTTCTTCTGAGTACTTTTTATAAGCATCTTGCGTGCTCTTCAGCGTTGAAACAGGAGCGATAGGAACATCCCACCAGCCTTCCCCATCAGGTGAATAGAGCAATAGGTCGCTATTGATGTGAATCAACGTTGCCTTAGATGATGCTTTTGCCTTCTTCACAGCCGCATGAAGATCTGCGATTGCAGAAGATGAAGCTTTAATATCGATGACATCAATACCTAGGCTTGCCGCATTTGCTGCAAGATCAACAGGAAGCCTCTCGCCACCTTCAAAGTTATTACTAGCTGCATCTCTAAAGCGGTATTGCGTGCCAAAGCGCTCCGAACCGATGCTTTCTGAGAGATGGCCGATGGATGCATAGCCATGGTTTTGGATGAGAACGATAATAAATTTCAGACCTTCAGCGACTGCCGAAACAATCTCAGTGTGCATCATCAGATATGAGCCATCGCCGACCATCACAATCGGCATTGCACCAGCGCGCGCAGCACCTAACCCTGCGGCAATCTCATATCCCATACATGAGAATGCATATTCAACGTGGTAACCAAGTGGTGAGCGCACACGCCATAGTTTGTGAAGATCTCCAGGCAATGATCCTGCTGCGCAGATAACAGTGTCTTGTGCATCAGATGCTGATTGCACAGCATGGATGATCTCGCTCTGACTTGGTAGTGCACGCTTTTGATCAATGAAAGCTGCATCAACTAATGCATTCCACTCGCTCTTCTCGCGGGAAGTGCGCGCCACATAATCACTTGAGACTTGGTAATCCTTTAATAGAGGAGTGAGTTCAAGCAGGCTCTGACGAGCATCTGCCACAACAGGCAGTGCGCTTGCATGCTTGAAAGCATCAAAGGATGCGATATTGATATTGATAAAGCGAACATTGGGGTTTTGAAATGCTGTGCGACTTGAAGTAGTGAAATCGCTATAACGAGTGCCGATACCGATAACTAGATCTGCCTCGCGAGCTAAGCGATTTGCAGCAGTTGTTCCTGTGGCTCCCACAGAGCCCATGTATTGAGGATGATCCCAATTCAGGGATCCCACACCAGCCTGCGATGCTGCAACAGGAATCTTTGTCTGCTCAACAAAAGCTTGCAGCGAAGAGTGAGCATCGGAGTAGATAACCCCACCACCAGCAATAATCAGTGGAGCCTTCGATGATGCGATAACTCGGGCAACTTCTTTGAGTACATCAGATTCTGCACGCGGGCGGCGAATGCGCCATTCACGATCTGCGAGAAACTCCTCAGGAACATCAATGACTTCTGCCTGCACATCTTCAGGTAGACAGATTGTGACGGCTCCTGTTTCAACGGGATCGGTCAGCACGCGCATTGCACCAAGCAGCGCTGAGTAAAGCTGCTCTGGCCTTTGCACGCGATCAAAGAACCGTGAGAGTGGCTTGAATGCATCGTTGACCGACAGAGTTGCATCATGTGGCATCTCCAGCTGTTGCAGCACAGGATCTGATGCGCGATTGGCAAATGTGTCAGAGGGAAGAAGAAGAACGGGAAGATGATTTGTTGTGGCAACTGCAGCTCCTGTGAGCATGTTGGTAGCACCTGGGCCAACCGATGCTGCGCATGCAAATGTTGCACGGCGTCGTTTCATACGAGCAAAGGCAGATGATTCATGGACCATCGCTTGTTCATTGCGCGCTTGGTAATAGGGCATCAGCGATGGGTTCTCAACAGAGAACTGTTTAAGCGCTTGCCCAATACCAGCAACATTTCCATGTCCAAAGATTCCAAAGACACCAGCAATTGTGCGCTCACGATAATCGCCATCAACTGTGTATTGATGAGCAAGGAATTCAACGATGGCTTGGCTGACTGTCATTTTTCGTGTGGCCATATCAATTCCTTCCTATTGCCCGTAGGGCAATCTTGGGTCGCTTTGCTGTGATTGCCAAGAGTCGCGAATCCACACTTGATCGGGATGATCTGTGGCATTCCATGCACGCTCTGGATCTGGTCCTGCCATCACATTAAAGAAGTAAAGGTCATATCCAGGTCCTGCTGCAGCCGGTCCATGCCATCCATAGGGAACGAGTGCAACATCGCCTGAACGCACCTCCTCCGTCACATCAAAGGGACGGCTATCAGCAGAAGTTCCACGGAAGTATCCAAATGGTGATGATGTAGTTGGTGTAGTGGCAGCGCGAGTGACGGCGCTTTCGAAGTAATAGATTTCTTCGAGATTAGATTCTCTGCCTGGAGTATATGTATCGTGCTTATGAGAGGGAGCCCCAGACCAATTGCCTGCAGGAACAATAACTTCGCAGACAATCATGCGATCGGCATCAAGGGTTTCAGGCATTCCAAGATTATGCACTTGACGGGTTTCACGTCCTGCACCACGTAGCGTTACTAAGACATCACTCTTTGCAACATATCGGACATCTTTGACCTGGGTTGCTGGAGTTTCACCGACTGCAATGCGCCCGGTGCCTGAAATCGTTGCTGATGTATGAATCGGTAGATAGATGTAATCAGATGGACCGTGAAAGACAGAAGGACGACCACGCAATACTTGGCTCGCACTTTCTCCTGCGTGAAGATACTCAACGAGAACTTCTTCACCTTCTAGCAGAAAAATAATGCGTTCATTGGAATCTGCAGGCAGTGCAAGGAATGCACCTTGAGTCAGAGTGCCAACGCGCAGCCCTGTGTATTTCCACCCATGTACAGGTGGGTTCTGTGGATCAAGTAATACATCCCAGCCAGCGCGAGATAACTCACCGCGTCTGAAGTACCACTTGTCAGCAGAGGCCATAGAAGTAATTAGTTCTGTGGGAAGCCGAGGTTGATTCCACCATGGCTTGGATCAAGCCAGCGGGAGGTAATTGCCTTACCGCGTGTGAAGAAGTGAACGCCTTCAACGCCATGCGCCTTGGTATCGCCAAAGAGTGATTGCTTCCATCCACCGAAGGAGTAATACGCAACTGGCACAGGGATAGGAACGTTAATGCCAACCATGCCCACTTGAATCTCATTCTGGAATCGGCGAGCAGCTCCACCATCGTTGGTGAAGATTGCTGTTCCGTTTCCAAATGCACCGCTATTAATCAGTGCAACGCCTTCGTCATAGCTCTTCACGCGCACGATAGAAAGAACTGGTCCGAAGATCTCCTCGGTATAGACCTTAGACGTTGTTGGAACCTTGTCGATCAGGGTTGGCCCAAGCCAGAAACCGTTTGGCTCGCCATCAACCTGTGGGTTACGCCCATCGACTACGACAGTTGCGCCATCTTTTTCGGCAATATCAACATAGGAGGCGACCTTGTCACGGTGTTCTTTGGTCACAAGAGGACCCATATCGCAGCCACGACGGCCATCGCCTGTGCGCAACTTGCCCATACGTTCAACAATCTTAGGAATCAATTGATCTGCAACAGGTTCAACGGCTACGACTACTGAGATTGCCATGCAGCGCTCGCCGGCGCTGCCGAAGCCTGCATTAATTGCTGAGTCTGCAACGAGCTCAAGGTCTGCATCGGGAAGGACCAACATATGATTCTTTGCGCCACCTAGCGCTTGAACGCGCTTACCGGTGCGTGATGCGTTCTCATAAATGTATTTTGCAATTGGAGTAGAACCAACGAATGAGATGGATTCAACATCAGGGCTATTGAGTAGGCCATCTACTGACTCTTTATCGCCATTGAGGACGTTAAACACGCCATCAGGCAACCCTGCCTCTTTCCAGAGTTTTGCCACCCACATCGATGCAGATGGATCTTTCTCCGATGGCTTAATCACAACTGTGTTACCTGCAGCGATTGCGATGGGGAAGAACCACATCGGAACCATTGCTGGGAAGTTAAAGGGGCTGATGATTCCCACAACACCTAGTGGTTGACGAGTGGAATAGACATCAACGCCCGTTGAAACATTTTCGGAGTAAAAACCTTTGAGTAGGTGGGGGATACCGGTTGCAAATTCAACTACTTCTTGGCCACGAGTAATTTCACCGAGTGCATCAGAGAGAACCTTGCCGTGCTCACTTGTAATGATCTCGGCAAGTTCACCTTTACGAGAGTTAAGGAGTTCGCGGAAGGTGAAGATAATCTGTTGACGCTTGGCCAGGGATTCATCGCGCCAGGCAGGGAATGCATCCTTTGCAGCCTTAATCACTGCATCAATCTCAGATTGGTTTGCAAGTGCAACACGTTTCGTCTCTATACCAAGAGCCGGATCATAAACAGGAGATGTTCTTCCTGAAGTGCTTACAAATTCAGCACCGTTAATCCAGTGATTGACGACTGTGCTCATTTTTCCCCCTTGACTCAGAGGTTGATAATAGAGGGTCTACCTATTGGTATGGAACGAGTCATTAGGGAACGAGAATTTGCGGTGAGTAGGGTTTAATTGACCCAGGAGGCACTACCGATGAAAAAACAGTTTGCTAAGAGCTGGAAGACGCTTCCAGCTCCTCTGCGAAAAACAATCGTCTCAGTTATTGGTTCCACCCTCATCATCACAGGTCTACTTCTCATCGTGCTGCCTGG
>Ga0209297_1002244_pt1 | contig 10784 bp, 8 predicted proteins | sample S_130805_MF_Meta_FD_187322 | JGI IMG/M metagenome (GOLD analysis project Ga0209297, IMG submission 187322) | Freshwater microbial communities from Lake Simoncouche, Canada to study carbon cycling - S_130805_MF_MetaG (SPAdes) (version 2) | ecosystem: Environmental > Aquatic > Freshwater > Lake ... | reverse complement strand
CTGGCACATCAGTTCTTCTCGTGATCCGAAGTAGCGCGCTACATAGTCAGTGTGAACATCCGCTGCGCTGCAGATTCGCGCGACAGTCACCTCGCCCGGTGCATATTGAAGGAGTAGCTGGTTGGTGGCATTCAACATGCGTACGGTTGCTTCAGATTGGCTGAGTCGAGGCTTCTTCGGCGCAGTAACTGACCGAGATTTTTTCTTCGATACTTGCGCCATGCGAGAATCGTAACGGTCGTATTGAGTGTGATGAGAAGTTAAGGGTTGTCCCTATATCTCTCTAAGAAGTGCATGATCTGCACTAGGCGATATTGCGTTGTGCATAGCATGCACAGTATGAAAATCTGGCTTAAAACTCAGACTTTTTCTCGATTTGTTCATGGCTCGCGTGGTTTTACGCTGAGCGAGCTTGCTGTTGCGTTGGTCGTAACTGGAATTTTGGCCGGTATTGCTGTGCCCAATTTTTTAGGTAACCGCAATAATTCTTTTGACAAAGATGCTCAGGCCTCTATCGATGTTGTTTTGCAAGCAGCAAAAATTCATTATCAAACCTATGGCGATTTCTCTGATGGTATTTCCACGCAGTGCGGTGATACGGCTGTACTGGCTGCTGATTTACAAAGACTTGAACCAGGTATCGATGTAGTTGTGGGTACTTCTGTTTCGACCAGTTCACGTGTGGTCAGTGTGCAAGCTGTCAGCACATGGAACTCAGGCAATGAAAGTCTGGGTTGTCAAGGTTTTTACGCGGTTGCTTTATCATCCAGTGGTAGTTGTTGGGCTGCGCGGTTAACCGTTGAAGGTAAATATTTGGCTACTGGAAGTGTGTCGCCAATTGTTTTAGCCACAGAAGCAAACACGAACAATAGTGCGATCACACCTTTGTCTAATAAGGCTGTTAACGGTTTGGCTTATGGTGCGTTGAAACCAATGACAAGTGGCGCTGATGGTACAAGCAAAAACGGGATTGCCGCAATTGCGGCTGTTTGCAAAGCATCAACACATTCGACAGGTTCAGCATCAGTAACTGGCGCCTATATTGCTCCATCACAGTTCTACTCAACATGGCGTGACGTTGCATCAGGCGGAACTACCACCAATGAAGCAGGTCCGGGATTTTTGTTGTCATCAAGTTCTGAATCTGTTGTGCAAAATGTGGCTATGACGGGTTACACAATTACGCCAACGGGAACTGCAATTGTGAGTTTTTCAATCAGTCCGTCTGCACCTACTGGCACATCGTTTAATACATCTACGGGATTATTGTCGGGAACACCAACAACAGTGCAGAGCGCAACGGCGTACACAATCACGGCAACAAACACGATTGGTACAGCAACAGCAACATTTACTCTCACTGTTACGGTGGCAGCTCCAGGCACACCACGCATAACAGGACGTGTTTATGGTGATGCTCAAGTCACTGTGACTGTTGCGGCAGGTACTGGTGGAACACCATCTTCTTACACTGTGAGCGCATCACCACAGGTTTCGGGAGTAACAAGAACTTGCACAGTGACAGGCGCTTCGGGCAGCTGTAATGTGACTGGTCTTACCAATGGCGTTGCTTACACGTTTACTGCTACGGCAAGTAACGCAGCGGCAACTTCGACGGCATCAAGTGCGTCAGCAGCGACGACTCCTTATACAGCCGCTGAAAGAGCTGCCGCCGAAGCAGCTGCAGCAGGTACTGGATCTCTATGGACTTCGCGCACGGCGACAACTGGCTATTGGATGTCCGTTGAATACGGAGGCGGTTTATTCGTAGCTACTGGTGATACTGCCATCATGACTTCGCCAGACGGAGTTACTTGGACTGCACGTACCTCGCCAACTAGCGAAGAATGGTGGGATGTTACTTACGGCGGAGGTACTTGGGTAGCCGTAGGTTACGGGGGTCGCGTGATGTCTTCGACCAACGGGTTTGATTGGACTCAGCGCAGCGCACCTTCAAACGACTACTACACGGTGACTTACGGCGACGGATTATTTGTAGCTGTCTCAGAAGGTGGAGGCACTAATCAAATAATTACTTCGCCAGACGGTATTACGTGGACTTCTCGAACGTCACCAATCTCGCTCCGATGGCACGCTGTGGCATATGGCAACGGATTGTTTGTAGCAGTTGCTCGTACCGGAGATGGAACTAATCAAGTTATGACTTCGCCTGATGGGTTCACTTGGACTGCTGGAACTTCAGCAGCTAGCGGGGAGTGGCGAGGTGTCGCTTACGGAAATGGTTTGTGGGTGGCTACAAAATATGGGGGAAATCAAGTTATGACTTCGCCTGATGGGTTTACTTGGACTGCCCGTTCAATACCTGGCTCAGGTCAATCTTGGACGACTGTTGTTTATGGCAATGGTGTTTGGGTAGCTGTTGCTGAGAGTGGCGCTTCTGGCGCTGAGCGAGTGATGACTTCGCCAGATGGGATTACCTGGACCCTGCAGCAGGCTGCAGGAAGCGATTCCAAACGGTGGTTCGGACTGGCTTATGGCGGAGGCAAACTTGTTGCCGTATCTCTTGCTAGCGGCCTTGACAACGTCATGACTGGCTGATTCTTTGGCTTGATCATTTTGGTAATGATCGAAAGAGCATTCTGTAGCCTGTAGCGCGTGAAACCAATCATTGCAATTGCCGGTCGTGTTGGCCCTGCCAGCCGCGTGTCGCGCAGTGCGGTGCACTTCGCAGGCGATGTATATACGAATGCAGTGTTGCGAGCTGGTGGAGAGCCAGCAATTGTGGTGCCACAACAATTGACCGACGAAGATGCCGACGAACTGATGGCGCGTTTCGACGGCCTGATCTTGATGGGTGGTGGCGACGTAGACCCAACGCTGTACGGGCAAGAACCAAGTGTGTATGTGTATGGCATTTTGACCGACCAAGATATTTTTGAATCAACGATGGTTAAGGCTGCAATACGCATGGGCAAGCCAGTGCTTGCAATTTGCCGCGGACTACAGATCACCAACGTTGCGCTGGGCGGAACATTGGTGCAAGAAATTGCAACGTTGCCAAGTGCCGACACACAAGTGCTGCACAAGCCAGACAATTTCCCTGAAGGTGCGCCGTTTGCCGTGCACGAAGTACGAATTGCAGAAGGAAGCAGATTGGCTAATGCGCTGGGTGCAACGTCGTTGCGTGGTGCATCATTTCATCACCAAATTGTTGACCAGGTTGCACCAGGTTGCGTTGCTGTTGCGTGGGCAGAAGATGGACTACTCGAAGGAATTGAACACACCGACCATTGGTTGGTTGGTGTGCAATGGCATCCAGAGGACACCGCGCACGAAGATGCTGTTCAGCAGAATTTGTATAACGCTTTTGTTGCTCAGGCCATCGTGTCTTCGTCAACCGCTTTGCGATAAGGCGATGTTGGTTCAGTAATCCAACGGAATGCCTTGGTGATTCCTGATCCGAGAGGGCGCAACGCGAAGCGCTCGGTGAGCGGAAGATACGGAATGCGCAATAACGGACGTGACCACTCTGGAAGTGTGGCTGCCGTTGCAGCAACAAGTGCGTAATACGCTGCTCGTGCCGGAATAGGAAGTGGTGGTTGGAACATCAAGTATTTGAGTGCATCCCGAGACTCTGGCGTGCTCTTCAGTTCATCTTGGAATGAAAGCAATTGCTCGCTGAGTTCACGTTCGGTAGTAGGTGGGTTTGGTACGTCGAGCTTTTCGGCGATGAGCGCCATGTCGGCGACATAACCATCACGGCCAGCTTGGTCGAAGGGTTCTTTGCCGTAGCGCTGATGCGAGGTGAGGAAGCTGTCGACTTCGACAACATGCACCCAACGCAGTAGGTGCGGATCGTTTGCTGAATAGGTTCTGCCGTCGCTCGCAGTGCCGTTAACAAAACCATGGACGTGCTTGATGCGATCAATGATCTTTTGGGCCTCATCCGCTGGACCAAATGTTGTTGCTGCCAAGAAATCCGCAGTGCGTTGTAAGCGACCCCACGGATCCGTTTTGTAATTTGAGTGATTGGCAACGCCAGCCATGGCGAGAGGATGCAATGTTTGAATCATGAGTGAACGAAGGCCACCAATAAACATTGAGGCATCAGAATGCACGCGTCGCACAGGGCGATCCTCGTCAAACCATCGTGGACCAGGTGTATCCATCAGATCTTGAGCGCGCGCATCACCGTTTGGACCGATTACGCGCGCACGCAACGCGTCACCAAGTGAGTCGCGCACAGTAGTGATCAGTTCGGTCACTGCAGGGATTTTGGTGATTCGATTATCGGTCGTTGCCACATATCTATCGTGCCATCAAACAGATCAAACCACACGAATTGGATGCCGAGTAATGTGGCTTCGTGACGACAAACACTGAATCCGCCATGCCGAAATGGGTACCTCGTGCAATTGTGGTTTTTTGGCTCGGCTTTTTGGGCGCACTAGTTGCGCGCGAATTGTTTCATCAGTTATCAAGCTTTGTATTGCTGTTGTTGGTCTCGATGTTTCTAGCACTGGCCATTGAGCCTGGTGTCAATCGGTTGGCACGACGCGGATGGCGCAGGGGCAGCGGTACTGGATTGATTCTGTTTGGCGTATTGGCATTTTGCATTCTTTTTGTTGGCGCAATTGGCACGTTGGTGGGCAGCCAAGTTGCTGACGTGCTTACCAACAGCAAAACGTATGTCAATGACACGGTCGACTTTGTTAATAGCACGTTTAATACTCATATTGATCCAGCAGAAGTAAATGCATCGATCGCCAAGCCGGATGGCCCTGTGCAGACCTTTATTAATAACCAACGTGGCAAGGCCATCAGTTTGTCAACAAGCGCTCTCGGAGTGTTGTTCCAGATGTTGACAGTTTCGTTATTTACTTTTTACCTTGTTGCAGATGGACCGAAGATGCGCCGTGCAATTTGCAGTAGGTTGCCGGCGGCACGCCAACGCACTGTATTGAATACGTGGGACTTAGCAATTGAAAAAACTGGCGGATACTTGTATTCGCGTGCGTTGCTTGCATTGATCTCAGCGTTCTTTCATTGGATCGCATTTCAGGCAATTGGCACACCAGCTCCTGTGGCGATGGCGTTGTGGGTCGGCATCGTGTCGCAATTCCTGCCAGTCGTCGGTACGTACTTGGCAGGTGTGTTGCCACTGTTACTGACATTCCTAGACTCACCTCTCAAGGCACTAGTTGTGGTTGGTTTCATCTTGGTGTATCAGCAACTTGAAAATTATTTGTTTGCACCGCGCATCACTGCACGCACACTAAAAGTGCACGCGGCAATTGCTTTTGGTGCAGCAATGGTGGGTGGCGCAGTGCTTGGACCACTTGGCGCAGTGATGGCATTGCCGGCTTCAGCAATGATTCAGGCACTCGCAAGTAGCTGGGGCACACGCCACGATGTGATTGACGATGAACTGGTGCGCGTTGTTGAAAAACCTGTGCGAGAAAAGCGTGCTCGTCGGAATAGCAAAAAGAGCTAAGAAAACTTAGGCGTTGGCGGCGAGAACTTCGCCGTCAAACCAAGATTCGCCGCTTGCAACTGCATTCGCTGCACGTTGCAAACGAAGCGCATCAAGTGGCTTGATGATCCAACCATTTGCGCCACTGCGTCGTGCCAAATGAACATCGGCTTTTCGATCGAGAAGCATCAACACCGGAACATGCGGAATGCGATGGTCGCTGTGGTCGAGTCGAAGGTTCATCGTGACCGCCATCGCTCCCATGGATCCGATTTGTAAGTCGAGAACTGCCAGATCGGGTGTGCGAGTTGCAATGGCCTCTGGCACATCACGACCGTTGCGGCAAACGGTAAATGACGTGTCGGGCGAGCCGAGTGCTGCAAGAACTTCGTCAAGAACCCATTGGGCGTCTGTAGCCAGCAAGATATGCACGTCAGGAATCTTAGCGTTTGATGCAGATACCGTAAGTTGTTCGGAAGTACAAGTTGTGCAATAAATGATAAATATGACCCCCGGAGGATCTGTTGCTGAAGTTCTCAAAAATGGTGCGCGTAGGTGCGGTCGCACTGATCATTGGAGCGGCAGGGTTGTCAATGAACGCTGGTGCTTCTGCAGCATCGACACCATCTGCCGATCAACTTGCGCCTGTTGACGTAGTGGCGGTCAGCGGATTGCTCGACGATGTGGTTGTGGCAGAGATTGAGGCCGCCCTTGACCGATCATCCACCAATGGAGCACAAGCAATTGTGTTGCAAGTGAATTCGCGTGGTGCAGTTGTATCTCGTGAGCGGATGGCGCAAGTGTTGGAGAAAATTTCGTCCGCCAAAATTCCGGTTGCAGTGTGGGTTGGGCCAACCGGCGCACGTGCGTACGGACTCTCTGCGCAAATGTTGGCAGTAGCCGATGTAACAGCGATGGCGCCTGGTGCTCGAATTGGACACAGCGGGGAATTGTTGACCGTGGGTGGGTCACAATTGAGTTTTGGTTCTGCCGATGATCAGTTGAAGAGCTCGAGTGTTGGTTTTAGTGACGCTCGAAAACTTGGTGTGCTCAAAAATGTTGGCACCGATGAAGGCGTGCCCGTTGTACGCAATATGTTGTTTGCGCTTGATGGCCTCACCATTGATGGACAAACTCTCGACACTGTTGTTGAGTCGCTCGACTCAAGCGGGCTAGTCGTGCGTGATGCGACAACAGTCCGATTTTTCAAACTCGGTGTTGTAGGACAATTGATGCACACAGTCGCGAGCCCACCAGTTGCATATTTATTGTTTGCCATCGGCTTGTCGCTCTTGATATTTGAGTTCTTCACAGCAGGGATTGGCATTGCAGGTTTTGTTGGTGCAGTGTGTTTGGTGCTCGGTGTGTACGGACTCGCTGCTTTGCCAGTACACCTTTGGGCAGTTGCGCTGATTGTGCTTTCTGTTTTTGCTTTTGCAATTGATGTGCAAGTTGGTGTGCCTCGGTTGTGGACAGGCATTGGTCTCGGGTTATTTACGATCGCATCATTAACGCTGTATCAACCAGTGGATGGAAGCACGATGCGGATGTCGTGGCTCACTTTGGTGTGCGGTATCGCAATGATGACACTCGCGTTCATTGTCGGTATGCCATCGATGGTTCGCACGCGTTTTGCAACGCCGACCATTGGGCGTGAATGGATGATTGGTATGGAAGGTATCGCGCAGTCTGATATCTCTCCAGAGGGAATTGTGATTGTGCAAAGCGCACAATGGCATGCCCGCACCAATAGGTCGACACCACTGTTGCAAGGTGCGGCGTGCAGAGTGGCAGCAATTGATGGCATAACGCTTGAAGTAGAACCACTTGAAGGCGCGGCGCGTGACTACCGAGAGATGCGCAAACCAGCAAATGAGTAACGATTCGTCGGCCCGTAGAACAGCTGCCGAAATAGCGCCACTTCAACCTCTTGACTGGCTCTTATTGCTCACACCTGGCGTGGTGTGGGGCTCATCGTTTTATTTCATCTCGATCGCACTGCACTCTTTTGCGCCAGGCATGATCACACCTATGCGCGTTGTGCTCGGTTGCATCACGCTGACATTTGTGCCTGGTGTTCGCACTCCAGTACCGCGCAGCGCTTGGCGCAACATTGTCTTACTTGCACTTGTTTGGCTCGCGGTTCCACTGACGGTGTTTCCTTTTGCCGAACAGCACGTGTCGAGCAGCGTGACAGGCATGCTCAACGGTGCGACGCCATTGTTTGTAGCGATGGTTGCAGGAGTTATTGCGCGACGGTTACCACCTCGTGGACAGATTGTTGGTCTTGCGATTGGATGCCTTGGAGTTGTGCTGATTGCATTGCCAAGTATTCGTGAAGGTTCGTCGAGTTCGTTTGGTGTTGCACTCATTATTGGCGCACTAATGCTGTACGGGTTTGCGCTCAATATTGCGAGCCCACTGCAGCAACAATTTGGTGCGCTTCCGGTATTGTGGCGCGCAGAGATCGTCGCAGTCGTGATGCTTGCTCCGCTTGGCATCTATTCGACTTTGCACAATGATCGACCATTTGAATGGACGGCTCTCGCGGCAGTGCTTGCCCTCGGTGTTCTTGGCACCGCGGTTGCGCATTATGCGATGGTGATGCTCGCTGGTCGTATTGGCTCAACGCGTGCAGCAGCGAGCCTTTACTTGATGCCAGCAGTTTCACTTGCTCTTGGTGTTGTTGTGAATAACGAAGATGTGGCACCGCTTGCAATTGCTGGCAGTGGAGTCGCAGTGCTTGGTGCTTATGTATTAAGTCGTAGCCGCCGAAAGATGGCCTAACAAGCTTTAGAGCTTTGCTCCTGCAATACGGACGTCTTCGCGGCGGCGAGTAAAACCAGTTGCATCTAAATGATTGATCAGAGGCAGCGCGTACTTACGCGACACACCGAGGTGTTCGCGAAACTGGGCAACAGTAAAACCTTGCGGGTGAGCTGTAATCAACTGGCGCGCTGCAGCAACTGCGGTGTCAATTGCAGATGAGTGAAAATACAACTCTTCGCAGTGCACGAGGACGCCCCGCTGCACAAGTTGGCGAACGATTGTCTTATCAACAGACGCGCTATCTGGTGGGGTGCAACCTGCATCAGCAAACTGTTTCACCAGTGGGTGCGATGCAACATCGTTTGCGTCGGCGCTACGAGCACGACCTTCGCGCACAGTGACGTTTGCAAGTGTGGGTAATACGAGTCGCTGATGTGTCGTCATGGTTGCCACATCGATGCCAAGGTCTTTCGATGCAGTAATGAGTTCAACTGCTTCTTTGCTCACTTCAGCCAGATTGTTGTTGGTGGTGACCCACCCACCGAGCGACTGCTCGACTTCGGATATATCAACATTGCGACCAGCAAGTAGATGCAACTGATTCATTTGCACCCAGCCACGCTCTGCAACCAAACGCAAGATCTCTTTATTGGGCTTGGCCTTCGACGAACGCAGTATTGGCTGAATGTCGAGTACCTCGCCACCGCCAATGGTTTCATCGCGACCAGATTCGCGCAGAATAAAACGATCACCAGGTGCGAGTGGAAGCGTGTCGGGAAGTGCAACTCTGATGAAACCTGTTTCACCGCTTTGAATACTTGTTGAACCGATGGTGTGCAACACGACCTTGATTTCTCGTGAGCCGACGTACATCATGTAGCTGCCGCGTTTTGAAACTGCGTGTTCGATTGACTCCAAAACTTTGAGCGAAGCGTCAAATTTGTTGGTACCGAGCCATTGACCATCAACGACCAAGACATCACCACGGTTAATGCTGAGGTGATCGACTCCTGTGATGTTGAGAGCGCATCGATTACCTGCTTCAAGTTTCTCAAGCGAAATTCCATTGGACTGAATGCCGCGAACTTTGACCACGATGTTGGTTGGCTGCACCACAAGTTCGTCGCCGATGCTCAGTGACGAACCAGTAAGTGTGCCCGTGATGACCGTGCCAGAACCTTTTGCGGCAAATGAACGATCGACCCAAATGCGTGGTCGGCGTGTGTTGCGGACCGGAGGAAGTGACGCAATGAGGTCGCCAAGTGTGCTGCGAAGTGTGTCGAGTGTTGCAGAGTTGTGTACGGAGACTTGTACAACTGGTGCAGCTTCGAGAAATGTAGAACGCACATGATGGTGCACGCTGTCGAGCGTGAGCGCCAATGCCCCTGCATCGACCAAATCTGTTTTGGTGAGCACAATGACACCCCGTGCAATGCCAAGCGCATCAAGAATGCGCAAGTGTTCTTCGGTTTGCGGTTTCCAACCCTCATTTGCTGCAACCACAAACATGCATGCGTCAATACCGCCGATGCCGGCGAGCATGTTGCGCAAAAAACGAACATGACCAGGTACGTCAATAAAACCAATCTGTTGCTCAGTAATTTGCGTGAAGGCAAAGCCGAGATCGATAGTGAGTCCGCGGCGCTTCTCTTCTTCCCAACGGTCTGGGTCGGTACCAGTAAGAGCCTGAACGAGTGATGATTTGCCGTGGTCGACATGGCCGGCTGTGGCAATAATGCGCATGTAAGTTACCGAACTGGTAGTGACTTGAGCGCTGCAATCAACTCGTCGTCATCGTGTGCAAAACACGAGCGCAAATCAAACACGGTATTGCCGTCAACGACACGCGCAATGATCGGCAAGGTTCGTTTGCGCAATGCTGAAAGGTGATTGCCCGCAACCACAATGCCGATCGACGGTATTGATGCTCCAGGCGTGGATCCGGCACCTGGGAGCGCGGATGTCTCAACAAGTTTGCCAACGCCAGTTGCGTCGATGATGTGTTGAGCGCGGATGCGCAATTCGTCAACTGTTGTTGTTGCCATTGCCCAAAATGGAATGTCGGTAGTCACTCGTTTGTCGAGGTAGGCAAGCGCCACATCTTGTAATGCAGATATAACGAGTGCGCCAGGGCGCAGCGCGCGTGCAAGTGGATGTGCATTGCATCGAGCAATGAGGTCTGCGTTGCCAGCAATGATGCCGCACTGTGGACCACCCAAAAGTTTGTCGCCACTGAACGTGACAAGGGAAGCACCTGCTTGCAATGCTTGCTTTGCTGCTGGCTCACCAGCCAACCAACTTGGGGCGGGGCCACTCAGCCACGGGCAGGTTTCGTCAATAAATCCAGAGCCGATGTCGGCAACAACCGGCACGCCAAGTGTGGCGAGTTGGCTGACCGGAGTCTCTTCGACAAAACCATTGACACTGAAGTTGGATGGATGCACCTTCAGGAGTAGTGCAATGTCATTTTTCTTTGACTCGACTGCTTTTGCATAGTCGCGCAAGCGGGTGCGATTTGTTGTGCCTACATCAACAAGTCGTGCACCACTTTGCTCGAGCACATCAGGGATACGAAACCCTC
>Ga0209297_1002243_pt1 | contig 10787 bp, 2 predicted proteins | sample S_130805_MF_Meta_FD_187322 | JGI IMG/M metagenome (GOLD analysis project Ga0209297, IMG submission 187322) | Freshwater microbial communities from Lake Simoncouche, Canada to study carbon cycling - S_130805_MF_MetaG (SPAdes) (version 2) | ecosystem: Environmental > Aquatic > Freshwater > Lake ... | reverse complement strand
ATTCAAGTGGTGTGAGAATTGTAGGACTTCCTGATAAAGATGGAACTATTGCTATGACTAGTGATATTCCAACACTATCAAGCTTAGGTGGGCAACCAGCGTTATCTGGAACTGGATTTGTTAAAATTTCTGGTACAACTATATCTTATGATAATAGTACATATCTTACTACTGCTACAGCTTCTTCTACATATGTTCCTTATACAGGAGCTACCGGTAATGTTAATCTAGGAGTTTATAATTTAGCTGGTGGTAATGTTAACATTAACGGAGGTGGTTCTGGCGGTGGTGCTCTTAGACTAAAACAATTTGGAAGTTCAGAAGCTAACCTTGAAGGATATAATAGTATTAGTACTTTAACAAGTGGAGTGTTTTATTTTACATCTTCTGCTTCTGTTCCTAATTTTAAAAACTTTGTATTAAACCCTAGCGGCTTAACTGATAACACTCTTAGAACTTATACTCTTCCAGATGCATCTGGTACACTAGCTCTTACTAGTAATATACCTACAAATAATAATACACTTACTAATGGAGCGGGGTATATAACATCTTATACTGAGACAGATACTTTGGCAAGTGTTACTGGAAGAGGAGCTACAACAAGCACGGCTGTTACTTTTAGTAATACATTATCTGTAGGTAGTACAATATATGCAAATACTGGTAATGAATATTTAAGAAATACTGCAGGAGCGGTTAATAATGCACAATTTCAAACTTGGTTTAATTCTGTAGGCACAAGAAGAGGTTATTTTGGATATGGTAGTGGTGGTAGTAATACTTTAGAATTAAATAATGAAAGTGGTGGACAAGTTATACTTAATGGTGGAGATATAATAGCTAATGGAGAATATTTTAGAATGAAAGGTGCTGGGGGTTCTGCTGAATTTATATGGTATAAAAATTATTCTGGTAGTCCTTCTGAACCAGGATTTGTTATTAATAATAGAGCAGGAGCAACTACATTTTCTCATAATGCTAATGGAGGAGGTACAAGTGTATCAGGTGGTTTTACTGCTGCTAACCTTACTGCATCTAATAGTTTATATTTACCTGATGGTGGTAGGATTATTGTAAATAATGAAATAGATATATGGGGTGTTAGATTTAGAACTACAGCATCAACAACTCAGTTAGGTTCTAGTTTAAAGAATATTATATATACAGGCGGTGGTGCTAGTGAAGGATTTGCTATACAAGGTAGTGGATACAGTACTGCATTTGAAGTTAAAAATAATGGTAATACTTATGTAAATGGTACATTAACTTCACAAGGTTTGATTACAGGTAATTTATCAGGTAATGTTACAGGTACTGCTGACAAATCAGGTGCAATAATTGGAAGATCTAGAGGTTCTTTTACTGTTGGTGGAAATACAAGTACATTTTATCCTGTTGCTTTTGGAATTGGTAGTAGTTCTACAAGTAGACAAGGTATTGCTGTTATACAAATTGAAAGAGGTGGCTATGATGAACCTGGGTATACTGGATTGGGGTTCAGTACATTTCATTGTAGAATAAGAGCAAAAGCAGATGGTTGGGGGTATGGTGCTTCTTATGTTCAAGTAGAAGCAAATGCTTATACTATACCTATGTTGGCAGATGTTACCCAACAAAATCAAACAAGTCAATTAATTGTATGGTTAAGAGGTGGTTCTTCTTATAATTGGTTAGATCTTGAAGGTGAAGCTGGATTAAACTTTGGTAACCCATCAGGTACAACATACGTTACATTTAGTGGAGCTGTTACATATAGTTCTACAGCTACAAATACAATAGGTAGTAATTTTAAATATCAACAAGGTTGGGGAGACAATTATATAAGTGGGAAATTAACGGCAGCTACTGCTACTTTTAATTTAAACGCTTCATCTAGTATAACACTTGTGTCAGCTGGAACAGACGCTTCTATGATAAAAGCTGGTCCTGGAGATGAATTATATGTTGGTGGTAATGACACTTGGAGGATGAGGTTTAGTAGCGGTAATATTTTAATGGACAATGGAGGCAGGGTTAGTATTGGTACATCAAGTCCAGAACAGGCTCTTCATGTTACCGATCCTAATAGTGATACTGTAATGAAACTTGGTGGCGGTGGTGCAGCAAGAGATACTAACTTTAGTATTTATTCTCAAAGTGCTGCTAATACAGTTACAGCTATACATTATAATGGACAGATGAGCTTTTATAGTGGTAAATTTAATATAGCTTCTTCTGGTTCAGCTACTTTAACTGGTACACTAACTCAAAATTCTTCTGATATTAGACTTAAAGAAAACATTATTCCAATTAGTAATGCTTTAAGTAAGATAGAACAATTAACAGGATTTACATATACTTGGAATCAATTAGCTAATAGATTAACAGGTTTTAGTACTTCTATACAAGAAGTTGGATTATCAGCACAATCTGTACAAACTGTTTTACCTGAAGCTGTATTTCCTGCTCCTTTTGATAATGAGTTTGATCCAGCTACCCAAAGCTATAAATCAAAATCAGGAGAAAATTATTTGACAGTACAGTATGAAAAACTTGTACCATTATTGATACAAGCTGTTAAAGAACTAAAAGCAGAAAATGACTTACTACGTCAAGATGTAAATATGTTAAAAAATAACTAATGGGTAATACAAGAGCATATTTATACTATCATACAAGATTAGATACTAATCAAGTATTTTATATTGGTATAGGTTGGTCTAGTAATTATAAAAGAGCACACCAAAGACAGAAGCGTAGTGAGTATTGGAAAAGAATAGCTAAGCGTGGATATACAATAAAGATAGTTTTAGATGGATTATCTATAGATGAGGTTAAATCTTGGGAAAAATATCTAATAGGTTTATATGGTAGAACACAACTTAACCAAGGTTCTTTGTGTAATATGACAGATGGTGGAGATGGTGCATTTGGAAGAATAGCTTCTATACAAGAAAGAGAAGCTATGAGTTTAAGAAATATTAATAAGAAAGTTAGTGAAAATTCTAAAAGACTTAATAAAATAGCTCATTCTAAACCGGTTGTACAGTTAACTAAAAAAGGAGATTTTGTAATGTATTGGAAGTCTGCAGTAGATGCTACAAGATATTATAATAAAATAATTAAAATATCTGAGTGTTGCTATAATAAAAGATCTTCTTCTCAAGGTTATAAGTGGAAATTTTCTAATGAGTATTTAAAAACAATATAAAATGCCAGGACCTACAAGAAATACAGGGTACTTACAGAACATAGTACAATATGATGCTAGTAATAATATTACATTACCAGCTAAGCTTGCTATTACTGGAACTGTAGCTATTAACAATACCACTCCTTATGATACTACTCAGTATTCATTAGATGTTAATGGTGGATTGATAATAAAGAATATTAACAAGACTGCTCAGTTTGTTTTAATAAATTCTAATCCGGCTACTGGTGGTAACAATGCATTTGTTGTACATACAGTAGGAGGAACTTCTGGTTCTTCTTACGCAGATATTCAAGGATATTATGGTACCTCTATAACAGGTAGTACTGTTCTTAGATTAAACCCATTAGGAGGTAATGTACTTATTGGTAGTTTAATTGGTACAGGAACTAGAGTAGTAGTAACAAGTGCTACTGGAGTTTTATCTACTCAGGCTATTCAAACATTAAATGATTTAAGTGGTGTACCTACTAGTAGAATATTAACCATAAACGGTACAGCGTATGACTTATCAGCTGATAGAAGCTGGACTATAACTTCTATGATTTATCCTGCAGCCGGCATAGCTGTCTCTACAGGATCAGCATGGGGTACTTCTCTTACAGATAACTCAGCTAACTGGAACACAGCTTATAGCTGGGGTAATCACGCTGGTTTATATTCTTTATTAAATCACACGCACACCTTTGCTTCTTTAACTTCTAAACCTACAACACTTGTTGGTTATGGTATTACAGATGCAGCAACATCTGCACAAGGTACTAATGCTGACACTGCATACGGATGGGGTAATCACGCATCTGGTGGATATGTAACTCTAACAGGAACTCAAACAATTAGTGGAGTTAAAACATTTAGCACATATCAATTAATGGATGTAGCTATTTTAATAAAACATGGAAGTAATACTAGTACAGGTGGTTATACAGGTATTGGTTCTGTTGCGGCCGGTTTAACTATTAATTTAGGTATTGGAACTACTGCTAGCTTATTATTTAATACTAGTGCTAGTTATAGTTATACATTTCCAGCAGCCTCAGGTACTATTGCTTTAACTTCTGATTTATCTACTTATGCTACACAGACATACGTAGGAACTCAGATAGCAAACTTGGTGGCTAGTTCACCAGCAGCTTTGGATACATTAAACGAACTTGCTGCTGCATTAGGAAATGATGCTGCTTTCTCTACAACAGTTTCTACAGCTCTTGGTAATAGATTAAGAGTGGATATTAACACTCAAGGATTGAGTGCTACATTACAAGGATATGGTAGAACTAATCTAGGACTAGGAACTGCTGCCACTTCTAATACAGGAGACTTTGTAGCATATAGAACTTTTGGTACAGCTGCTAATAATAACACTGGTGATTTTGCATTAGCTAGTCATACACATAGTATAGCTAATGTAACAGGATTACAAACAGCATTAGACGGTAAGCAAGCATCTGGTTCATATGCTGCTTTATCACATAGTCATATCATTTCTGATGTAACGGGTTTACAGACAGCTCTTGATGGTAAACAAGCTTCTCTTGGATTCACACCATATAATAGTACTAATCCTTCAGGATATATCAGTTCATATACAGAGACAGATACTTTACAAAGTGTAATTTTAAGAAACGGCTTAACAAATACAGGATTTACAATTGAAAATGGCAATAGTACTTATAGTACTCCTGCTAGTACAAATGTTCCATTGATTTATATTCATAATACAAGTACTAATGCAAATGGTCATGCAATTTTATCATTAAGAAGTATGGGTCCAAGTGGTGGTAATCCATTTCTTTCACTTGATATTGATGGTGTAATAGGTTGGCATGTTGGTGTAGATAATGCTGATGCAGATAAATTTAAAATTGGTAAAAGTTGGGCTACAGTAGGTGCTAATACATACTTGACTATTGATACAAGTGGTAATACTTTACTTGGTGGTACATTAACTGCATCAAATTTTAGTGGTTCACATTCAGGAACATCAAGTGGAACTAATACAGGTGACCAGAGTATACCAACTAATAATAACCAACTTACAAATGGAGCTGGGTATATTACTGGAATTACATCTACTAATGTAACTACTGCGTTAGGATATACACCGGTTACTAATGCTAGAACATTAACTATTAATGGTACAACATATGATCTAACAGCAGATAGAAGTTGGACAGTTACTGCTAGTGAAACTGACACATTAGCTACTGTTGTAGCTAGAGGAAATTCAACTTCATCAGCTATTCGTGTAAAAAGACCAACAAATAAAATAGATAATTCAGGAGCTATAGAATTTGGTGGTAGAGTTGAATATAATAATAATTTTAGTTCTGGTGCATCTGGATATACTATATTTTCTTATCCATCTGATTATGTTTTTAGAATATCAGCAGATTATGATGGTAATTTGGGAGGAGCTCAACCACATTTTCAAATTGGTCCTGCTTATATACATGTAAATAGTAGAGGTGGAACTATTGGTTATGTTGGTATAGGTACTGATAACCCATTATATACACTTGATGTTAATGGAACAGGAAGATTTGCAGGAGCAGCTACATTTAGTACAACTATTTCTGTAACAGGTAATGCTAGTTTCTACCATGGGGGTACAGAATATACTATGTTTAGAAGTACTAATGAAATGAATCATTATGACTCTGCTGGTAGTTCTGCTAAACTTTATATTAACTGGCCAGGTGGGGATGTAGAAATAGCAAGAAGTTCTATACTTGCAAGAAGTGCAAGTTTTGCTACTTTAAAATATGGAGCACAATTTTATGCAGATAGTGCTGGTAATTCCCCAGCACTATGTTTTGGGGCTGAGACATCACTTACATCTGCTAAAGCAATATATCTTGAAACTTATTGGATGATCTTACAAGGACATTATAATGAAGGATATAGATTTAGATATGTAAATGGTGCTGGTACTACTACAGAGGCAATGACTCTAAAGTATAATAATACTACTATTAATACTAAAATTACATATACGGATGCTACGTATATGACTGGTTCTCCTACTTATGGATTTAGATTTAATAGTTCTGACGATGCTTATAATAATGTTATAATGTATAATAATGGTAATACTTATTTTAGAACTAGTATTGGAGTTAACATTAATACATCTGGTCAACTTGGTGGAACAATTGCTACTAAAATGTGGGTTCATGATGGGGTATCCGCATTTGCTAATTCTAGTACTGGAGATTCTGCAATAAGTACAGCTACTTCATCATCATTATTACTTGGACCTAGAAGTGCACGAACTGGCACAGCAGGTTTATATCTTGCTGGTATTTCTTTTGACCATTTATTAAGTTATAGTGGAGCTGGAACAAACTTTTATTCAAGTGTTCCTCATGCTTGGGTTGGATTAAGAATGATTTCATATCCTGGGTGGGAAACTTCTGCATATGTAATAGCTACAAGAAATGATACTGCAGGAACAGCTGGTACTACATTAGAAAGAATGTGTGTAATGCCAGATGGTAAAGTAGGTATTGGTATAAAGTCACCTTCAGATACTTTGCATGTATATGGAAGTTTATGTGTTTCTGGAAATGGTGCGTATGGTCTTATAAAAGGTTATGATGATGCATATCATGGTATAATAATTAGAGGGTATCCTACTACATATAATAATTTAACAGATATTACAGCTACTGATTGCATTTCATTTTATGAGTATGGTGGAGATTTTAGATTTTACCAAAAAAATGCTTCTTCTACTCTTATAATGCAAGGTAGATTATATGGTGGAAGCTGGACAGTGAGTGGTGATGTAACTGCATATGGTTCACCTTCTGATATCTCATTAAAAGAAAATATAAAACCTATAGAATCAGGATTGAATAAACTTCTTAAGCTTCAAGGTGTAACTTTTAATTGGAAAGAAGAAACTGATGCAAATCAAATGACTGGTATTAAAGAAGATATTGGATTTATAGCTCAACAAGTACAAGAAATTTTACCAGAATTAGTTCGTAAAAATGACAATGGTCTTTTGTCATTACGTGATAAAGGTATTACAGCTATTCTTGTAGAAGCTGTAAAAGAACAACAGACTCAGATAGAATCTCAGAAGAGTGAGATAGATGAACTAAAAGATTTAGTACAACAACTTATAAATAGATAATAAGCAGTTATGAATAAGAATAGGAAGACCTCCCATATACTTAATGTATTTCAGTATGATGAAACTACAGGAGCAGTAACGCTTCCTAGTACACTTGTATTAACAGCTCCGGCTAGTAATGACAATAGTACAAAGGTGGGTACCACTGCATGGGTGCGTACATACGTAACCGGTCTTAGTTATCTTACAGGTAATCAATCTATTACAGTAAGCGGTGACGCTACAGGATCTGGAACTACAGCTATTACTCTTACACTTGCTAATACAGCAGTGACACCTGGTACTTACGGATCTACCACACTCGTACCTGTAGTAACAGTTGATTCTAAAGGACGTATTACTTCTGTAACAACAGCTGCTATATCAGGATCATTAACCTTTACAGGTGATGTAACTGGATCTGGAACAACTGGTACTAGTACAGGATTAACTTTAGCTGCATCAGGCGTAACAGCCGGTACATACACTAAGGTGACAGTAGACACTAAAGGTAGAGTGACAGTGGGTGCTAGTGCTACAACCTCTGATATATCAGAAGGTACAAACTTATATTATACAGATGCTAGAGTGTTAAGTTATTTAACTGCTAATACTTATGCAACACAATCTTATGTAAGTACCCAAGTATCTAATCTTGTGGCAGCTGCACCAGCTACTCTTGATACACTGAATGAACTAGCAGCAGCTTTGGGTAATGACCCTAGCTTTGCAACAACAGTCTCTACATCAATAGGTACAAAGGTACCTCAGACTAGAACACTAACTATTAATGGAACAGGATATGATTTAAGTGCTAATAGAAGCTGGACAATTAATTCAATGGTTTATCCATCAGCAGGAATAGCTTTATCTACAGGTACTGCTTGGGGAACATCAATCACTGATAATAGTGCAAACTGGAATACGGCATTTGGTTGGGGTAATCATGCTAGTGGGGGTTATTTAACTTCTGCTACAGCAGCTACAACATATGCTTCTCTTACAGGAGCTTATGCTAACCCAGCTTTTGTAGCGTCATTAGCTTATTCTAAAATAACAGGTGTACCGGCATTCTTAACTTCTTATACAGAAACAGATCCTTATAGAGTGACAACAGTTGCTGTATCAGGTACATCTACTAAGACTATAACACTAACAAGAGCAGACGCTTCTACAGTGACTACCACTTGGACAGACTATGATACTGATACAAACACTTATGTAACATCTGCTGGATTCAGTGGTGGAACATTGACTTTGACTAGAAATGATGCAGGTACAGTTACCGTTAGTTTAGATGGTAGATATTATTTAGCTACTAATCCAAGTAGTTATATATCTAGTTATACAGAAATAGATACACTTGCTACTGTTACAGGTAGAGGTAATACAACAACAGATAGAATTAATGTTCGTGGTATTGGTAATCAATCAGGTGGTAATATTTTAATGGGTAATATAGGTGTGAATACTAATAAATGGTCATACTTAACGGGAACTCATTATAATACAAGTACACAGCCACAAGGTGTGTCTATTATTGGTTTGTATTCTGATTTAAATAATAATAGTATTATTATTGGTGGTTCAATATATGAGGCAAATCCTGCTACAGAGATACAATTTTGGACACATAACGCTACAAGTCACGCAACAGGTGGTACATTAAAAATGACCTTAAATAGTGCTGGTAATTTAATTATTACTGGTACTGTATCTGCATCAAATTTTAGTGGTTCACATTCAGGTGCATCAAGTGGAACTAATACAGGAGACCAAACAAATATTAGTGGTAACGCTGGAACAGCAACATTAGCAGCTAATAGTACTTTATGGAATGGTTTATCTACGCCATCTGGTTATACATCAACAGGAACTGTAGATAAATTAGCTGGTGGATTAAGTGGACTTGGTGATATTGTTTGGCTTTCACAAGCTAGAGTACAAACTTTTTTAGGATTAGGTTCTTTAGCCTATAGCTCAGCAACTATCCCTACAAACAATAACCAACTTACAAATGGTGCAGGTTATATAACTGGATATACAGAAGTAGATACTTTAGCTACTGTTACTGCACGTGGAGCTAGCACTTCTACTGCAATTTCATTGAGTGGTAACCTAACAATGAGTGGGGCTGGTAACTCAACATCTATTATTTTTGGAGATACTTCAAAACGAATAAATGTTGAAAGTTATTGGATGATGTTCAAGGGCCATGAAAATGAAGGTTTTAAATGGCAGACAGCAGCTGCAGACCTTGTTACATACACAACACGTATGCAACTGACCTCGTCTGCATTGACAGTGAATGGTAATACAGTTTATCATTCAGGTAATATTCCTACGTGGAATCAGAATACAACTGGAACTGCAGCTTATGCTACTCAATGGGGTACATCAGCAGGATATGCTAATTTTAGTTCTACAGCTATTTCAGCTTCAGTAGGATGGCTTTTTGGTACTACAGGTAATGGAACATATGCTCCAGTGTCACTTGCTAGTGTGTCTAGTTTACTAAATCTTAGTGGTACAAACACAGGAGATCAAACAAATATTACAGGTACTGCAGCATCTGAAACATTAGCTACAGTTACTGCTCGTGGAGCAACAACTTCACAAGTAGTAACATTAAGTGGTACAGCAAATAATTATAGTGGTCACCACTATTTTATACCATATGATGCATCAGGTAATCATTACCCTCATTATCAAAATGGTTCATCAAATGTTGGTGCTATAGTAAACACAAGAGTTTACACTGGTAGTGGAGGTTCTTGGAGATTATTTGTACTTAATGGTCAAACAGCTGCAATAAGTTGGGATGGTAATACTATTTATCATGCTGGTAATATACCAACATGGAATCAGAATACTACAGGTTCTGCTGGTAGTGTAGCATGGACAGGAGTTACTGGTAGACCAACTGCTCTTTCATCATTTACAAATGATTTGGGTAACTATGGTGGATTTTTAACTAGTGTTACAAATATTTCTGGCAATGCTGGAACTGTAACTAATGGTGTATATACAACTGGTGATCAAACAATTGGTGGTATTAAAACCTTTGGCAAAAGAACTTATTTTGGTTCAAGTAGTGGATGGGATGATGGTTCATTAAGTGGTGAAAATGCTAATATAACAAATTTACATTTTCAAGGTCATGCAGATTTTTGGATTGGTGCTGGTAATGGTACATGGTATACAACTGCAACAGCAGGACACCATGATTTGATTATTAATACTATGCAAGCCCAAACTAGTTATGATAGAGGTATTAGTTTTACAGCTACAACATCTGGTGGAAGTGGGTATAGATTAGGTAAATGGTATTCTGCAACAACTGCTGCAACATCTTATTTATCAATTAGTGGTGGATTAGTTGTTGGAGGTACCACTACTCTTACTAGTATTAAAGGTGCTGCTCAAACTGTTCCAAATACATATGGAGCTTATTTACATTTAGGAGCT
>Ga0209297_1002241_pt1 | contig 10792 bp, 34 predicted proteins | sample S_130805_MF_Meta_FD_187322 | JGI IMG/M metagenome (GOLD analysis project Ga0209297, IMG submission 187322) | Freshwater microbial communities from Lake Simoncouche, Canada to study carbon cycling - S_130805_MF_MetaG (SPAdes) (version 2) | ecosystem: Environmental > Aquatic > Freshwater > Lake ... | reverse complement strand
CGATTTGAATGGTGCTATTTTCTGTACCCTAAAACCGATCACAGCACCCTTAATTTCATCGTATTGATAAAATACCAGATAAGCATCCAACTTAGCTCTCTCAGCTAACCTGCGCGTTGTTGTAGATGTTTTGTATGCTTGATTTTTATCGTAACAAGTCTCGGCAAGAAATAAAGGTTCGTAGCATTTTCTACATATTTCAACCTGATCTAAATCTATCATCCCCAAAAAATCAGAAGCATAACGATGCCATTGTGAGTATTTATCGCCTTCATTATAGTAATTATCTCGTGCCATTAGTTTATTAGCTGCATTCCATAATTGTTAATTTTATTAGCAAAAACTTTATTACTTTTTCTAATAAGTTTATTATTCTTAAATGGTTTATAATTTACACTATGATGCCACCGATTAAATTTCCAGACAACATCAACAACATCAGGATGCTGCTCTTTTAAAGATTCAGCCATTTTTTTTCTTCCATCATTTTTATAAAGTGTATCTGTGTTTCCACCTTTCATTCGCATGGTAGTAATTTTACCAATTAAAAAAGCATTAAATAATATGGTGCAATAACCTGACTTTAAAACTCTAATGGATAAATCTGTATCTTCATTATAAATTCCTCTCCATCTAAATGGTATTTTATTATCAATTAAAATACATGAATAAATTCTTGTATTAAAAACTATTGGTGGAACTTTATCTGTTGTTTTACAAAAGTTATAATAATTAAAACCTGATAAAGCTACGTTAGAATATCTATTAATAAAATCTTCTGTGCATTTAAAAATTGTACCAGAACTAACCTTTGGCTTCATGTTTCTATTTAATCTATGAAATCCTTCAATATTATCATCCAATATCCAGTGCTTATCAAAACCAAGTGATATTGAATGATCCCATATCCAATTCCTAGCAGGAATGGATCCTTGATTTAAGTTACTAAATGGAAGTTTTAATATTTTTTGAGATGATATATTTTTATTATATTGATCAAATTCTTGTGGTTCTACAACTATTTTATATGGAACATTCATAAGTTCCAATTCTCTTACAGTTAAACAATTATTAAATCTTCCCTTAGAAACTATATAAACAGGATAATTAGGATTCATCTACATACCTCTTCTTTGAATTTATTCCTCTAATTAATTTAGGGAACCAAATGCTTTTAGTTTTTTTATTTAATGGCTGATCAATTAATTTAGAAAAATCATTCAAATCTTTTTCATTATCAAATCTTATTATAATTTTTGCATAAGGTTCTTGCTTTTCCTGTATAAATTCAGGCATATCTAACCATTCTTCTTTCCAATTATTAATCATTTTCTTTGTATTAGTTTGCTAATTTCTAGTTGATTTGCTTGTAGCTCTTCTGTTAAAATCGTTACCCTTTTTTCTAATTGATCAATCAATACTTGCTGTCTTTCAATACAACCTTTTTGATCAACAATGATTTGCTCTAAACAAAATCTTAATGCAGCAACACTGTTTTCTGATATGTTTTCATTCATGCAATGCTACAAGTATAGGCAAAAACTTCCTTGCTTTTGTAAAATGTACCTGCTTGAGTATATTTTTTGCCTTTTACTTTTCCTGAGTATGTTAATTTTTTAAATGCTTGATCGCAAAAATTAGGATCATATTTATCAACCTTGTATTCAAAATTATTAATGACACCATTCATCATAATAATTGTTAAGATTATTTTCATTTAGTCTTTTCAACACTAATGATAACTGAGTTGGGAATAATATTTGTATTAGCAATCTCAACATTAGTGTCATCATCATTATCAATACTGTAGTCAGCAAAAGTTATTGTATCTGTTTTTGTTTTCTTTAAAATATGACAAAGACTTTTAACAACAGCTGTTTTCTGATTTGTAGCATCGTCAATAGTTTGCCAGGAGCTGTCTGAAACAATGTCTCTCCAGGTTACAATGTAGCGAGTAAAATCTATAGCTGAGTTTTTATACTTTTTAGATTTCTCTTTTCTATTAACCATAAAAATCTTGCGCTTTAACTTTGCTTGCTGTTTTGTTTTGAATATTAATTATATTAGAGCTACGTGGTATTCTTTCTCCTAAACACCATTTACGAACTGTGGCTGTTGGGTTTGTTCCTTTAATTTCTAACAGCTTTGCTAATCCGCTGTATGTAAGTTTATTCTTATTTTTAAAATCTAATAACTTCATAGCTAAATACATATAGCCAAATAAACTATTAATACAACCGGATAACTTATGAACAATGTCAATAACTATTTTATTGTTATTTGTTCTACATTAATTCATAAGCTGTATTGAACGATATGGAAACATTATCAAACTATTTACCAGATAAAGTTTTATCTGAATATTTTTCTGCTAAAAAAAATAGAGAGCTTTTACCACTCTGGTCCCAAAAATATAATATAGATCACATGTCGCCATCACAACTAAACCAAAAAGATGGTGTATGGAGTTTTAAATATTTATTTTGTGATGAAAGAGATCGCAGAGAATTTGAAATAAATTCTAAAATGCAAGCAGGTAATGCTGTAGGTAAAGCAGGAATATTATTACATGGAGACGTAGAGTGGGTAGGAGATAAACATGTTATTCATAAACCATATTCAAAAATTGACGATACAATTCTTGATAAAGTATATGAGCAAGCAATATCATATTACATGGAATATAAACCTGTAGATGATTTAGATCGTCAACAGTTTCAAAACAACAAAGAAAATTTAGTTGAAACAATTAAAACTTTTTTTAAAGCATTTAATGAAATAGGTTTAAAGAAACAAGTTCATTGCGAAAGAACTATTGCTGTTAAATTAAAAAATTGTGTGCTGCCAGTCATTGGAAGAATAGATTTTGAAGACGATAATTCTTTCCTGGAGCTTAAAACGAAGTGGGGAAGGAAAGCTCCTAAAGCTAAAAAAGATGGAACAACTTCTTTTTATAATGTTAAAATAAATGACAAACCGGATCCTGCGCATTTATTACAAGTTGCCATCTACTGGCTAGCTACAAAAAAGAAACCTCATTTATTATATATAACAAAAGAAGATTATAAAATATTTACTCCAGAAAATTGTGAAGAGCTGCAACCAGAAAGATTAAACTTTTATATTAACCAGGCGCAGATCGTTGCTTACAGAAGAGAAAGATTAATGGCGAGACACAATGGTGAGCATAGTTATTTTGCTGATCTGGACCCAGACTTTGATCATCCTTATGCTTGGAACATTGGATCTCAATACAAAAACAAAGCAATGCAATTATGGGGTTTTACTAAATGAAAAGAACTATTGAAATGATCGTTGTTAATCCAACGTGTGAAATTAATAAATTTAAAAGCAGACAATTCGTTAATAAAATAAAAAACACTATAGTTGGTTTTATTTTGTTCTCCCTTTTATGTCTGATTTTAAATAACCTGGAGAGTGTGCAAGCCATTCTCCAGGCAATAACAATAAAGGTAATAAAATGACAAATAAAGAAATGTTTAAAGACGTAGATTTACCTTCATTAGCTATACGTATGTATAATGTAATGAAGAATGCTAAGTCTGTAACAAAAGAAACAGCTCGTGGTGGAGTTCCTTACAAAATTGTAACTCACAATGAAGTAAATAACACCATCAAGACTGAGATGATTAAACAGGGAATTATTGCAATTCCTTCTGTGTCTAATCATTCAAGAGAAGGTAACTTTACAATGGTGTCTATAGACATGAAATTTATGAACGTAGATGATCCAAAAGATAGTTACACAGCGCAGGGATTTGTTGGATATGGAGTTGATCCATCAGATAAAGGAATAGGTAAGGCAATTAGTTATGCAACTAAATATGCTTTGCTAAAAACTTTTATGCTTGAAATAGGTGATGATGAAGAGAGTGAACTTCACAATCTAAAAACAGAACCAGTTTCAAAGTTTACACAAAGCTCTGCAAGAAACAACATAATCAACCAAACCAAAATAGGAGGTTTTAATGGCTGATGCTAAAAACAGTGGAGGGATATTCTTTACAGATCCTTCAACTAAAGAAAAAGAAACAGACTTTGATTTCACAGGTACAGCAATACTAGCTGGTTATAAGCTAGTTGCTGATGCAAGTGCATCATCAAAGTTATATATAGGTGGTTATAAAAAAGTAGTTGGAGCAGGAAAGTCTATGCCTGAAGGCACAGAGTTCTTATCTATCTATTCTGTTAAACCAGCTAAAGATGGAGCTGCCGCAGCTAAACCTGCAGGCACTTTTCAAAAGCAACCCTACAGGAGATAAGTATGAAATATAGCTTAACAAAAAAACAAAAAAAGATTTTTGATTTTGTAAAGAGCTATATTCAGAAAAATAAGGAAGCTCCCTCGTATGAAAAAATCATGCGAGGGGTTAACCTTAAATCTAAAAATTCTGTATATAATTATGTTAATCAACTAAAGGATAGAGGATGGATTACAACGAAGATAGGCAAATGCAAGAGCATGACACTGATAAAATAAGTTTATCAGATATTACTAGAGATCCGATTACTCAAAAAGTAATTAATAAAATAGTTCATAGATCAATTAGTGGTATGAGTAAATTTGGAGTTACAATGCACGACAATCCAAAGGATGTAGATCAGTGGTTATTGGAAGCTCAAGAGGAAGCGATAGACTTAATAAATTATTTAGAAATTGCAATTGAAAGATATAGGAAGTTAAAACAAAAACTTCACGCGTTGATGCAAGACAATGGATAAGTATAAAAAAACTATTTATGGCGAGTGCATGTTTCGCATTGAAGAAGAATTTGAAACTTTGGAAGATGCTAAAAATTCATCTCCTGGAAGCAAAGCAGTTTACAAAGTTGACAACACAAAAGTTGTTAGAACTTTAATTAAAATAAAAGATTCAGAATAAGTTATTGATTTATCTACATTATTTCTTTGTGTAGATATCTAGACATATTGGCTAGACGATGTCATATATAGGTTATGCCAAACAAATCACAGAAAGGAAACCAAGTGAACAAAGTATATCAAAAATACCTTCCAGAATATTTATCAACTAAAAAATATGTTTGGATGAAGACTCCAGATCTAGCATCTTTAATATTAGATGGATGCAAAAAAACTTTCCCTCAATATACATTTGCAAAATCATCAAGCAGATTTGCTGGTGGTTCTTCTGTAACTATATACTTACAAACTGGATGGGAAACTATTTCAGGAGAAGATAAAAAAGAAATTAATAGATTTATAGATCAATATTCAGGAGCTGGTTTTGATGGAATGATTGATTATAAATTCTACAAAGATATTTGGATTACTCCAGATGGATTAGTTGAACAGGCAAAAAGTGAAGGTTCAGCTTGTACAGGTGGATGCTATGAAAAGTATTCTTATAAACCAACAAATCCAGATTCAATTTTAGTAAGCAGTGGAGCTTGGGTTTCATTTGTTTCTAGTCCAAAATATGGAACAAAACCTTGTCAAGCATATACTGAATATTGCAAGAAAAAATATAACCAACAGGAGGCAGCATGAAAAACAAAAAAACAAAAACTTTTTTATCATTACCTGTAAAGGAAAATATAATAGATATTCCAATACTTGAAAAAATTGGTTTCAAAAAAATACCAAGTGATGATGGTTTTGTAATGTACGAATTAACACCATCAAGACTTAACCAACCAAAGGAGAAAGCATAGATGAAAAACGTAATTGTATATTATCAAAAAGACTTTAACCCTTTTGCAAAATACACAATTAACTTTGCAAAAACTCACACTAAAGTTTTTGAAGGTGTCATCGGTGATGATCAAAACGAAGATACTTTATTTAGTGTATTTAATAATGATAGTACAAATCCATTATCTTATACCAACAAAACAAATAAAGTTTGTTTAATAGGTAAAAATAAAATTGGAACTGGAGCTGACTTTCAGGAAGCAATGAAGAGAGATGAAGTAGGATGCTCTCACACTTCAATGAGTGTTGGCGATATCGTTTCCATTGATGGAACCATTTATCTTTGCAAAGATATTGGATGGCAAGTTTTAAACAAACAAAAGGAGGCAGCATAATGAAAAAAATAAAAGTAAAAGATCTTAAAGATTTAATAAAAGATCTTCCAGATGATGTAAATTTTGAGATTGATATCTCAGATGCAAAGATTGGTGAAAGATCAGTTTCAACAGATGTAAGATACATGAGTGAAATTGAACTTGGAAAAACAATAACAGAAAATTTTAAATGTGCTTGGATAAATATAATCTACCCAAAACAGGAGGCAGCATGAACAATACATACAAGTTTAAATGCACTGGATCTATAGAAGCAGGTTATTCTGTAAAGGTGCAAGTAAGCAGAACCGGAGCAACTAAAGAAGAAGCATTAGAAAATCTTTTAACTGTGTTTCCAAAAGCAGAACCAGTTTTTCCTTCAAAAGATTTTTATTATTCGGAGGTGGCATGATCATTAGTAAAACTCAATTAAAAATAATTAGAACTGCTACAGATGAGATCTTATTAAATAAATATGATTATTATAGCAGCATGCCTATTAGAACTTTGACAGCTCTACTTAATTTAAAAGCAATTAAACAAGAACTAGATAGGAGAAATCTTTTAGATTTAAAAATTAACGAAGATCAATATGAAATGGAGGCAGCATCACTATGAATAAACTTATTAAAGACAAATATGTACTTGCACAATCATTCTTACAAAAATCATTAGATGAAAAAGATCCAAGTCTATCAGATTTTTATTATACTCAATATGTTGAGATGTTATTTAAAGCTGATGATGATCAAATAAAAGAGAAGGAGGTAACACAATGAGAATAATTAGATGTCCAGACTGTAACAGCGCTAGGATTAACTACATCGCAGTTAAAAAAAACTTAGTATATTTACAAAGTGAATTAACTCAAGAGTGGTATACTCCTAACCTTACAACTAAGGATATTATAGAAGATCTAGAACCTGCATTATTCAGATGTGTTAAGTGTGATAATGAGTGGGTAGGAATTAATGATTGAATTAATAGCAGAAATTGGTTTGTGGTATATAATAATTATTATAGTTATTAGTTATATCTGGTGGATTTTTTTTAAATAAATTTTAACAACAGGAGATAATATGCTTACATACATAGTTACGTTAATGCAGATCCTTATAGTTATAGCAGCAGGATCATTAGTTTATGATGTTGCTAATTATATATTTCAATTTGATCAAGGAGATATAAATGAGTGATTTTACAAAAGCCGCAATCATAAGATTAAAAACTTCTATTAAAGGAAGAACTAAAACAATTAACAATAAAGAATATAGAGAAGGTTTTATTACTGGGTCCAGACTTGTTTGGGATTTCTTAAATAGTGAAGTTAATAAATATAAAGCAAAATACTATGCAGTTATTTCTAAAAAGAAATTATATTCAATTAAAGAACCAACAAAGAAAGCTACTATAATTAGTATATTTCCAGAGGTTAATCATATCCTGGAGAAGATATGTAAAAGATTTGATGTATCTATTGATGAGATTAAATCTCCAAGCAGACTACAGAAGTTTGTTTATGCAAGAACTATAGCTATTAATATAATGCTAGAGAGAGCTAGCATGAACTATACAATCGTTGGCAATGTTCTTGGTAAAAGAAATCATACAACTATTATGTATCACCATAACCAAAAGAATTTAAAGATCGGTTATTGGAAACCCCAGAATGAAATTTGGAATATCTACAAAGAAATAAATAACGAATTATAAAATAGTTCTTTTTTTCTTTTTAGGAAAACCAGCTTGCATATTCTTATATGCTTCAGGAGATATTGTAGAATTTTTTTTAGATCTTGAAGTTCCGGCTTCTTTACGTTTATTAATATTATAGTATAAACCTTTGCGTTCCATTATAACATAGTCTTTCTGCTTTTAGAAACACCAGATATATTTCCTTTATTTTCTGATGCATAAAAAACTTCTTTAGCTTTAGCTCCATATTGTTTTTTCATGGCAGCCATAATCTTTTTACCTTTTTTCGTTAGTGGCATAATATCTTTCTTCTTTTCTTTGTTCAGCAGCTCTACGTCTTAAGTTATCCTGGTGGTATTTATCAAAGCAATCACCAGCTCCTGCATGACAAAAGCGCCTATGTTCAGCATTAATAACCCAACCACCCATGTTTGACAACAATTCTTTATTACAAATAAAGCAGAACCCACAACGAAATATAGATAACTTCTTTTTTCTTTTCACGATTTCTTATGTCTGGCAGCAAAAGCTCTCGCAGATTCTTTATTTCTAAACCCCCATGCTTTTAGCGCTAAAGCCAATCTAGTGGGTCTATTCTTACTATCCTTCATAGCACCTGCCATACCACCAAACCTAGCGGCAAAAGAGATCCTACGTGGGTTTAAACCACCTTTAACTGGAGCTTTAAGGTTAGATCCTTCAGTTCTTTTAAAGAAAGCTCTACCTGCAGCTGTTAATCCACCTTTTGGGTTCTTATGTTCTTTTCTCATATAATCATTTTGAAAACTTATTTGACTTTTTAATAACCTTTTTAAATTTAACTATTCTTATTTTACGTTTGTTTGTCTCAACACTCCATAAGAAATTACTTAACCAGATGTTAAGTTTGTATAATACTTTAATCATCTACCTTGTCCCACGTATGGTTTATACGTTTTGTTTTTATTAACTCTTTTAGTATGCCTACCTTTTCTTTTCTTAGGTGGCTTTCTTATATGTTTGTCTTCTAGATTTCTTTTTGCCATTATAGTCTTTATTAATTGCTTTCTTCTTATACTTCATCGCAAATGCTGTTTGTATTTGGTTACTCATCTTTATTAATTATAGTTTTATTAGCTAGAGATCTTGCTATCCCCTCTCCGCTTCTTCCAATTACATAACCTCCCAAACCTATTTGAAGCAAAGTCCAGACATCGCCTGGAAGTTCAAATGTTATTACAGATCCAAATATTATTTTTATAACTGGTCCCAATATATAATTCCATACAAGAATAAATATTAATACATACATTAAAAGGGGTCTCCAACTTGCAGTAAACCATCCAGCTTTTGCTTCAGCTTCAACGATAGATGCAGCTGCTTTTAATTCTTCAGTAGAAGATTTAAGTAATTGTTCATTTAGTTGAGCTTTTAGTTTCTCTTGTAAATCTCTATCTGGAACTGCTTTCTCTATTGTAGAGAACAGTATTTTAGCAAGTGGAGCTATTGCTCCTAACATAGGTAACATCGTTAAATCTCCATTGTTGAATAAACAGTTTTACCATCTATTCGTATTGCTTTCAAATACTCTTTTCTATTTTGATTACCATTGTAGGAACAATGAACCCATCCTGAATTGTCTTCAGCAGGATTCCAGAACTCTAATATTAATTGATCAAAGTCTAGGTTCTTATATATCCAATTAGCTAATTGAAGATTTGGAATACCATCTATTTCAAAGTCTGCTGCTTTACCTTCGGTATGTTGAGACTTAATAGTTGAACCAACAGCCAGACACAACTCCGGTGATCTATAACCAGAAGAAATTTTAACAGACATATTAAATGAATCTCTAATTGGCTGCAATACATTATCGCATAATGATTGTAGATTTTTAATATGCTCAACTTTAGGAATGTTAGTTATCTTTTTATCTTCCGCAGTTTTAGAATAAGTTAATTCTTCTAATGTAAAATTTTCCGATAGTTTCATTTGATTGTTATTTTACCATCTGCGCCAACATAAACAATCTTTACGTTTAAAGTTTTTTGTATTTCAGATGGAGATCTATTTATACGATCGTTTTTTTTATTTGAATATTTAGTATCTGATTTTCTATATGATACAGTCTTAACATCATAGTTAGTATATTCTTTTGTTTTGGTGTGATAAGTTACGATATCTATTGGACCCACACCTCCTAATGCAGTGAATACAATTAAGTTAGGATCTTTAGCAAAGTATGCTTGAGCTAATGCTTCTGACACTAAACCCTTGTCTGACTTTTTAATCAGAAATTATCCTATTGTTTATTTAACGAACTTAAGAATAGCAAGAACAGAACCTATCAATGCACCTATGATTACAAGAAAAGCTATAACCCCTTTTCCTTTATTCATGTCTGAGTGTAATTGTTTAACATCACTACGTAGCTCATCTATTGTTTTAATGAGTGTACTCATTCGTTCAGCACACAGCTTCTCATGCGCAGACAAACGAACTGATGTAGTAGATACTATCTTGTGTTTCCTTTTCATTAAGCCACAATATATAGTGGTATGAAAAAGTCAATCTATAGGTGTATATGGGATGCTATATCACCCCATATAGTATTTATTTAGTCTTCGTCTTCTTCGTCTATATCTAGATCATCCTCATCTTCATAACTGTCTTCAGGATTAATCTTTAGCTCTAGATCATCCAGGAGATCTTTAATCTGATAGATGATATCTTCAGCTGATTTGTGTTTTTTTGCCATGCAAACTCCTATAGTTGGTTTGGCAAAAGCCAACTAGTGTTAATTGAATAATAAGTAAATAAAATTATTTTTTATAACTTATTGAATTATAAATATAATTTATTTTTTATTGTAGAACTGTTCTACACTTTTAGCATAATCTTTCCAAAATGTTTTAACATCTTCAAAAGCATCTGCATAAAACTTAGTCCAGTATTCTCTGAAAGATTTATAATCTAACATAGTATTCTCCATTGGTTAATGGAAACTATATATGTTGCAGTGCAACAAATTTCAAGTCTATTTTAAATGAGATCTGATAGATTCAATAGCT
>Ga0209297_1002239_pt1 | contig 10798 bp, 17 predicted proteins | sample S_130805_MF_Meta_FD_187322 | JGI IMG/M metagenome (GOLD analysis project Ga0209297, IMG submission 187322) | Freshwater microbial communities from Lake Simoncouche, Canada to study carbon cycling - S_130805_MF_MetaG (SPAdes) (version 2) | ecosystem: Environmental > Aquatic > Freshwater > Lake ... | reverse complement strand
ATATGAACTTATGGGTAGAGTTTTTGATACAATGGATTATGATTTTAGAGGGGGATATGATTTTAGATTTAAACCCCAATTAAATCTTTCTTATGAAGAAGATAATACGTTTTTTGTTAATTGTCCAATTGAAAGTGATGGTAAAGTAACATTAATAACTGATGGTGAAACACATTTACTTAGTAAAGTTGAAGAGGATGAAGATTTGTGGTGGGAAATTGAAAGTGAAATTAAGGGAGTGATTGATGATATTTTATATAGAGAAGTAACAAAGAAAACAGGAATAATGGTTGACGTAAATGTATGTTGGATAAAGGAATGAAAATAATAATCACGGAGAACCAGCTTAATAATATTGAACAACACATTTATGATTATATAAATGAGTTGTATGATGTTGATAATATAAATTATGTTGAGCAGGAATTATACGATTTTGATGTTCGTGAATATATTATGTCGGACGACATCAATTTTTATAATGGTGATTACAGTGATGGAGAAACGATATTCATTTTATACAAAAAAGGTTATGAAAGAATGAGAGATGGAAAAATATTGGAAGGGCCTGTATTATTTATTGAAGATGAGGATAAAATTGAATTATTAAATCAATTTGGTGATTTATGGGAACCTGTTTTTAAAAAATGGTTTAAAGATAATTTTGGATACGAATTTAAAACGATTGATGCATGAAAATAATAATAACAGAGAATCAATATAAAATGTTATTGGAATCAAATACTGAATCCATGCAAAATGTTATTGATATTGCTTTTAAATCATTAAAAGAAAACGTTGAAGATGGTTTTTTTGAAGTATCGTATGTTGAAGATAGTGTTTATGTGACTGAAGAAATAAAAGTCGTTGACGTACAAAAGGTTACAGGAAAAAATTATCTAACAGGTAAAGAAAGTAGTCATTTGTTTGTTACTATTGATGTTTATATAGAAACCATATTTCAAAGTATGAATATGGATGAAATGGTTTGGGAATTACAACAAGAGTGCGAAAGAATAATAGGTAAAAATAATATTAGGTTAAATCTTAGAGAGGTTATGAATACCAACACAAATAGACAGTGGTAATGAAAATAATAATAACAGAATCCCAATATAACTTACTTTTTGAAAATAAAGGCGTTGATACCGCTCAGACACTAATTGATATGGCAGTTGATGATTATCTTGAGAGTTGTGGTAAAATGAAAGCGTTTACAAATATACAATTAGCGTTATATAAAGGATTAAAAAATGGCACAGTAAAACTTGAAGTAACAAAGGTTTCAGAATTCAAAGGGAATGGAGAAGGAAATGAAAAAAACTTTAGAATACATTTGAATTTATATGTAAACCAAGAATGGATGTTAGAATATTCCGACTATGAAAGTTTTACGCATACATTAACATTTAAAATAAATAATATCTTAGGGATACTAAAGTATTTTTGTTATATAGATAATATTAAAATGATTGATAATAACAAAGATAATTTAATGGAAGAACAACCATCTTATATTCAAGAAACATTTCGTAGGGATAGGTTTGATTCTGAATATGCTGATGAGTACCCAAAGTATAAAGATATGTTAATTACCGCCATTAAAATAGAAATCACCGCATCGGGAGAGACGGAAGATTCTATATCATTGGGTAATTCAAATGGTAAAGTTTTTGTTCGTTATAGAAAACCTAGCCGTACACTTTATTATGATTACAATTGGGGTGAAGATATTGAAAAGTTGATACCTTCGCATATTTATACAAGACATTTTAAATACGCATTAGATGAGTATTTTAAATCATTATTTCCTGACGTAGTAATAAAAAATGTAACAGGAGCACACATAGGATAATATGAAAATAATAATTACAGAAGAACAATTTAAGTTATTACAAGAAACCGATAACGACTTTAATAAGACTAAAACTCTTGTTACTGGTATGTGGGCTGACGGTATGGAAATAAAAGATATCGTAATGTTTACATCATTATCTTATGAACAAGTATTATTTTTATTAAAAGATTCTGATATGGAAATTGACTGTGGGAGTGCTGAAGAAATTATAAAAATGATTTTTTTACATACAAATTTAATTGAAAAAAAAATACACAAAGATGACTTTGACTTAAATTTTTCTTACGATTCACTTGCCGGATGCGTACAAGTTCAATACATTAACAACGGATTTTGTTTAGAAGGGATGGCAACACCATATTGGAACGGAGAATGTTTTACTCCTGTTGATGGATCGTATGCGTACTACGAGGATGGTAGGGGAGATTATGATAAATATGACGGACTTGGATTAAGATTTAATAACCCTGAGTATTTTCATTCAATAGGTGAATTAATTGATTGGTTTAATGGTGAATACAGAAAAAACCTTTTAGAAAAGATTGAAATACTTGTGGATGATTATAAGTATGAGATTAACCAAAAATAATAGAATATAACCATTTGACATTTAAAAAGATATTAGATATAATTAAACTGTTATGAAAACATATAGACAAGAATTAAAGATTTGGTTGGACAATAAAAAAAAAGACACCCAAAGTGATGAGATTATTGATTTTATTAATGAGTTACAAAAACAAATAAAGTCTATGGAACCATTAGAAGAACATATGGTTAATAGATCGTACATTAAAGGTTACTACGATTCTGAAAGTAAAAAAGGTATTATGTCTAATCATTATAAATATTCATATAAACAACACGACGTTTTAAAAGAAATGTTATTAAAAAATTAAATAGAATGGAAATTACAGGAAAAGAATTACAAGAAAAGATTAATAATAATGAAAAAGTTATTGTTGAGTTTTGGGCCGAATGGTGTGGACCATGTAGAATGATGAAACCGGTATTTGAACGTGTTGCGTTAAACAATGACACGGAAGTTCAAATGTATACGATGGACATTGATCAAAATAGAGATTACGCACAGACACTCGGAATTAGAAGTATTCCTACTGTTAAACTTTTTTCAAATGGAAATGTAACCGATACATTTGTTGGTGTTATGAACGAAGAAAAAATAAAATCATTGGTAAATAATTTAATAACAGAATAATGAAAAAATACTTTTTAATCTTTACAATTTTATATATATTTGTATCTTGTAAAACCACTAAAGGAGCTAATTGTGATGCGTATAGTAAACATACTGAAAAAACCGATACTAAACGAGGAACAGATAAACAGGACATTAGACAGAATGTCTTTGTTTATTAATGACAATATAGAGGATTTTAACGAACAGGAAGAATATATTGTTTTTATTAGTAAAAACATACAAGGAATGATGTTTTATGACAAAATAACAAACAACCTGTACTATGATAAAAACACATTAAATAAGAATTTATCAAGTAGATTTAGATTTAATCGTTCCGATATTAAAAATCGTGCTGTTGAAAAAGTATTCAAACAAAAATATCCTGATTTAGATGTTAAAAACGTTTCAACAAAAAGGTTAACGGTTATTTAGTTTTTTTTTGATCTATAGATATATTTATAATAAAAAATATATTATGAATAGAAAAAGTCTTTTATTAAATGAGTCTGAAAAAAATAGAATCTTAAATATGCATAAAACAAGATTTGAAGTTCAAAAAAATTTTGTATTTGAAGCCGCACTAAATGGACAAGTAGTACAAGGACCTGCTGGTGATCCTTATCAATATAAAGGTGAGGGAGGTAAAGTTTATTATGCAAATAAAACCGAAGGTTCAACCCCAAATTGGGTAGAACAAAAAAAACCTGAAGGGGTTAAAGCAATACAAGATAAAATATTAAACACCGCAAAAGAACAGGCACCTGTTAGTGGAGGTACAGATCAAATGCAACTTAAACCAAAGGAATTAGCACCATTGGAAAATTCAGGAGCAACACAACAACTACAAGGTGTGACATCCCAAAATTTAGGTTCAGGACTTGCAAGTAGAAAAGACTTAAGACAAGACGCTAGACAACAAAGACAAGATGTAAGACAAGACGCTAGACAACAAAAAAGGGCAACTAAAGAACAAGAACAACAATGTAATACTTGGTTTAAAAACTACGGTAAGTTTAAGGCAACTATGAAAGCTGAAGAATTAGAAAAATATAAATCGACTTTAAATGCTAAACCTTGTTGTGAGATTTTAGATGCTAATCAAATGAAAAGTGTTGGGTTAACTTCATGTGCTACAACACCTGCACCAACAACACCTGCACCAACACCACCGGCTCCTTTATCTGGAGCACCAACACCACCACCATTAGGTACACAAACAGCTTAAAATAAAAAAACCACCTGAAAAGGTGGTTTTTTGTTATAATCAATAATTTAATCTTAAAGATTTAACAAAACTATATCATCAATATCTAAATCATATTCGTCCTGTAGAGTTTCTATAACACCATTAAAATTAACATCATTTGGTGTTTCTACATAAATGTTAAGCCAAGGAGAACGTTTATAAACTGAGTATGTATAATCGTAACCCAAGTCACGAATAGCATTAAATAATGGTTTATATACTTCATAAACTTTATCTTTATTGATATGTTCATAAACGTAACTAACATAATCGGTATCATAACCAATCATTGGTAAAAACTCCTCAATAGACATATCCATATCACCATTATCTATACCCACAATAAGTTCATAATATTCGGGATTAAAATAACCTGAATTTTTCCATAATTTATAGTGATCTATTTTAAAAGTAAATTTGAGTTCGGTTTCTTCATCGTGTTGTTCTATTGATTCTATATCATAATCAAGGATTTTCTCACCTTTGAAAACGTTCAAATCTATTAAGTTTTTAATTTTTTTGTCCATAATGATAAATATATTAAAAAACATTTGGAAGTTTAGAATTAAGTATATATCTTTGTGAAACATTTAAAACGATAAACATATGATGACACTTGAACAACTTAAATCAACAGCACCTTCAATCTTCTCAACTTCTGCATCTCCAAAGATGTCTGATAAGTACGTATTTGTTCCTACTGAGGACATTTTAGAAAACTTCCAAAGAGAAGGATGGGAAATCGCATCAGCAAAACAAACAGGACGTGGAATGTACGGAGTTCACGAAATTCGTTTACGTAACGGAGAACTACCAAAAGTTGGTGATACATTGGTTGAGGCGATTATCCGTAACTCACACAACGGTATGACAACACTTGGAGTAAGTGCAGGACTTCACCGATTGGTATGTAGCAACGGATTAACGGTTCCTACGGCACTTGCAGAGTCTTTTAACGTAAGACACCAAAGATTTGATTTGGACGATGTAAAACGACTTACAGAGTCATTCGCAGGTAAACTACCAAAGATTGAAGGATCGGTTAACCGAATGATGGAACGTGAGATGACAACAGATGAGAAAATTGATTTTGTTCGTAAGTCTGCTGAGATTCGTTTCAGTAAAGAAAAAGTCTTGAACGATTTGGAAATCGTTGGACTATTAACACCAAACCGTGTTGAGGATGAAGGTGACGATATGTGGAAAGTATTCAACGTAGTACAGGAGAAGTTTGTCAGAGGAGGGATGGAATATTCATCACCAAAAGGACGAAGAACTAAACTCAGAGGACTACAAAACATAATGGCGGTAAACCAAGTGAATACAAAACTTTGGGAACTTGCTGAAGAAATGATGTAAGAGTCAGAAATGTGGAGGTAACACTCCACATTTTTCATTTTATAGGGTATTTATATATATTGTATGAAAAATTTAATTAAAAAAATATTATTACAAGAGGTAGAAAAGAAATACTCAAAGCCAACACCAAACGTAGAAAAACTAATATATAATTGGTTAGATAACTATTTTGATGGGGCTAAGATGTACCAAATGAAAGACTACGAGTTTAGTTATACTTTTGAATGGTGTAATAACGGTATGGAGATAGCACGATTTAGTGTGGATTTTAACCATGATCATGGTGTTTGGGATGATAACCGAAAAACAAGTGAACGAGAATTTGATACCTCGGAATTATGGGTACCCAAAGACATTGTTAATGACTTACAAACTGATATTCCGGTAAGAAGAAACTATTTAAGATATGTGATTGAAGAATGGTTTGAAGATACAATGATAGAAAAAATCCAAAGTGAATTGGGAAGAAATGACATTTCAATGAATAGTTTTTCTGAACACCCAGAAAAGTCTCAAGTTTGTGTTCCTCCTGTTTCAAAACCTGAAGGGGTGACAGATGATGAAATGATTGATTTCATTGTCAAAAATACTTTATGGAAAGCAAGTGATTTAATTAAAAAAGAAAAAGAAACTCCTGGTTATATTGATAAATTATATGTAGATAAACTTCGTGATTTTGAAATGAATCGTGTAAGAGGGAATAGGTGGTAATATGGAAAATAAATTAGAAACAATTAAAAACTCTTTAAACACTTTGATTTATATACTTGAATCAAATGTTAATAAGAAATTAATTCAAGAAATTGAATTAGGAAATGTTAACCATTATGAAAGATATAATACTATTGAGGCAACAATTACAATTAAAACTATCTGTGAGGATCCAGATGTTGGTTCATTTAATAGTATTGTTAACAAGGTAGATGATGAATTTTATAATACTATAAAAGAATATCACTTTAATTCTAATGGAACACTAAAAAAGAGACAAGGGAGTAATGATAATTACTTGATGACTTTATTTGTAGGCTGTAAGTGGGAAAATATGGGTGATAGTGGTTTATATATGACATACCACGTAATGCAAGATGAATACGACGACTAATGAAAAAGTTAATTAGAAACATATTAAAAGAGGAATTTATAGGACAGGAGTCTATTGATAATCACTATAAAGAACTTGAAAGGTTTGAAAGAACTAAAGATGATATTATTTATTACATTAAATCTCAGTACCCAAGCCTTGTTGATGTTGAATATAAAACAAAAAAGGTAAAGTTAGGATCAACAATGGGGACACCTACTGTAGATGTAATTGTGGTAACATTAAAATTTGTTGATTTAAAAAAAGAAGAGTTGAGAGCAAAGAGTCCAATAAAAACAGACATTATAAACATCTTTACCAACTATTTTGGTTTTGATGTTATGGCTTACGGGTCACCCGTTGAATTAGAATTCAAGGCACAAGCTTGGGTTAATTTTTAATCATTTCATATTCTTCAATACCATCTCCAAAGAGTAGATAGAATCCTTGTCCTGTTTTGTTTTAACAGGTTTATTTTTAAGGTACTCCAAAGACGAAATAACCTCATTCTTTTTTGATTTATCATTAGATACTGTTGAAACAGAGATGTTGTTGCAAGTGGAAGTAGTTACGATTCTATCAACGTAAACAATTTCCTTCTCTTTAACAGGGTACAACACTTGGTATATGTCAGCGGCAGTTCTTGCGTGACGAGTAGTGAGACGAATAACGAGGTATTTGATTAGTTCTTTCATACCATAAAGATACAAAAAACAACTCAATTAAGGTTTATAATAACCAATAAATGTTTTATAGTAGTATTTATTATTAATGAGAAATCTGATTAAAAAAATATTAAAGGAAGAAGTCCATAATGATTATGATATGGTACGTAAAGGTATTGATATTCTAATTAGTTTAGTTACAAAAAATTATCCTTTTATTGTTGGTTGGAAACCTAGTGACGAAGATATTGATGGTAGTGAATGGTATATAAATATAGATTTAGTTATTAGTGCAAGTAAGGCTAAAGAATATTATAATATGGACTATAAACGTTATTATTATGATTATCCTGAAGTTTTAGAACAAGACATTTTTAATTCTAATAACGATTATGCTTATCCTGTAAGTTTATTTGACTACGAATCACACGATTTTAAACCTTACGAACAGAATAGAGAAATTAAAGAATTTGCTGAACAAATGTACGAACTGATTCCCGAAGAGTACAAATTAAAAGAAGAAAGATTGAGCTCAATGTTTAACGCGGAGTATATAAACATTAAAGAAGTAAAATTAAACTCATATTTTTTTGTTGCATGAGACATATAATTAAAAAAATATTAAAGGAGGAGACTCAAAATATTAATAGTTTTATTGATACTATTGAAAGTAAATACCCCGAAGTTTCAGAGTTCAAGGATGTTTTGATTTCATTTATTGAGGAATCGGATTGTCAAAAAATTGAATTTGCAAATTTTAAATACGGGGCATTAGGGATGGCTTTACATAATGGGGTATTAATTAATAACTCAGCATTGAATAATAGTTTACCAATGTTAATATTCATTATCCTCCACGAGATAGCCCACCAATATCAATTTAAAAAGTACGGTGCAGATGAAATGTATAGGTGTTACAGTGGTGAAGTAACAATAGATGAAGCTGCTGATTTTATGAGAAACACAGAAATTGTTGCTGATAAATATGCGGCACTAAAACTAAGACAACTTATGAAAAGTGGGTATATTGATTCATCATTTGTTCCACCACAAATGTACAAAAAAGTTCCTGTGGGGCAAATAAAACAAATGATAGAACAATTTAAACATCAGTTTAGAATGAATAATGTTAATTCATCCGAAGAGATATCTTCATTTATGTATAATATGATTAAAAGAGAATTTTGAAAGATTTGATACGACATATATTAAAAGAAGAAACTAAAGGTAATAATTCGGATATTATTAATTTAATAAAAACGGATGGATTGTTTTATGCTGCAAAATTAGTTGGGGGATTAGACAACTTAAAAAAGATATTTAAAGATGACCCTGAAATGGTTGAAAGAATTGAAAACCAAAAAGGTTTAGTTAAAGTATCTTGGACACCAGATGGTGATGATCCATCAATTGTTTTACCATTTAAAACTATTGATGCGGGGTGGAATAGGTGGATGTCTAATAGTTGGCCAATAATTAATATTAGTTATAATGAAAATAGATTAACGGAAGACCAGAATTATAAATTTAAAGATTTTTTATATGATTCTTTTAATGATGAGGGTTCAACAAAAGTTATTAAACTTGATAGTAATGAACATAGGATGCCTCAAAACTATGCTCAGTTGGGGGAAATAAATGGGAAAACTATGCAACAACCAAGTGACCCAAGTCGTAGTTATGATTTGTCTGACATTCAGGATATAGTAGAAACATTAAAAGCATATTAATGAGAGGGCTTATTAAACATATATTAAAAGAAGAAACTAATAACTTTGAGTTAGTTAAGAATCTTATATATACTATGTTTGATAATGTTAGGTTTGTGGAATACGTTGCCGAAAGAAATGAGGTGATGATATATTATACTAATCGTGATAACCGACAAATGTTGATACCCACCGAAATATGTGATATGATAACTAAGTATACAGGTTTAAATGTGGTGCCTTGGTATGAATACGTTACAAAAAAATATGGTACAAAAAATAATAATGATGAACCCGATTTTTATATTGATACTGAGGAATACGACGAATCACTTAATGAAAGTATAAAACAACACCCAAGAGAAGAAGAATTTAATAGGTACAAAGACGATATAGATAGAATTGTATATAGTGTTGTTAGTAAAGAAGAAATATGTGGGTACGGTACAGAGTTCTTTTTGAATGGGGGTGAAGATGCGTTAAGTATAACTTTGTATTACAATAAGGGTTATTACCCTGGATATGATAAACATATGGAAAACGCTATAGACATCAAATTTATGTTAGAAAACTACCTACCAATAGTTGAAATGGCTTTTGTAAATTTTGATTCAACAAAATGTAAAGGTAGAGTAACGGAAAATAAAGAAACACCCAAAGAGATAGAAAAAAACCTAAATGTTATAAGAACTATACTAAAACAAGTTAGTTGGGATGGACTTTGTGATATATGGGTAGAATATAACAAGATGGATAGGGATTATGAAATCAGATCTAAGTATGTTAGTGAAGACTTTAACATTGACGCGATAAATAAAGAATTAGATTTTTTAGATAACACAATACGATCATTGGGTTTAAGTGCTTATATATACACGCCGTGGTTTGTTGATAGTTGTGAAGATGATGTGAAGTTTATTAACGAATCCAAAGAAAAATCAACAAAGGAACTAATTACTACCGTTTTAAACACTATAGTATTACCTGAGTATGAACACGTAATCTGTGGGTTTGAAGTGAAAGAACCACACGAAAGGTTTGACACTTTGGGTAATACTTCATTTCAGTTTATAAGTGTTACAATAATATTTATTGGTGGGATTGGAACTAAACTTTGGCCGCAAACTCAAGGGGTTCAAAGAATGTATGATGATGTAGGAGATGAGGTTTGGGATGTGATTTATAATTACACAAACGAGGCGGTTGATGTGTATCACAAAACGGTTAAAGATTGTGGTAAAGAAAACATATATCTTAGAGAATCAAAAGAAAATTATAGTCCTGCAGGAAAAGAAATAACACCAAACAAAATTGTTATACATAAATCTAATCCAAAGGTTAGAGATAAAATATTAAATGAAGGTTTAAAAGTAAGAGCTGGAGAATGTTATAAAATATATGCAGGTTACGGAGAAAAATGTATACCCGCAATCTTTGCTACTAACTCAACAAATAAAAGAGCGTCGTTTGATTCTACATACGATGACGATGTATGGGAAATTAATACTGAAATGATACCTGATGTTAAGTGGTACAAAGATAAACACTACGAATCAAGATCAAAACATATAGTGACATTTGAAAACATACCCGTAGATGCGATAACATTAAAGCATGAAGGTACAGGTAAGGATTGGGGATTAATGGAATCAATTGACAAATCTGAAAATAAT
>Ga0209297_1002233_pt1 | contig 10822 bp, 9 predicted proteins | sample S_130805_MF_Meta_FD_187322 | JGI IMG/M metagenome (GOLD analysis project Ga0209297, IMG submission 187322) | Freshwater microbial communities from Lake Simoncouche, Canada to study carbon cycling - S_130805_MF_MetaG (SPAdes) (version 2) | ecosystem: Environmental > Aquatic > Freshwater > Lake ... | reverse complement strand
CTGCAATCTCCGGGAGAATCTTTTCCATCAACTGTAGGTCGCCTAAATCTTTTCCATAGGAAGTCGTATTTTCACTCACGAGAAAAAGTTCAGTGACGCCATTGGCAATTAACCAACGCGCCTCATCCATGATCTCGTGGGGACGTCTGGAAACAAATGAGCCTCGAAAATATGGGATTGCGCAGAAGGAGCAACGTCGATCGCAGCCTGAAGCGATTTTTAAAGGTGCCCACGGAGCGTTGCCTAAGCGCTTGCGCGTGAACTCCTCGGTTGGGCGCGTATCGGCGCGATCGGCTGGGGCAATTGGCAATAGCGCGCGTCGATCTCTTGGAGTATGGGGAACATGCTTGTTGCCGGCAACGATTGATTGCAAGCGTGCTGAAATATCTTTGTAATCATCAAAACCTAAGATGGCATCGGCCTCGGGTAGGGCATTGGCTAACTCTTGACCGTAGCGCTCGGCCATACATCCAACGGCTACTACCGCGCGGGTTGTTCCGTGTCCTTTTAGAGAATTCGCCTCTAGTAGCGCATCAATAGAATCTTTTTTCGCCGATTCAATGAATCCACATGTGTTAACAAGTGCAACTTCAGCAGATTCAACATCATCGACTAATGTCCAACCATCGGCAGCCAAACGGCCAGCTAACTCTTCAGAGTCGACTTCATTTCGTGAGCACCCGAGAGTGACAACTGCTACGGTGCGTTTCATTGGGCGAATCTTATCGGATTATGAATTGGCTCCGTACGACACGCTAACTACGGCGCCATTGGGGCCGATAGCCGATAACTTCTTGCCATTAACTTCTAAATCCACTCCCCCAGCATTTCCAACTTTGAGATCAAGCCGATTATCTGATGTAAATACATTGGAGGCACCCAAAGACATCTGGCCGCTATAGAGCGTTCTACCCGATGCATCGGAGACAAATATCCAGCTATTGGCGCGTGCGGCATTTATGACGACTTTAACGCCCGTGCCGGTAGAGAATGAGCTTTGTTCTGATGGCGCGGGCGTTGCACTCTCGCTCGCAATGGCGCTTGCACTGGCGCTGACTGTCGGTTCAGGAGAAGTTGTCTCAGCGGCTGAGGCGATTTCAACTCCGGTATTTTGAACTGTTGAAATATTAGATACAACAATTTGAGCTACCCCTGCTATGCCAAGACAGGCAACGGAGATCACCACTAAAGATTTCCATGATATTTTTCGCTTGGTTGGAGATTTACGCATAATATTATTTTCAACGAGAAGATCGTGCATTGTGCGCTTCTCAATTGCCTGTTCCTCTTCATATATTCGAAGGAACTCAGTTTCATCGGCATTTAAACGTTTAGCTATATTTCGAATATGGCCGCGGGCATACGTCTGTCCACCGCAATGTGAAAAATCATTCGATTCAATATCGCGAAGAAGTGAGGGGCGAATACTTGTATCTCCGGCTAAATCCTCAATTGATAGAGAAGCACCTTCTCGCGCCTTAGCTATCAAAGAACCGAGTGTCATAAAATATCCTAAATGTGTCAGGGAATAGTTCTCTATTCTAGAACGTGAAACTCATTCGTGAAAGGTCCAGGTGTGAGAACAAGGGGTTAATTCCTAACGAATTTGTGAGGCTGAACGTGAGGGCTAGTACTCCCTTAGCGTTGCAAGAACAGAATCAAGTTCATCGGATTTGACCATCACAGTACGGGCCTTAGAGCCCTCAGATGGACCAACGATTCCGCGCGACTCCATGAGATCCATTAAGCGACCAGCTTTAGCAAAACCGATGCGTAGTTTTCGCTGCAACATCGAGGTCGAGCCAAACTGAGTTCCAACAACAAGTTCTACGGCCTGGCAGAGAATATCTAAATCATCTCCGATTTCTTTATCGACCATCTTTGGATGGCTCATAGGTGCGGTTACATCATCGCGATATCTCGGCTTGAGCTGTTTGCGGACGTGATTTGTAACGGCCTCAATCTCTCGCTCTGAAACATAAGCGCCCTGAATACGTACCGCGCGAGATGCACCCATCGGAATAAAGAGTGCATCGCCCTGTCCGACAAGTTTTTCAGCACCTGGTGTATCTAAAATAACTCGGCTATCGGCCAATGAGCTCGTCGCAAATGAAAGACGTGATGGAACGTTCGCCTTAATCAGACCTGTGACAACATCGACAGATGGACGTTGTGTTGCAAGCACCAAGTGAATTCCAGCAGAGCGTGCCAGCTGAGTGATTCTTACGACCGACTCTTCAACCTCTTTAGCTGCGACCATCATTAAATCGGCGAGCTCATCGATAATTACAAGCAGATATGGATAAGGCTCAATTGTGCGATCGCTTCCTTCAGGTGGAATAACTTTTCCGGCACGGACCGCCTTATTAAAGTCATCAATATGTCTAAAACCAAAGGTCGAGAGATCCTCATAGCGAAGATCCATTTCGCGAACTACCCACGTCAACGCATCGGCCGCTTTTTTAGGACTGGTGATGATGGGAGTGATTAAATGCGGAATCCCCTCATAGGCTGTTAGCTCAACGCGTTTAGGGTCAATTAAAACTAGCCGAACATCATCAGGAGTCGAGCGGGCTAAAATCGAAATGATCATGGCATTGATCATCGAAGATTTACCGGCGCCAGTTGCACCGGCAACAAGCAAATGCGGCATCTTGGCCAGGTTTGCACAAATGAAATTACCTTCAACATCTTTACCCAGAGCCACCAACATTGGATGGTGATCTTGTCCGGCAACCGATGATCGAAGAACATCGCCTAAGGCAACAATTTCGCGATCGGCATTAGGAATCTCAATACCAACCGCTGATTTTCCTGGGATGGGAGAAAGGATTCGAACGTCGCCACTTGCTACGGCATATGAAATATTTTTCGCAAGCGCCGTGATTCGCTCAACTTTTACAGCATTGCCCAATTCGATTTCATAGCGAGTAACCGTTGGCCCACGCATGAAGCCGGTAACTTGAGCATCAATTTCAAACTGTAAAAATACTTCCGTTAACGCAGCAACAACGGCCTCATTGGCTTTGCTCTTCGCCTTTGCAGGTGGTCCGGCTCGCAAAAGATCGGCCGGAGGCAGCTCATACGTACTATCTGCCGTCAATAAGAGTTGTTCAGGTCGCTTAGGGTTCTGCGCGGCAATTGGTGATACAGGAATAGGAACGGTGAACTCTTCGTCAAATGACTCTTCATCTAGCTCTTCATCTAAATCCTCAGCCCCAGCGGGATCATTCCACGCTGCAACAATCGGAGTTTCAAATGGTGGAGTATCTGTAACTTCAAAGGGCTCTTCTTTTATTTTACGCTCTGGGCGCTTTGACCATAACCATGTAGAGGTAATTCCAATGCGAGCAAAGACATCGCTAACTGGAGTCGCCGTAACAACTAAAACTCCAAAGATAAAAATAATCACAAGAACTGGATAAGTCAGAACTGAGGTCATTGCCGCAACCAAAGGTGTCGTTACTCCGTAACCAACCCAGCCACCCCCATGTCGCATAGCTGTTGCCCCGGTGCCAACGGAGCCGTTCAATAAATGTGCGAGGCCGGTCGATGATAAAAGGAGGGCAATCGTGCCGACAATGATTCGACCGATCGCTTTTTTATCCTCAGGAGTTCTAAATAACTTAAAGGCAAAGTAAATCAAGGCGATAGGTGCTACAAAACCTATTCGACCAAAGGCTCCATACATGAGCGAATAAACTCCGCGACTTAGAATATTGTCGGCATGAAACCAAGTGCCGGCAGTTGCAATGAGAGCTAAAATTAAAATGAAGAAAGCAATACCATCGCGCTGGTGTGCTGGATCCAAATCACGCGCACCTCGAGCAACGAATCGCACGCTGCTTCCTAGGGCTTTGGCAATAAAACGCCAGATTGCTGCTAAACCTCGACCCAGTGCGCCGCCTACAGCACCAGTCTTGGATTGAGCTTTCTTACGTTTGGCCACACTGGCAATCTTAAAGGGTGAGCAATTTTGGAGTGGCTAGGCTCGCCGCGACAAGAGATCAATAAGGATTAAACCTCAATAACAACAGGGATGATCATCGGCTTCCTGCGATGCTCTCCGCCAACCCAACCACCAACTGTCTTGCGCACAATTTGTGATAGTTGATGCGTACCGTTGATTCCATCAACAACTGCAGCCGCTAAAGCTTTCTCAATCTTTAACTTAACATCATCAAAGAGCGCCATATCTTCGTTGAATCCACGAGCATGAATATCTGGACCGGCAACGATCTTTCCACTTTGAGAATCAATGACAACTATCACTGAGATGAATCCCTCTTCACCCAAGATGCGTCGATCTTTGAGCGAAGTCTCGGTTATGTCGCCGATACTCTGCCCATCTACATAGACAAAGCCGCACGGTACAGCTCCGACGACAGAGGCCTCGTGATCTACTAAATCGACGACTACTCCATTTTCAATGATGAGTGCATTTGCTCGTGGCAATCCCGCCTGCATAGCAAGTTCGGCATTTGCCTTTAAATGCCGCCATTCTCCATGGACTGGCAAAACGTACTTCGGCTTAACGATGTTGTAGCAGTATAAAAGCTCACCCGCTGCAGCATGTCCGGATACGTGGACCATTGCATTTGCTTTATGGACAACCTTGGCACCAAAGCGCGTTAGCTCGTTGATGATTCTAAAAACTGAGTTTTCATTTCCTGGAATAAGAGATGATGCCAAAATTACAGTGTCGCCCTCGCCAACTCGAATTTGGTGATCACCGTTGGCCATACGAGCAAGGGCGGCCATTGGTTCACCCTGCGAGCCAGTACAGATTAAAACAACGTTATCGTCGAAAGAGTCGAGCTCTTTAACATCGATAAGGACTCCTGCTGGAATAGTTAAGTAGCCCATCTCTTGGGCGATTTTCATATTGCGCACCATGGAACGTCCGATGAAGACTACTTTGCGCCCATGCATCGCGGCTATATCGATGACCTGTTGTACACGGTGAACATGAGATGAAAAAGAGGCGACAATTACTCTGCGTTTGGTGGATGCAATGACGCGATTTAGCGCCGGCATGATTTCGCGCTCTGAAGGGGTAAAACCAGGGACATCGGCGTTGGTTGAGTCGACCATAAATATGTCGACACCCTCTTCACCTAAGCGCGCGAATGTACGAAGATCGGTAATGCGACCATCTAATGGGAGTTGATCCATTTTAAAATCACCCGTGTGCAAAATTCGTCCCGCATCAGTATTAATAACAACTGCTAGAGCATCTGGAATTGAGTGATTAACTGCAACAAATTCAAGTTCAAATGGACCCACATCTTCATGTCCGCCTTCACGAACTTCGCGAGTGAGTGGAGTAATGCGATGCTCTTTTAACTTCGCAGTAATCAGGGCCAAGGTCAGCGCAGATCCGTAGATTGCAATATCGCCACGCTCGCGCAATAAATAAGGTACGGCGCCAATATGGTCTTCATGTCCATGAGTAAGTACTAAGCCAACAACATCGTCTAGGCGCTCTCGAATGTAAGAAAAATCAGGCAAAATTAAATCAATGCCTGGCTGCGTATCCTCAGGAAATAGTACGCCGCAATCAACGATTAATAGTTTTCCCTTGGTTTCAAATACCGTCATATTGCGGCCGATTTCAGCTAAGCCACCAAGGGCCACAATGCGCAATCCCCCATTTACTAGCTTGGAGGGTAAGCCTAAATCTGGATGTGGATGATTCATTATTTATACGGAAAGGCCACCGGCGCGAAGATCTTCGCGCAACTGCGCAATCTGCGCATCGGTTGCATCGACTAATGGAAGACGTGTGTGGCCACCGGGCAGACCCATCAGAGTCAAAGCCGCTTTGCTCAAAATTGCGCCCTGAGTACGGAATGTTCCTGTAAATATTGGAAGTAGTTTCTGGTGAATCTCGAGTGCACGAGCTGGGTTGCCGTCAAACCAGGCATTGAGCATCGCCTTTAAATCGCTACCGACTGTATGTCCGCACACCGACACAAAACCAACTGCACCAACCGATAAAAGCGGCAAATTCAAAATATCATCACCAGAATAAACTGGAATTCCACATCGCTTGATGACCCATGATGTTGCCGCAACGTTGCCTTTAGCATCCTTGAGCGCAACGATAGATGGATGTTCAAAGAGTTCGACGATTGTGTCAGACTCAATTTCTACTCCTGTGCGACCTGGAATGTCATACAACATCATCGGCAAGCCCGTGGCATTTGCCATTGCTAAAAAGTGAGCTTTAATTCCCGCCTGCGGAGGCTTGTTGTAGTAAGGAGTCACTACCAAGATGCCATCGGCGCCAGCAGCTTCAGATCTCTTAGCTTGGTTAATTGAGTAATCTGTTTCATTATCGCCGGCACCAGAGACGACTTTAATCTTCGAACCAACGGTTCTCTTTACAACTTTAATGATCTCTTCTTTTTCAGAGGATTTCGTCGTAGGAGCTTCACCAGTTGTTCCGTTAACAACGATTCCATCGTGGCCTGTATTGACTAAGTGGTCGGCGATTTTTTCTACGCCATCCCAATCAATACTGCCATCTTTGTTGAAGGGAGTGACCATCGCGGTCAACATTCGACCGAAAGGCGCTGGTGTACTCATGCGGCTAACTCTACTCGTTTTAAGGGGCGATACGTCCAGATTTTTCAAATGCGCCGTAGGTAAGCGGCATTAATTTCGCGAATTCCGCCTCCATTTTCTCAGCTACCATCTCAATTTCGCGCTGCGGATAGCTAGGAAAGTGCGAGCCCTCACGCGATGTACGTAGCGATAAAAAGTTCATGAGTGCGCGTGCATTCATGGTCACATACATGGACGAATACGTTGCAACAGGCAAAACTACGCGTGCAACTTCACGGGCGATACCGGCATCTAGCATTTTTTGATAACTCTCGTAAGCGACTACGTATGCAGCTTTCATCGCATTAATCGATAATTCAAACTGCTCTTGAGTGCCCTCCTCAAATGTATATGCGCCAGTCTTTCCAACCTGCAGTAGTTTGCGCTCTTTTGATGGGATGTAAAAGACGGGTTTTAATTCGCGGTAGCGACCACTCTCTTCGTTATATGAGGCGATGCGATGGCGCATGAATTCACGGAAGACAAATATTGGCGCCGATACAAAGAAAGTCATCGATGTATGTTCAAATGGTGAGCCATGGCGCTCACGTGCTAAATAGTTAATTAATCCGGCAGATTTCGCTGGATCCTCGCCGATCTCTTCCATGGACTGTTCACCGGCCGTTGAAACACGCGCCGCCCAGATAACATCGGCATCGCTAGCGCTAGATTTCACTAGTTCTACTGTCATATCGTCGCGGTAAATAATCTCTTCAGCCATAGCGTGACCCTATCCTCGTCCGCCTTGGTGGCTTTGGATTTCTAAGGCAGACTGTCCGCGTGTCCAGAGTTGAAGCCATCACAGTCCGCGACTCCATGAGCGTATCTCTGACCGTTGGAGCCTATGGAATCGCTTTTGGCGCCGCCTCGGTTGCAAATGGTTTTTCAGTTCTGCAGAGCTGCCTCTTATCTCTTCTAACATTTTCAGGTGCATCCCAATTCGCTGTTGTCGGCGTGCTAGGCGCCGGAGGAACGGCTATCAGCGCTATCGCAACTGCATCGCTTCTCGGAGTGCGCAATGGTTTATATGGCGTCATCATGGCCCCTCGCTTAAAGGTTAAAGGCTTCAAGCGAGTAATCGCCGCACATATAACAATTGATGAATCAACGGCCGTTGCATTGGGTGCTGAAAAACGCGATCACACAGCGATGAAACAAGGTTTCTGGTTAACAGGAATTGGAGTATTTGTCTTCTGGAATCTTTTTACTCTGCTTGGTGCACTCGGTGCACAAGCCATGGGTGATACTCGCGCGTGGGGACTGGACTCCGCTGTTCCTGCCGCCTTCTTAGGTTTGGTCTGGCCGCGACTAGAAAGTAATCGTGATCGCGTTCTTGCAATAATCTCAGTTTTATTTGCAATTGCGATGACACCGATTTTGCCCGCGGGCTTACCGATAATTGCGACTGCTTTCATTGCTATTGCAGTTGGGCTTCGAAAATGAACGCCTTCTGGTTTGCCACATTAGGTACAAGTGTTATCGCTTTTGCCCTTAAGTATTCAGGCCACTCGATACCCCAACACTGGCTAGAACACCCGAAAGTTCAGCGAATTAACGCACTCATTCCAATTGCCTTGCTGAGCGCTCTCGTTGCGGTACAGACGTTTACTGAAAAAAGTAAACTCATGATCGATCACCGACTTGCAGGTGTAAGCATTGCGGTTATTGCGCTGATATTAAAAGCACCGTTCCCCGTTGTGGTTTTATCGGCTGCAATTACATCGGCAGCAATCTACAACTGGGCCTGAGATTTCTGGGCAGGAAGTGCAATCGTTGCGAGTAATCCAAAGCCAATCACGATGGCGGCTACTAGAGTCGTTGTCTTAACTGCACTGAGTAAACCATCTATATCGGCGCCTTGAATCCGAGTGGATCCAAGCGTTGTAAAGAAGAGTGCGCCAAGAAGTGCAACACCAAGGGATGATCCCAACTGACGGAAGGTGCTCTGCAATCCCGAGGCTTGGCCGCTTTGGGAAACTGGTACATCGGCCAATATCACGCTGGTCAACTGAGCCGTTGCTAAACCAACACCGGCGCCATAGAGAAATAGCCATGCCGCAATAACCAGACTTGAAACTGTCAGTGAGAAAGAAAAACTTAAGCCGAGAATGGCGATAGCTTCAAGGGCCAGGCCAAGACGAACAACTGCTCGTCCTCCCATGCGTGCTGAGAGCTGCGGCGTTCCACCTGAAATTAAGAATGTGCCCATCGCTAACGCCAAAATAAGAACGCCTGTGTGAAGGGCAGTGAAGCCAAGTCCGCCTTGAAGGAAGAGAGGAAGTGAAAACAACATTCCAAATTCGCCCAGTGCTACAACTAGTGCTGCAATACTCCCGTATCGAAATGATCTAATCTTTAATAGATTTAAATCGAGAAGAATTGGTTTACCAAGTAAAGCCCTTGATTTTTCAGTATGAACAAAGAGCGCCATGGCGCCAAAACCCAGGGCAAATGCGATCACTACGGGTGAAAGCGACCACGACCATATTAAACCGGCGATTGAAAACTCTTCAAGAGTTTTCCACCAACCAAAGCGGATGCCTTCAATGAGACCAAAGACAATGAGGCCTAAGCCGATGATTGAGAGTGAGATTCCGGCGATGTCGGCGCCTTTTTGAACATGGACATCCTTGGTCTCTGGGACAAAGATCATTGCGCCAATAAAAACGACGGCAACGATTGGAATATTAATAAGAAATGCCCAGTGCCACGATGAAACAGTTGTTAGCCATCCCCCTACAACTGGACCGACCGCGGCCATGCCACCGATAGTTGATCCCCAAATTGCAAAGGCAATGCCTCGCTCTTTGCCTTTAAACAAAGCGTTAACCGTAGATAACGTCGCTGGCAAAACCATTGCGCCACCGATGCCTTGCAATAGACGCGCACTGATGAGAGTCGTCCCGCTTGTCGACATGCTGGCAATAACACTAGCAATACCAAAGGTAACAATGCCAAAAAGTAATAACTTTCGGCGCCCGTACAAGTCGCCAACGCGACCAAGTGTTATGAGGAGGGCTGCAAACACGAGTGAGTAAATCGAATTAATCCACTCGGCATCAGAGGCAGAGAGCGAGAGATCGCCGACGATGACCGGTAGAGCAACGTTAACAACCGTTGCATCCATGATGATCAGTGATACGGCCAGCGCGATAAAGGGCATCGCTTTCCAGCGTTGTGGATGAGCCTCTAAATCGACCATGAATCCGCCTCCTCTCTTTTTAAATGATACCTAACGCACTCAGTTTTGCTTTTAATGTTAAATCTGATGGTTCGGTCAGATGTGATCCATCTGCAAATACAATCACGGGAATCGATTGAGCGCCGCCATTAATCTCTTGAACTTTCGCAGCAGCTGCAGTGTCATTCTCGACATCGATAATCGTGTAGGCAACATTGAGCTCATCCATTAAGCGCTTTGAGCGTCGGCAATCCCCACACCAGTCAGCGCTGTACATTGTGATCTTTGTATTTGGCAATTGATCTCTTTCTTTACATGAATTTATCGAGGCCATGAGTTAGCCCCGGCTTTGAAATGATTGAACGAACTCCAAGAAGTACTCCAGCCATGAATCCAACACGATCTATTGAGTCGTGACGAATTGTCAGAGTCTCCCCTAATCCACCAAAGAGCACCTCTTGATGAGCAACTAAGCCTCGTGCGCGCACAGAGTGAATCTGAATATCGCCAACTTTTGATCCTCGGGCACCATCGAGCGCAGTCGTCGTAGCATCTGGCATCGCGCTTAATCCTGCAGCTTTACGTGCATCACTCATTAACTCTGCAGTGCGCGCCGCTGTGCCACTAGGGGCATCGACCTTGTCTGGGTGGTGCAGTTCAATTATTTCAGCTGATTCAAAATAGCGCGCAGCTTTGGCAGCAAACTCCATCATCAACACTGCGCCAATTGCAAAGTTAGGGGCAACTAGTACTCCGACCGATGGATTCTTTTTCAGTAAGATTTCTAAGGTAGCAAGTTTGGTTGCGTTAAAACCCGTTGTACCAACTACAACATTTATTCCATTGTTAACGAGAAAATCTAAGTTGGCCATCACACTATCTGGGGTTGTGAAGTCAACAACTACATGAGTTCCAGAGCCAATGAGCTGGTCTAGTGAATCTCCCAGATCAAGGGCTGCGATAAGAGACATGCCTGGATCGGCATCAACGGCCTTTACAACTTCAGCGCCCATGCGCCCTTTTGCACCTAGT
>Ga0209297_1002232_pt1 | contig 10822 bp, 12 predicted proteins | sample S_130805_MF_Meta_FD_187322 | JGI IMG/M metagenome (GOLD analysis project Ga0209297, IMG submission 187322) | Freshwater microbial communities from Lake Simoncouche, Canada to study carbon cycling - S_130805_MF_MetaG (SPAdes) (version 2) | ecosystem: Environmental > Aquatic > Freshwater > Lake ... | reverse complement strand
CTCAACTATCTATATGCTTTCGCCAGATGGTCCGGGAATTTCTTCCCGAAACCACCTACCCTCCGTTAGAGGGATTTGGTCGAACTGGGCTCACTCATCTTCTGGGTGTTATTTCTTTTTGTACCCCGAAGGACATTTTGGTTTTGCCGCGGTAATTTTCTTGGTTGATGCACCCTTGATACAAGTAATAGTTAAAGCGACCGCTTTGGCTGGCTTGGCTTTAACTGCAATGGCACTACTCTTTTTTGGTTCAGGTGTCGATTCTGCAATAGGAGTCGCACTTGGCGCAGCAGCCGCTTCGACAACTTTCTCTTGAGTCAGTTTTATCTTAATTTGCGGTGTTGAGTAGTGGAACCCATAGGCAGATAGGCGCATCCAGCCATCTTTCTGATTCAAAGTTGTCACCGCGACAGATGAAGAGCCATCTTCAGTAGCAACTTCAATCTTCGCCGAGATAGGCGCATTGCTAAATCCATAAATACAACGTGCAACCTCAGAATTCATGATCAAGCTATATGAGCCACTAAAAACTTTATTGGAAGTGTCATAGTGAGGCGCACCCACGGTGTAATTAAGAGATTGACTCTCTTTCTCAAAAGATGGGGGACCATCTGAATACACAGCAGCATTTGTCGTGACTAATCCTGAAAGTCCTCGTCCATCACAGGCTCGAATCGCAGGATCAGAGTTAGTAATAGATCGCAACGACCACATTGTGCGCATAGCCAGGGGCTTATCCTCCAGAAGCGGGTTCCATAACTTGAAGTCATCGAGTGCTTCTTTCCCGGCTGCGCGCATACCTACACGCAAGATTCTGTTTGCTAAATCTGTTGTAGTGAAATCACTATTGTCAGCGCCCGTGCCACCAGCACCTTGCGGGTACTTCGACTTGATAGCTGCAGGTAAATCATTCCAACGAACCCATCCCGCAACAGTCGGAACTTCAATCGGATTAGCAGTAACAGTAAGTAGTTGAGCACCGTTTGAAATTGGATTAACCATTACTGAAGGATCACTAAGTCGGCCATGCATCCATTGGTTTGGATTTCTACTCAAACGGAGCTTGATACTAAATTGTGTATCGAGATTAAAGGATGCAGCTAAAGCACATCGATTGCGCTCAGCAATCACGCAGCCCTTTTCACTAGGAACGGTGTTCGTAAAAAACCCTTTTCCAAGTCCCACAGCGCCGACTGAAGATGTAGGTTCTTGATACATACCAGTTACTTCGCGAATTGGTTTGAGATTTACTTGCAGGTTGCTGTAAGGAATGCTTCCAACGTTGCTATTTAAATCAAGAACTTGGCGACCATCAAGAACTGCTGTCAGCGCATATTCCTCACTGCCTCCAGGATTACTTCCAGGAATCTTCCACGTTGACTGTGCGCCGCCATCTGGAATACGTAGATTTACATCTCCGGAATAGGTCAATGCTGTATTCCATTTACGAACTACTGTTCCCTCTGAACTTTTGCCATCAGGAAGTTTTGCGGTAATAGATTGAATGCAATCAAGTTGTTCTGCGCTCTCGCAAGGTGGCAAGACTGCTCGGTAATAAAATGCATATCCATCTTTAAGGCATACCGGATCTTTGGCGGAAGTACAGATAACAGTTTCAAGACCTTCATTATTGTTTTCGATAGACCGTTTTAAGTTATCTACATAGAGATGACTAGGCAAATACTCTTTGATGGGATTTTCAAAAGTCATACCAATCCATCCGCCATCACCACGTTGCTTCATCTCAAGCACTTTTTGCTCATCGACATCTGAAGCAAAAGAGGGTGTAACGAATGAGAATGAAAGAGTGAGAGCAGCAAGGAGTGCAATCAGGCGACGGTTCACAGGGTAAGCATATTCATCCAAGCCTCTATTCACAGTGCCGCCTCGTTGCTACTCTTAAAAGGTGAAGCGCGCCCTTATCAATGTATTGATTGCCTTTTTAGCCTTAGCGCTCAACCCGGCGACCTCAAGCGCTGCCGCTAAAGCAGGTGCCACATGCAAGAAGGAGGGTCAGATAAGTACTTCCTCAGGGAAGAAGTACACCTGTGTTATGAAAGGCAAGAAATTACTTTGGAATAAAGGCGTCACTCTCAAAAAAGTAACACCGACTGTTATTAACTACGAGTTAACTGATGCGTCCAAGTTTGCGAATTTGAATGCTTGCAAGTTATCTACCAATTTAAAAGGCGATGGACATTACGGCTTCCCTCGCTCGGAGAATGCGATCCCAACTTTAGGTGAACACAAATCTATCGCTCTATTTGTATATTTTGATGATCTGCCATTTGAGCAAAGACAGTTTGATGAGTGGAAAAATAACCAAATTCCGACGTTTGAAAAGTACGTAGCAGCAATGAGTTATGGCAAACTAAAGTACAAGATTGATATTTTTGAGAAGCCAATTCGTATCAGTAAGTCAGTCTTAACTTACAATTTAGACACAGCTCACGATGCACCCATGAAACCAAATGCAAATGCAGGAGGTTTAATCAGTGATGCCGTTTTTGCAGTTGATTCTGAGATAGATTTTTCTAATTACGAATTTATCAATGTCATTACACCTTGGACTCGATTAATTGGTTTTGAGGGATCATTGGGAGTCAACCTTAAGGCGGATGGCAAGCAATTTAATTTTGCATCGTTCGGACCCATTCGAGAGTATCTCGATGATCCAAAAAAGAAAATTTGGTTACTCCACGAAGCGGGCCACATGATGGGACTGATTCATCAATTTAATACTCGTGACGTTTGGGGTTCAACTGGCTTTCCTATTTGGAGTGCGATGGCCAATGGCGCCTCCCAAGCCCCTGAGTTCATGGCATGGGAGCGATTTCTGCTCGGCTGGCTGAGTGCGGAACAAGTTAGGTGCATTGAAAACTTTGATCAAGGTGTTTTTACAAGTAAATTGAGTCCGCTATCGGCAGTAGCTAATGATGCAAAAACCATTTTGATAAAACTTGATGGAAGTAAAATCCTCGTTATTGAATCCCGTCGATCTAGTTCTCTGAGCTTCCTCTCTAAAGAAGAGGAAGGCGTCCTTGTTTATACAATTGATGTCAACATACGAAGCAATGACGGCTCAGCTAATTTAGTTTTCAATACACCAAAAATTAGACAGTCAACTATCGGTGATGGACTTGTCGGCACTCTTGAATCAGGCGAGATAGTCACCTCGGGTGGAATAAAAGTAGAAATTCTCTCCTCAGACGCATCAGGTGACATTGTCCGGGTTTCGAAAGGCTAGGTCTGAGTAGAACGTTTACGGATGGGGCGATAGTGGTTGTTAATTAAGGGCCCCCGTGATTAAAAGTTATCTGAAGTAAGGTCTTAATCACCGCATCAGCGAGTATTCTGACTTCGCACTTAGGGGAGGGTTTTAATGACGATAAATCAGACCGGCATTTCGCAATTCCTTGTCGGTGATTATTTCGTCAATCCTTACCCTATTTTTCGAAAGCTTCATGAAGAGTCACCCATCTTTTGGAGCGAGATCGCCTGCGCGTGGATTGTGACGACATTTGATGAAGTCGAAAAAGGGCTTCGTGGAGATGACATCTTCAATCAAAGCCAGCGCATCGCAAAGGCCTCTTCACATCTTTCACAAGATCAACGCGAAGCTATGCCACACGTACTCACTAATGTCAGCAACTGGATTGTCTTCCAGGATGCACCCGGACACACTCGGCTCCGGCGCCTTGTGAATAAATCTTTCACACCTAGAACCATCGCAGCTTTTGAACCGAAGATCGACAAGATCGTTAGCGACTTACTCGATGCTGCCATGTCTAAAGATTTCTTTAATCTCGTAGCTGACTTCTCGTTCCAACTTCCGGCAATCGTGATTTGTGAACTACTTGGGATACCACTGGAGAAAAGGTGGGACCTAAAACGGTGGGCTGATGGTTTCGCTGATTTCACTGCTTCAGCCCGTCTTACGACCGAACAAGCAGAACACGGAGAAGTTATCGCACGCGAAGCCGAGGAATATCTATTAGAACTTTTTGGCGAGCTTCGTCGTAATCCTAATGATGGATTGTTAAGTAAGATTTTGAATGCTCCCAAAGATGAAAGTGGTGATGGACTAACTGACATAGAACTTGTTGGTCTCACAATTCAACTTTTTTTTGCAGGCTTTGAAACAACTGAGGGCTTAATCGGAAATATGGTTTTAGCTTTGTTAAATAATCCAGCACAAGAAGTTTTGCTCCGTTCGAACTTTGACCTCATCCCAGCTGCGGTAGAGGAGACGCTTCGCTTTGATTCTTCAGTCCAAAGAACGGGCCGGATAGCATCAGTGGATCTTGAGATTCTGGGACAACAGATTAAGAAAGGCGACCCCGTCTACTTCATGATCGGCGCTGCAAATCGCGACCCAAAGAAATTCCAAAATCCAGACACCTTTGACATCAACAGAACTGACGCTGCCAACGTAAGTTTCGGACACGGCATCCATTTTTGTATCGGAGCGCCGCTAGCTCGTCTCGAGGCGAAAATTGCTCTGCGCCAACTCCTCGAACGATTACCTTCGTTCGTCCTTCATGAGCCTAAGCCGACATTTCCGGAATTAATGACATTTCGTAAACCACTTCAACTTTGGTTATCAAGTAATTGAGAATCTCTCGGGAATAGGTGGAAGAGGAGAAATCGGCTGACATTTTTCAGCAATGAGAGAGCCACCGGTAATGCAAAAACTGCCCTTTTTGCAATCAACTTTGGCACGCCGCATGAGACAGGTTAAATTACTCCCGCCCACAACGCCATCCAATACAAAATAGGACCGGCAATTAAAATTGTAAAAAATATCATCCTATAAATAAGAACTTTTTCGCGACCAGTAACCTTCTTAGTAGCCAGGCGTGGATCGTACATTCGTATGTCACATTTCCGACATAAATGAACAGGTCGGTCTTGGATCTGACCTTTTATATTTGCCGTTGGCAGACCCATATAGGAATCAGTGCCATTGCATTTAGGACAAACAATTTGAATTTCGCTCATAAATGATGGTAGCACTTTCGTGTCAAATTATCTACGAATTTTTTATAAGCTTTAACTACTTTATCTTCTAGCAAGGGATAACATTTTCTCTAAATGTCCTTAATAGCATAGTTTGTCGCAAACAAGTGAAATAGATTTCTATACATTACGCGTAACTTGTGAAAAGGTTACAGCTCGTCGTCGATAAAGGAGACCTCTTTATGACACAAGTTCAGTTCTTACGAGTTGTAAACAGACTTATATTTTTTATTTCTATTTTTGGCGCAATCGCTTCAATTATTATAGGTTTTTCGATTGGCACAGCGATAGTTAGTGTCGCAGGTATAGCCACGCTATTAATTTCAACTTTGTTCTATCAATTTATTAATGTTTTTGCCTTATACGTTCAAAGTTCGCAACCAAATATTTAAATACTATTTTGAGTTTAGATGGTTCTATCGTCTATCGGGACACATTTTCTAGAGTCCTTAAGGGAAAAGACTTAGCCCCAAGGGGAAGTGATCCTCAGGGCTAAGTCCGATCAATTATTGTTTTGCGGAAGTTACTGAGACTCCAATCACCGCGAAAACACCCAGAAGCAGCCCCAACACAGTCCACAGCGCGACATTCAAATTTTTCTTTTTAGCTTGGCTATAGCAAAAAGCGGCACATGCGACCCAAACAAGAAGTATGAGTATCTCCATTTTTATGCTCCTTTAGTAGTTGAATTAATAACCTGAACTGATTAAAGCCACCAGAACAATTGCAACAGCAATTATCAACAAGATAAGTTTTTCAGCGGAATCCAATCCAGTTGATGTCGCCTTAATCTGTGGTGGAGGCCAGTGTTGGGGGAGTGATTTTGGACGAGTTTGATTAGTCCATTCTTTGCCATCCCAAAAACGTTCGCAATCGAGACCCGATGGATCCGAGTACCAACCACTTGGACTTAAAGAATTCATATATTCCCCCATCCGTCATCGTATACACAGATTCTTGAATTTGGGGCGTTCTTTTCTAATAATCTTTCTGTGATTGAGAAATCCTGACCGATTCTTGGCTTAATTACACGCGAAATTCAAATCCTAAAATCATCCTTTTTAACCCAGAAAACTGCCAGAATTAGAGCGCACAATAAAGAAGATATAACTCCAGGATAAAATAGGTATAAATCTAACGCAATCCCAAGTCTTGGATTATCCGGTAACATTTGACGAATTTGAAATAGCCCAAGAATCTGAGCTGCCGCCCAAACTAAAGCAGTGACACTTGGCGGTCGCTTTCCTCGATAGATGTAAACTGTGATGATACACAGTGCCACACAACTAAGCACGATACCAAAGTAAATCAAGATGGACGCTAGCTTTACTGCATTAGATCTCGATGCTTTAATAAGTAATGAAATCTCTCCATTTTTTCTCTGCTCAGAAATTTTTTCTCTTTCATACGCCTCACTGTCAAACCAATCATAAGTATCTGCAAATGTTGCACCGCGCCATACATCAAAAACATATCCTGATATTTGTGAGGGCCAAAAAAATTCGTATGTATTTGAATTATTGATCGCTATTTTAGAGTCGGTAGATCCATTTTTTAGCTTTGCATAAGTATCAAGTGAGTATTGATCAAAAGGGTAGTAAAACTCATTACTATGCTGTAAACCCAATGGATTTGTGCCATCTATAACTATTGGAATGGCTCCTATTGAATCTCCAGAAATAAACTCATATGAGGTTTGGGTTGAAAGATTATCTATAAATGCTGAAATTGGAGCCCTGGCAGTGCCTGAACTAGAAAACAGCAGAGCCAAATCACTTGATGGCCATATGAAAGCATTTACTGACAGAGAGCCAGATTTAGGATCAAAGTCTAAAAATTGATACCAAAACTCAATTGAATTTCTTTCTAACTTTGCATCTAATTCTTGGTCAACCATGATTCCGTTAATTGTTTTCGGACCTCCTACATCCTGTTCAGTGATGGTTGATCGGTCAAAAGATAGGTATAGCCCGAAGCTCAGAAATAATAAAATAAGAGCTAATAAAATTATGAGAATTTTTTTGGAGAAAAATTTGTTTAGTAAATACCACTTTTCTAAATGCGATTTTTTCACTCATTGAGTCTAACTGTTTAAGTCAGAGATAGTCAGCAGATAGTCTTCTTTGGGCACTGTTGCGGCTTAGTCGCGAATCCATTGTTCCTTTTAAAGGAAGATACAGCTGGTTCTGCTTTGGAAGGCTTAGGTTTAATTTTAGGTTTTTTTGCGGCAACAGTTTGAGTACAAGTTTTGCTCGTAGAATTTGCACTACTGAGACCATTTGATGTGAGTGTAGTACCTGTTTTTGAGCATTGGGTGGCAGCATTAGCGCTGACGGTAGTTAGACTAGATGCAAGGAAAACACTAATGATAAGTATTGAAAAACGTCTCAAGTTGCTCTCCTTACGTTGACTTTATGTTACAGGAGTAATGTCGACCTAAGTAATTACGGGCTTTACAAAATTTGATAAATTGTAGAAATTTTTAATTAGTATGATTAATAAATACAAGAATTCAAAATCTTAAATTAATGTCCGTAATAGACGCATATTGAATGTCCGTAATAGACGCATATTGAATGTCCGTAATAGACGCATATTGAGTATTGAAGTGACTAATCTCTTGTTTCTTGAGGCACCACGTCTTACTGTCATCTAATGTCATTTTGAATTACTAAAAAGGGGAATTGTTGTGCTTTCGTCTGGCTTGAAAAGTAAAGCAAGCATCATCTCCGTTCTTTTAGCATTCATGATCACATCAGTTGGTGTGAATGCGGCAAAGGCACAAGCCTTTCCTACATCTGAAAAATCAATGTTTATTCTTGATACATCGGGCTCTAATGATGGAAAACTACTCTGGGCAGGACTTAGGGTCTCAATTCTCAAAAAATTGCCACAAGCCATGGGCTATCCGAAGGTGAGAGGAATCAAGATTCCAAAAGCACCTTTTGATATAACCGTTACGGCAATAAATGCTGATTCAGAGAATGCGCCACTATTCAGCATTGTTGAATTTTCAGATGCAAAACAAATGTGGGAATTGATTTATGACAGGATTGGGGGAGGGCATCCGACGCCGCTACGACTAGAAAAAATACTACGGGATTTTTTTGGTGCTACTGGAGTGTATGACCTCCTCATAGAAAAATACCTTTCAAGAGGTTCTACGGTAAGGATAGATGAAAGAACTTGCCCAGCTGAAGTTGGTGAGCAATGGACGGCAAATGGTGGATTTATGGCAAATTACGAAAGAGTTGGGCGGCTCAGTGCAGCAAAAATAGTTTGTAAAATAGTTACTAAGATCTCCAATCAGCTTATCGCGTCAGATAAATTTTTTAGCGCACCCACTTGTCCAAGAAATTCACAATGTTCTGATGTTATTGGAGCGCTTCATAGAGCTGCTGCAGCTGCGGCAGAGGCTTACGATAGAGATCCCAGGAGTCGCTTGTGCATCGCCATTGCGAGTGACATGGTGAGTAACAACGCAAGAATTAATAGAAATAGTAGCCAAAACACTTATGAAGTTGTGATGAAATCTGTAAGCAGTGAAGATGCAATGGCACACGGCAAAAAAGCAGCGACTTCAGCAGATGTGAAGTTCCCACCAAGGATGATTAAAGTTTCGGTTATTGGTCAAGGTTCTGGTGGGATCCCACCAGACAAACAACAGATGCTTTCAGCCTATTGGAAAGGTTTTTGGTCAGCATCTGGCGTCTCATCGGATCGAAACGTTGCGGCATTGACCGAAGCCTGTCGTTCATAAAATGATTGGAGTATAGAAAATGAAGAATCCATTCTTAGCGCACTCGAGGTCGCTGCGACATGCCCGCAAGCAGGGGAAAACGCATGGAAAGCAAAACCACCCGCACCCGCTTTGGGGAACCACTCCGGTTCCTTTCATGCAAGCTCTTCATGCAGCATTCTCTTCAAAAATAGAATCGCTAGATCAGGAGTTAAGCCGCTCACGTGGGCAGTCAGTAACGCTGCAAGAAGAGGATGTGGCTCAAAAACACGCGCACACCTATGAAACAAGTCAATTAGAAAAAGAGCGCTCAGCGTACGAAGTACAACTTGAAAAATTACTAGAAGAAAAGATTGGTTTACCTCACGAAAATCCAATTGGAAGAGCGGCCCGAATTCGACTTGTACCCGTTTGGCTGTACAGCCTCGCACTCGTAGTCCTTGCCATTGGTGAATTTTTTGTCACACTTCCTGCAGTAGCAGTAGTTCTTAATGACGATGGCATAAAAGGCTACGCCATTACCAGTAGTTTCGCGGCGCTTAGCATAATTGTTGCGCACCTCATAGGACTTTCATGCAAGACTCAAGTCGATCGCATAAATCCCCAACCACGATTGCAGATCTTGGGAAGTATAGTTTTAGCTGTATTTCTTACTTTGGTTATTCTATTTTTATCAGCCGTACGAAGTGACTCTATAGCTGCAGTGCCATTCGCATTTGGGCTCTCGGACAGGATTTTTGGAACTTTACTTTTTTTTGTTATTCAGATGACTTTTGTACTTAGCGCAATTGCACTCTCTTATTTCAACCACTCAGAGCTCGATGTTCAACTAAATAGAACCCGCCGGAAAATTAAAACTTTGACAGAAAGGGTTAAAAAATTAGAAAAGTTACGTTTAATTCCAGGCCGAAGCAACATGACTTCAGAGAAGCGAGTAATTCAGAGTGAATCTGTGTTGTCTAGCATGCGACTTCTAGAGGCACAGTATCGAGAGATATGTGCCGAATACCGAGGATCAAACCTTCGTGCTCAGTCCGAGGCCATGGCCGCGACGGGTGGGGGACTGGACGAACAACCATTAATAATTCCCAACAATCGCTTTTCAGTAGATTTACTCACTCACGGTGATAATCCTAAAAGTGGAGAAGGCGAGAGAAAATAATGACGAAATTTGGCATTTCAGATTTATTTGACCGCCGGCCTGCTGTTGCCACAATTGGTTTGGCCTTAGCTTCACTATCAGCATTTGCCACATTATTCCAAGGTCTGAGTTCAATCTTGTCAGTTACAGGATTTTATTTTGATTTCATTTATAAGACTTCAGAAGTTGAATCGGTAAGCGCTCGTATGGGATTCTTGGTAACTTGTTTTTCCATAATACAAATAATCGCAATTTACAGGGCTCTTGGTCCGCATAACATTGCAAGGATGATCGTTATATCGATGATAGGTGTAAAGCTTTTGGCTTTCATTTCTAGTAATTCAAATAGTCTTCCAATTTGGCAGTATCTTCTTCTTCTCGTATTTACTGCGGCTCCAATACTTTTATTACTTTCAAGAGCTCCTAACTCATATTATTCAAATAAGTAGGTAAGTCGATTAGACCTTTACCGACTTACCACTAAATTTTTCATTGGTTTTAGCTAAACTTATTTGTAAAGAGTAATGACCCAAGTTCGGGATGTTGAAGTTGCCAGGGTAGAGCTACCTCCATAAGTTGCGTAAACTGAGTACGATTCTTTGCGACTTATATGAGAATCCTGAGTCCAAATTGCTATCCCGCCTGAGTCAGTAACAGCAGTACGAGCAACACCATCAATCCAGAAAGTAACCGTTGCGCCAGCGATGGGTCCTGAGTTCTGTGCAAGCGCAGCACGGAACGGATAAGGCAACTCACTCTTGAACTCTGGACTAGAGGTTATATAGATATCAGTTGGGATTAGCGGCGCCGGCCTTGCAGCTGATAAGGGAATCTCACGCAACAGTACTTGCGTGGATTGATTACCCTTTGCATCCCAAGCCGTGGCATATATTTTCAAGCCACCAACACCAATAAGCGTAGTT
>Ga0209297_1002230_pt1 | contig 10834 bp, 13 predicted proteins | sample S_130805_MF_Meta_FD_187322 | JGI IMG/M metagenome (GOLD analysis project Ga0209297, IMG submission 187322) | Freshwater microbial communities from Lake Simoncouche, Canada to study carbon cycling - S_130805_MF_MetaG (SPAdes) (version 2) | ecosystem: Environmental > Aquatic > Freshwater > Lake ... | reverse complement strand
CCGGCTCTGATTCAATTCGCGAAGTCATTGCCTTTCCTAAAACCGCTAGCGGGGGTGATCCACTCACCGGTGCGCCAACACCGATAACTCCGGCACAACGCAAGGAGAGCGGAATCGATGGCGCACCTAAGAACGCGCCTCAGGTAGACTAAGACCATGGGACCAGGTGGAATTGCAACGATTATTGCATCGTGTGGACTTTTTATTATCGCCATTGCCATTAGTTATGTCGTCATACGAGTGGGTCGCTTTATCGATGAGGCGAAGGTCTCGCTGAAATCACTCACCGATGAAACGGCGCCACTTATCGAAGAGGTCCATACGACTGTAACTTTAGTAAACGGACCATTGAAGAGTATTAACCGCATTACAAAAAATGCAGAAGATATCTCTGAGAAGGTGAGCAACGCTACTGGTTCATTTATGAATAAAAATGGATCGGCAGTTAAGGTCGCCGCAGCTCTTTTATCGGCCGCTTCTAAGAGCAAATCGCGCTCTAAGAAGAAGGCTGAGTGATCTCGCTAAGTGGAATCCGCCGAGATCCGCGCGCGCTGGCTGCGCTTCTTTGAATCAGATAATCGCCAGGGTTTAACGCACACTGTAGTTCCTTCGGCCTCTCTGATCGCCGATGATCCCAATCTCTTGCTCGTTAACGCTGGAATGGTTCCATTCAAGCCCTATTTCTTGGGCGAGGTAACTCCACCTTTTAAGCGTGCAACCTCAGTACAAAAATGTGTTCGAACTTTAGATATCGATGAAGTTGGCAAGACCACGCGTCATGCATCTTTTTTTCAAATGTGCGGAAATTTCTCTTTCGGAGATTACTTTAAAGAGGGTGCGATCTCACTTGCTTGGGAGCTACTCACGCGCCCAATTAGCGATGGTGGTTACGGTTTAGCTGAAGATAGATTATGGATAACTGTTTTTCTTGATGATGATGAAGCGGCAAATATTTGGCACGAGAAAATCGGCGTACCTAAAGAGCGTATTCAGCGAATGGGCATGGGAGATAACTTCTGGTCAATGGGCGTACCTGGGCCATGTGGTCCATGCTCTGAAATCTATTACGATCGAGGTCCAGCATATGGAAAAGATGGTGGACCGATCGCCGATGAGAATCGTTACATGGAGGTTTGGAACTTAGTCTTCATGCAAAATGAACGTGGCGTCGGCAGCGGTAAAGATGATTTCCCTATTTTGGGCGAGCTTCCAGCAAAGAGTATTGATACAGGTCTTGGACTTGAGAGAATGGCCGCACTTTTACAGGGCGTCGAAAATATCTATGAAATCGATACAACTATGCAGATTTTAAATAAAGCCTGCGAATTAACTGGGGTTGCATATGGCGCCTCCCAGAAATCCGATATTTCTCTGCGCGTTATTGCAGATCATGCACGAACTTCGGCGATGCTTATTGGCGATGGCGTGACCCCGGGCAATGAGGGCCGTGGATATGTTCTACGACGCATGATGCGCAGGACTATTCGAAATATGCGCCTTCTTGGATCAATGGATCCAATCATGTCAGAGCTTACTGTTGCTGCGATCGGTGCAATGGGGCCACAGTATCCAGAGTTAGTAAGTGATAAGAAGAGAATTTTGTCGGTAAGTGTTTCTGAAGAAGAGAGTTTCTTGCAGACTTTAAAAAGTGGAACAAGTATCTTCGATGTTGCAAGCGCATCATTAAAAAAGAGCAAGAGTTCAATACTGCCTGGCGCTGAGGCCTTCAAACTTCATGACACATATGGCTTTCCCTTTGATTTAACGCTGGAAATGGCGCGAGAAGAAGGCCTAGAGGTCGATGAAGAGGGTTTCAGACGATTAATGAAGGAACAGAAGGATCGCGCTAAGGCCGACTCACGCGCAAAAAAGAGTGGGCACACAGATGTCAGTGAGTATCGCGCCATTGCCGATAAGAGCGGTAAGAGTGAGTTCTGTGGCTATACATCGACCAGTTCAGAGTCGACCATTACTGGAATATTACTTGACGGAGTTTCGAGCAAGAGCGCCTCTACTGGTGATGAAGTAGAGATTATTTTAAATCGTACGCCTTTCTATGCCGAGGGCGGTGGACAGTTAGCTGACGGCGGAAAAATTACTCTCGGCAATGGTGCCGTGGTTGAGATTGACGATGTTCAAACACCCGTTCCTGGGGTCTTTGTTCATAGAGGTCGCGTTGTCCAAGGTGGGGTCGAACTAGGCGATGAGGTACTTGCAGCGATCGATATAGAGCGTCGAGATGCAATCTCTCGCGCACACACTGCAACGCACATGGTTCACAAAGCCTTTCGTGAAATTTTAGGTGAGACTGCAACTCAAGCCGGATCGGAGAACTCACCTGGCCGTTTTCGTTTTGATTTCCCCTCAACAGGAGCTGTTCCAGATAGCGTTATCAATGATGTCGAATCTCGAGTTAATACTTTATTGCTAGATAACTTAGAGGTCACTGCCGAAACGATGACACAGGCTCAGGCTAAAGAGATTGGTGCCATGGCACTCTTTGGCGAAAAGTATGGCGACCAAGTAAGGGTTGTGAGCGTTGGCGATTGGGCCCGCGAATTATGCGGCGGAACACATGTTAAGCGCTCCGGTCAATTAGGCGTTGTTAAGTTGCTGAGCGAATCTTCTATTGGAGCTGGAGTTCGCAGAGTTGAAGCACTTGTCGGCGTGGATGCATACAAATTCCTAGCTCGCGAACACATTCTCCTTAACTCTCTGACTTCTATTATTAAAGGGGCCAGGGTTGAAGAGTTGCCAGAGCGAATTTCTGATCTACTCATAAAGATTCGCGATATTGAAAAAGAGCTTGGGGCTGTGCGCTCGAACGCTGCCTTTGCTCAAGTTGATTCGATTGCAAAGACGGCGGTAGAAATCAATGGAGTCACAACAATCGTTGCTCTGCTCGCTGATGGAATTTCAGGAGATGATTTACAAAAGATCGCCCTTGAACTTCGAGCCAAAGCCACATGTTGCGTTGTCGCCTTGATTAGTGTTAATGATTCAAAGCCGATTTTGGTTGTCGCAGCTAGTGATGCTGCTCGCGCACTGGGAGTAAAGGCGGGCGCACTTGTAAAGATTGGTTCGGCCGTTTTAGGTGGTGGCGGCGGCGGAAAAGATGGGTTTGCTCAAGGTGGTGGAACCGACATTTCGAAAGCGAATGAGGCTTTGATAGCAATCACCACTGCTCTTAAAGGATAATTGCAGGCATGCAAAGAGGTCGCCGTATAGCCTTTGATTATGGCGATGTACGGATTGGCGTCGCAATTTGTGACCCCGATGCGATCTTGTCTAGTCCACTCACCACACTTAAAGCAACAGATAAGAAACTTGCAGAATTAATCACGGCGATTATTTCCGAGTACGAACCCGTCGCGATCTATGTAGGGAAGCCATCAAATATGGATGGGAGCAAAGGCGCCTCTGCCGAGAAGGCAGGCGCGTTTGCAGAATTACTTTCAACGTTGAGTACGGTTCCTGTCATGCAGATTGATGAACGCTTATCAACTGTAAGTGCGGCCAAGAGTTTGCGGGCCTCTGGAGTTAACTCCAGAGAGGCAAAATCACGAATCGATGAAGCGGCGGCAGTTGCCATTTTAGAGTTTGCATTATCGATCGAAAATAATAGAGCGTGAAGTTTCTACGTTTAGCTGGGGCATTAGCCTTTGTTCTAGCTCTGGCATTTGCTCTGAATACATTTCGAAGCGGTGTATCGGCCGCCCCTGATTTTCCTACTCGTACCATCGCCAGTGGAGAGCAGGAGATTCTCATTGAAGTTGCCTCCGGCGCATCCGGCTCTGAATTGGCCCAGCTACTTTTCGAGAAGAAAATAATCAAGTCCTCTTCGGCATATTTCCGTCTCGCCGTTGCCGATAAAAGATCTAATAAAGTCTCACCCGGTACACATCGACTCAATATGACTATTTCGGCTGCGCAAGCTCTCACCCAACTACTTGATTCAGCTCGCATTCCAAATCTGATTAAAGTATTTGAGGGTGCGTGGAAAAGTGAGATTATCGAGTCGATGCTTGCTTACGGATTCACGAGCTCTCAAATTAGTGAAGGATTTAAGAAACTTGTTTTACCAGCCGGTTTCACTAACGCCGAGGGCCTACTTTTCCCAGCCCAATACAGTTTTGCAACTGGGACCAGCGCCTCACAGGTGGTTCAAGCAATGGTTGATCGCTTCAGGCAAGAGAAGACAGGCCAAGAGATTCTGGGAGTGAGAGGTTCTTATTCGCCACTTGAGATGTTGACTATTGCATCAATTGTTCAATCTGAGGGCGATACCGCAGATTTCAACAGAGTAGCTCGAGTGATCTTCAATCGACTCAAAATTTCGATGCCGTTACAGATGGATTCGACGGTTCACTACATAAAGAAGGTACGTGGACAGATCTTTTTGAGCACTTCGTCGACACTTATTAAATCTCCCTACAACACGTATAAGCATTACGGATTACCGCCTAGTCCTATAGGAAATCCTGGAGCAGAGGCGATGAATGCAGCGCTAAATCCAGCTATTGGTGATTGGCTCTATTTCATTACAGTTGCTCCAGGGGACACGCGTTTTACCTCATCAAATGACGAGTTTAATAACTGGAAAAACCTTTACGAGAAAAACCGAAAGGCAGGTGCTTTCAATTGATTAAAGCCGCTGTTCTAGGCTCTCCGATTGCGCATTCACTGAGTCCATTGCTTCACACGATTGCCTATGCCGAGCTCGGCTTAGATAGTGAGTACACGCGGATTGAAGTAGGAAGTGGAAAGCTCGATGAGTTTCTCAGTCAGTGTGATGAGAGTTGGACTGGTTTTTCTCTCACCATGCCACTGAAGGAGGAGGTTTTAAATTTTTCCGATGATGTTTCCGAGCTTTCACAAAAGATCAGGAGTGCAAATACTTTACTTCGAAGCGATGGTGGTTGGGAGGCGAGCACTACGGATGTATCGGGAATTACTCATGCCTTGGCGGCACATGGCATAGATGCAAGCGGTGATGTACTTATCATCGGAGCCGGTGCTACAGCGCGCGCCGCTGCGGCAGCCTGCGATGGTATCGCTACTCGAATTACCGTGATGAATCGCTCCCTTTCTAGAGTAGAGGCGATTTCAAATTCAGTAGAAATCTCTGATTTGGATTTCGTTAATTGGAATGAAACAACGCTCTTTGAACAGGTCGACTTAATTATCTCTACGACACCGGAGGGTGCAAGCGATAGCCTTATCTCCAATTTTCCAAAGAATCCCTCCTCCGTCTTTTTTGACGTTCTCTATAAACCCTGGCCAACAGCGTCCTTATCGGCATGGAAGGCGAATGGGGGTCCGGTAATCGATGGTTTGGATCTCTTGATTCATCAAGGCATAGATCAGGTGCGAATCTTCTCTGGGATCACATTTGATCGAGCAGGCATGGCCGAGCTCATGCGCAAGCATGCACTCACTGCGTTAAATGCATCCACATAGGTTTTCAGGAGCGGCTTGAGTTAATTAACCTCATCTCATGGTTGCAGTGTTTCTCTTCTCGATTCCAATTCTTCTCGCCGATTGGCAGTACCGCCGAATTCCGAATATCTATCTACTTCTTACCCTTTATTGGGTTGCGACGATGCGGATAATCTCTGGAATAGCTTCAGTTCAGACTCTCATATTATGCACGGTGTTGACGGTACTAGCTGTGGTGATCATGAAAATGGGAGTCGGCGATGCAAAACTTATACTTACAATATCTCTTGCTCTTAATCTCACAAGTACTTCAGATGTAGTGCTCCTATTTTTCTGCATGTATCTCGCGGCAGTACTGCAGATTATTGTGATCTGGGGCGCTCGGAAAAGAATTCCCCGCAGTATTCCGCTAGCTTTTGCGATTATTTTCGGAGCCATGCTCTATTTGGCTGCCGCTAATGCTCCATCTCTGCAACAATACGCAGATGCGTTGGTTAACAGCTGGTGAGTCTCATGGTCAAGCCCTCAGTGCAATTGTCGAGGGCATTCCAGCCTCGGTTGAGATAACAACTGCAGATATTGATTATCACTTAGCTCGTCGACGGTTAGGAGTCGGGCGCGGAGCTCGTCAGAGTTTTGAGGCCGATAAGGTCACGATTCTTGGGGGAGTGCGATTAGGTTTGACGCAGGGAGGTCCGATCTCCGTTCAAATTGAAAATTCGGAGTGGCCAAAATGGGAAAAGATTATGTCGGCAGATCCTGTGCCTCTGGACGAGATTGAATCGTTGGCCCGCAACGCAGCATTAACGCGTCCACGACCAGGGCATGCAGATTTAGTAGGGATGCAAAAGTATGATCTCAATGATGCCCGTCCAATTCTTGAGCGGGCAAGTGCGCGCGAGACTGCTTCGCGAGTTGCACTCGGTGCGATCGCCCGTAGTTTTCTGGAACAGAGCGTTGGAATTTCGATTTTAAGTCATGTTTTATCGATAGGTAGTGTTCGAGTTCCATCTGGAACTGCGCTGCCGCAGGCAGGGGATATGCAGCGAATTGATGACGATCCCGTTCGATGTGCCGATGCGGCAACAAGTGAGTTAATGATTAATGAAATTTCAAACGCGCACTCTGACGGAGATACTTTAGGCGGGGTAGTCGAAGTACTCGCCTTTAATATGCCACCGGGCCTTGGCTCACACGTTCATTGGGATCGACGTTTAGATTCGCAGTTGGCAGGGGCACTTATGGGTATTCAAGCTATTAAAGGTGTTGAACTGGGCGATGGTTTTGAAACTGCTACGCGTCGCGGAAGCGTTGCCCACGATGAGATAGAGAAATCAAGTGAAGGAAAGATTATTCGTCGCACCGATCGCGCCGGAGGTACCGAAGGCGGTATGTCTAATGGTGAAATTCTGCGTGTACGTGCTGCAATGAAACCAATCTCAACAGTTCCAAAGGCCTTGGATACGATTGACGTGGCTACGGGCTTACCGGCAAAAGCGATTAATCAGCGCTCAGATGTCTGCGCGGTACCTGCAGCAGGCGTTGTAGCTGAGGCGATGGTTGCTCTTGTGCTTGCGCAAGCTGTTCTGGAGAAGTTTGGTGGAGACAGCGTTGGAGAGACGCGCAGAAATTTCCAGAGCTACATAAACAATCTAAATTTTAAGTAGGTCGGGTGAGATGCCACAGGCAGTCTTAATTGGTCCTCCAGGAGCGGGAAAATCTACAGTAGGTAAGGCGCTGGCGAGATCAGTTGGGGTCGGTTTTTTGGATTCAGATTCGGTTATCGAAAAAAACGCTGGAAAGAAAATCTCAGATATTTTTGTAGATGAGGGAGAAGATGCTTTTCGGCAGCTTGAGTATGTAGCGCTCAAAACCTGTCTGCTCGATAGCAATTGCATCCTCGCACTCGGTGGAGGCGCGCCGATTTCCGATCGCTCGCAAAATTTGCTCATAGAGTCCGGCGCTCCAATTGTTTTTCTAGATGTATCTCTCTCAATAGCGGCGCCACGGGTGGGTTTCAATCGAGATCGACCTTTGTTGTTAGGCAACCCGCGCGCACAATGGCAGGCTTTATACGATGTCAGACGGCCGATTTACGAGAAGCTTGCAACAATTACAGTTACAGTTGATTTCGTGAAGCTCAACGACATAGTTGACGAAATTAGATCAGGGTTGAGTATATGAAAACAATATCCGTGCAGGCCGAACGGGAGTACCAGGTTCTAGTCGATTGTGATTGGAGATCAGAGCTGATCTCTTTGGCTAAGAATAGAACTCGTGTAGCGATCATCCATAGTGAACAGATGTCACAGGCCGTGCACTTTGAGGCCGATATCGATGCCGAGATTTTTTACTTTAGCCTTCCCGATGGCGAACTGGCCAAGAGCTTCACAACTATTTCGCAGTTGTGGAACTGGTTCGGGGCCGCCGGATTTACTCGCTCAGATTTAATAGTCGGCGTAGGCGGCGGTGCAATTACAGATGTAGCGGGTTTTGCCGCTGCATCATGGCTGCGTGGTGTTGATTGGATCGCGGTACCAACAAGTGTTGCTGGCATGGTCGATGCAGCGGTGGGTGGTAAGACCGGCATCAATAGTGATTATGGAAAGAATCTAATCGGAGCCTTTCATTCTCCTGCTGCAGTGCTTATTGATTTGACATGGTTAAGCACACTCTCTGATAGAGACTTTTCGGCTGGAATGGCTGAAGTTATTAAATGTGGTTTTATCGCTGAGAATGAAATTATTGCAATGTTATCCAATCAATCACTCTCAGAGTTGCGCAAGGATCAGGCGAGAGTTATTGCGTTGATAGAGGCTGCAGTTACGGTGAAAGCCGCAGTAGTTTCGAGTGATTTTAAAGAGGGCTTTGCTCGCGAGGTCTTAAACTATGGACATACATTGGGTCATGCCGTAGAGATTCATAGTAAGTACAGCTTGCGCCATGGGGAGGCAGTAGCAATTGGTTTAGTTTTTGCAGCAGAGCTAGCCAACATTAGAGGTCTCCTATCGACGCAGTTAGTAGATAAACACCGCGAACTTTTGAAATCTTTGGATCTACCGATCTCTTACCAGCGCGCGGCTTGGTCTGAGTTAATGCCGTTATTGGTTTAGTTTTTGCAGCAGAGCTAGCCAACATTAGAGGTCTCCTATCGACGCAGTTAGTAGATAAACACCGCGAACTTTTGAAATCTTTGGATCTACCGATCTCTTACCCGCGCGCGGCCTGGTCTGAGTTAATGCCGTTATTGGCTTTAGATAAGAAGTCACGCGGTAAATCTCTGCGCTTTGTTGCGATCTCTGCAATAGGAGCAACGCTTCGCATTGAAGATGTATTAGAGAGTGAACTCTTTAGTGCGTATGAGAGAATAAGCTCATGAAAATTCTTGTAATCAATGGTCCAAACCTGGCACGTTTGGATATTCGCGACTCATCTATCTATGGTGATCTCAACTATGGTGAGTTGAAGAGCCTAATCGAAGGCGCTGCCCTCACACATGGTTTCGAGGCAGATATCCGCCAGAGCGATGATGAGGCAACGATCATTGGTTGGCTACATGAAGCGGCAGATAAGAAGATTCCAGTGATCATTAATCCAGCGGCCTTTACGCACTACTCGTATGCCATCAGAGATGCTGCCGAACTTCTCACATCCCCACTTATCGAGGTACATCTCTCAAATCCAATGTCTCGAGAAGAGTTTCGTCACACATCAGTAATCGCTGGAGTGGCGACTGGAACAATCGCTGGTTTTGGTCCTAATTCATATGTATTAGCGATAATTGCGCTTAAAAACCTGATTGGCTGAGCGAACAGAGCACTATCCCTGAGCGGGTATCCTTATCCTCTTGCTATCACAACGGGTAGCCGAACTATTTTAAACGAGTGGAGCTTTACCGTGGCAACAACAGCTGATCTGAAAAATGGAATTACATTAGATATTGAGGGTCAACTATGGAACGTAATCGAGTTCCAGCATGTAAAGCCAGGTAAGGGACCGGCCTTTGTTCGCACAAAATTGAAGTCAGTTCTTACAGGAAAAGTCATCGACCGCACATTTAACTCTGGCGTAAAGATCGATATCGAGATCCTTGAAAAGCGCGATATGCAGTTTCTTTACAAAGAGGGCGAAGACTTTGTTTTCATGGATGCTAAGACCTTTGATCAGATGACGATTTCAATGGCAACTGTCGGCGGAATGTCTGACTACATGCTTGAAAATACTGATGCCGTTGTCGCCGTTCATGATGGTAATCCCTTGTACATCGAACTTGCGGCAGCAGTTCCATTGAAGATTACTTACACGGAGCCTGGAATTCAAGGCGATCGTTCATCTGGTGGAACTAAGCCAGCAACAGTTGAAACGGGTCTTGAGATTCAGGTCCCGCTATTTATCAAACAGGATGAGATCGTCATGGTTGATACCCGTGATGGCTCATACCAAGGCCGCGCTAACTAGTGTCGGCCCGCAGTAAGGCACGAAAAGCGGCCTTAGATTTACTCTACGAGGCAGATATTCGCGGAACAAATGCCGTCGAAACTCTCAATCTGCGCGATGTAATTGAAGAGGGCCCTGATGCTCGCCCGATTCGTGAGTACACACGCGAGCTTGTTAATGGAGTTGGCGAGAATTACCGAAAGATCGATGAGTTAATCACGACCTATGCCCGAGGTTGGGATATGGATAGATTGCCGGCAGTTGATAGAAACATTCTGCGGCTTGGAATTTATGAAATCTTATGGTCAACGACGATTCCTGATGGAGTAGCAATTGACGAGGCGTTGACTCTGGCCAAAGAGCTATCGACAGATGATTCCGCCGGTTTCATTCACGGTGTTTTAGGTCGCATTTCCTCGATAAAAGATAGTTTGGCTATCTAGAGAGATAGCAGTAATCGCCGTTCATTGAGTATTTTCGAAATCTCATCCGAGTTTTTTCCTAGAGTCATAGCTAAAAGCGATATATCGCTGCTGCGCATAGATAGAACTTCACCATTCCAGTCATTTCTAAGGGCGACAACTCCACTAATGAAGGTAAATATGGTGCGTAGCTCCGGAGCTATCGAATCCATCTTCTGACTATCAGAGATGATTGAGCGAATTTGGCGAAGATCGATAACGGGTGGGCGAATCACCCCCACCGCCGCCTTTGGTTCTTCTAATAAATATGTGAGTGGCACACCGTAGAAGGCTGCGATTTCGACAGCTTTTTTTACCGATAAGGCGCGATCGCCACGCTCATATGAGCCAAGTACGACGGCGCGGATACTGCGCTTGCTCGCGATCTCAACATCGGAGAGTGAGAGGCCCTTTGAAATTCGAATTGAGCGGAGACGTGCGCAGATTGCTTCATGTGTTGTCATGAGCGCGAGAGTAAACCTCTTGCTCTAGCGCCA
>Ga0209297_1002229_pt1 | contig 10841 bp, 21 predicted proteins | sample S_130805_MF_Meta_FD_187322 | JGI IMG/M metagenome (GOLD analysis project Ga0209297, IMG submission 187322) | Freshwater microbial communities from Lake Simoncouche, Canada to study carbon cycling - S_130805_MF_MetaG (SPAdes) (version 2) | ecosystem: Environmental > Aquatic > Freshwater > Lake ... | reverse complement strand
TAAGCTGTATAAATGCCCATTGTCTGTAATGATTTGTCTTATCTAATGCAACGGAATAATCTTTTACAAAGATAAAGTTAAATGCAATTAACAATAAGGTGGCCCAAACTCTGCACCTTCCGAGCCCTGCCGTTGGCGGCTCAGCTTTGTGATTTAAGATCACATGCTTGTTTAGGGTACACCCTGTGTCAAGGCTAATTAACATAACCGCAGGTCAGACGGCAAGTCACAATGCGTAAATCATCGGTTTCTAACCAAGTTTCTGCATAGCCAGCATCCATTATTTAGCCCCTATCAATGCACAAGTGTGGCAACCACTACCTAAGAATTGCCAGCCACCACACTGCTTGCATCTATCTAAGTTACTGTCCGGTATATGTAAAGCCTCAGCTATATTTTTAACGCCAACACAGCCACAGTCCATACACTGATAAGCCTTAAATCCTTCAGGCGTATCTAACTGCTCAAGCCATAAAAACTCGGTCTTACGATCACAGCCATTACACTTAAACTTTGTGTACATGTGATAAAATCCCCTTTCTTATTGCCTGCAGTGGCACTGAGAACAAACCAAATACTGACCATCATGTAATAATCTGTCATCATTACACGATACGCATCTATCTGCACTTAGGTTTAGGCTTTCATTATCATTTTCCATGCGTAATGTAAAGCCTGAACCGTTTAGTACTTCAATATATCCCATCATTCCCCCTCTCTTTTAGGAAAGAACCAATTACCTGTGGCATCTTGCTTAGCCCATATTGCATGCTCTTTGATACGATCTAAACATAGATAGCCGTAGTACTCCTTGCCATTAGTTTTGCTGACACCTGTAACTAAATTATTACCTTTAGCACAGCATGCTGGTGGTGCTTTAGGTGGTGTCACTGTTGCAGCTTTAACCCAGTCCTCATTACTAATAGGTAACGGCTCTGTGCGATCTACAGTAAATGTTTGTGGCACAGCTTGTAACTGCACCACTTTATTCATTTCTTCTCTGCTAGCACGTTTGCCCTTAGCCGCGTAACCCGCGTTTGCAAGCGCACGGCCGATCGCTGAAGTCTCGCAGTTTTCCAGTGCAGAAGTTGAATTAACACCGCGATCAGAAATGCTCTCACTAGCAAGTCCAGTCGCACATGGTTTCGCATCGGCTTCCGTTTTATATAATTCAGCACTAACAATGTATCTAGTGTCTGTGGCCTGCTCAATCTTTGTTGCCACTCTTCCATCTGGGTAATCCTTCCACCATTTTTCTAGTCGGCTCTCGACTGTTTCATAATCTGCCAGGTTAAATGCCATTAGTCTTTCCAATCATCGGTGTCGTCTTGCATGGCATCTGTAATGCTTTTACCAATTGCAAGGTAGGCAATTGCATCTTCGTAATTGTCAAGGTACGCAGGATCTTCAGCTTGCCGGCTGATCTTGACCAACGCCATACAAATTGCAGCTTCGTTTGGTTGTATTGGATAACCCAAATATGCACTCCACAGTTCGGCAATCCTCTTGTGGTTTGTAATTGGATGCCCATAGCGGACACCTCTTTCATGAATAGTTTTGATGACATTATCAAATAACTGTTCAGTTGTTGTTGGCATTGATTTTGCTATCTGTGATCCTACGGTGCATGTCGTAGCCGTCTTTACGACCTTTCCAATAACCTGACTGAAATGCATTATCTTTAATTGTTTCGTAAACGCCCCACGCAATAAAATAACCCAGGACGCTGTAAAGCACTATCCATGGTGTTGTTGTTGCAATCATGTAGCCCTACTTTCCATACCACAATTTGTGGCATAGCAATAGTGTCGCATGTGTGTATGACTTTGTGGATTATTTAAGGCGTAGTTTGTATAACGATTAGGTAACGATGTTACCCGTAATACCGCCCTAGAGCTGTAAATGAGCCATCCTTATTGATCGGCACTAACGTGGGTGTTAGCGTCTTTCCTACGGCTTCTAGTATAGCAATACCCATCTGCCAATTCGCGCTTCCATAGCGGATATAAGAGGCTTTTTTTCTGTCCATTAGATTACCTACCTCAACCCCATATAAGGGTCTGTAATGGCTTCCTATGGCTTCTGTATAGGCACTCATGCCTAGTCTATGGCTATGTCCTGCTATGACCGATTTGCCCCATTTTTTAGCAAGGTTAAGGGCTGTGATACCTGCGTGCTGGCTCATACTGCCCTCATCGCCATGTGCTAATACCCAACCAGGATAAAATTCATAGGCTGTCTTGTAGTAGTCAATGCCCATAGATGCAAAGTCCATAAACTTAGGGTATTGCAGCTCTGGCAATCCGATCAATCCCGGTGCTTTTAGTAAAGTATTATAAAGGCGATCAGTATGATTAGAGCGGATAACACTAGCCGTTGCACTGTACTCGGTAAGATCCCATAAGATGTCTTGACAAGCTGCACGATCTTCGTTAAGAGTTTGACTGTAAGCCAAAGGTGTGCCATCGGCCCACTTGCTAATTGTTTGAAAGTCGATCTCATCGCCAACACATAAAACCTCGTCAAATTTCTCACGTCTTGCAAGTTTAATGACATTCTTGACTGCCTGCTCATGATGGTATGGAATTTGTAAATCTGATATTACGAGCCACCTAATCGTCATCTTCTTCCGTAGGATCGATACTAGGTATGATGCCGCCATCACCAATAACCCAGTCGGGCATAGTCGCTCTATCTGATACAAAATACAAGCTACAGCTTTCACTAAAGCCAGCCTTACGTGCAGCCTTGTAGATCTCATTCATAGCAATATAATGCTGATCTAGTTTAGATAATGGCTCAGGTGACTTACGCACAATGCGCTTATTTATCTTTTTACGTTTACGTCTTGTATCAGCCATACTACTATTGTCGCTTAACTATTAAAGAATAAAGATCATCGACACGCTGTTCTAATCTTGTCAACTGATCCTTCATGCTTTGTCCACCATTAGGACGTAATTCGTTAAGCCAGCCTTTAACTATAAAACGTAATCCGATTAGACCGCCTGATAGCACAGCTATAACGCCAGCGCCAAAGCCAGCCCATTCTGTAGGGGTCATGCTTCATCTGCACCGAGGCCATAAGCATCATCGGATTTATCTAAAGCCCTAGCTGCTGGGCCTGCAAGTGCGGCCACTACCACTGATATAACTGGATCTAGTCCTAGCTCATTACTGGCTAAGAATGTTAAGAATGATACAAGCACACCCCTAAAATATGATTTAAGTATTGCTTTCTGCTTATTGCTTATTTTCATATGTTACCCCCTAGTAGTGGTATATCAAACGGCTTACTATCTTTATCGCCTGCTTTAGTAAATGAACAATGTATGTGTGAGCGGTGCGGATTTATACCTTTGTATTTACGCCATTTCCAATTTAATATCTTTGAACATATTCGCCCGTTATAGATGACGTATGATATGCGTGAATCTGATTTGGCTGCGATTCTGATTTGGTCAGCCAGATAAGGTGCGAGGCTGTCGGATGACTGTAACCAAGCATTAATATCAATTGCTCTGCAAACTCCCCCTGCGCTCCAGTCTGGATTATGATCCGATTTTCTGGCGGAATGGCGACTATCGCCCAGCCATCCTTCTGGACTTTTAGTAGACCTATCCGGAAACCACGTATCAATTTGATCTCTTAATTGTGTACCAGCTGCACATAGCCAAGGCTTCACGGAATAATCTCATGCTCTGCATTATCACATTCCCAGCGATATGTAGCTGTATTAAGTGTTAATTCAGTATGACCACAATTGGGCATAGGTGCTATAAATGCATCATTAACTTCATCATATGTGTAACCAATGCCCGCATAGTTATAACGGATATTGCCATTATAAGAAGTTCTTTTTACTGTGTATGTCGTATTCTGTGCATAGTAAGTTTCAGTATCTAATCCGTTAATAAGTTCATTTTCATCTTTGCCAACTGTAACAGCAACAACTTTATTGTTATCATCTAAATATGCGTAATGTGCCATTATGCCCAACTTACTGTGTCAGAGACACCTGCTGCTGTAACTGTAGAAATTTTATATCCGCCCGATGGTGCAGAGGTTGACTGTGTAACTCCACCACTGAAAGTTGCAGTAATTGTGTCTGGGTATTTAAGAATAATTACTCCTGAACCGCCTGCACCTGCGTTTGTATAAACAGTTCCCCCATTTTGTGAACCGCCACCACCACCGCCACCAGAGTTTACTGTGCCAGGATTTGAAGATGAAGAATTAGGGCCACCATTACCGCCACCACCTGTGCCACCGTTACCCGAGCTTCCACCGCCCCAGTTACCGCCACCACCACCACCACCTGCTCTTGTAACAGATGTTCCGCTAATTGATGATGCAGTACCATTGCCGCCATTAGCACCACTACCGCCAGCATTACCGCCAGTTGCAGAAGCACCGCCACCGCCACCACCACCGCCTGCACTTGAATTACCATTACCGCCATTATTACCTTGTGATGGAGATTTTGAAGGTGTATTTCCCGTACCGCCAGTTGTTTCACCAGAATTAATACCACCACCACCGCCAGAACCACCAGAAACAGCACCACCACCAGATCCGTTTGATCCACCACCAGAGCCACCATTAGATGTAGTCGTGTTAAATATTGAATTGCTACCAGAAGAACCTGGTGCGCCAGTTGTTGTTCTTGCAGCACCGCCAGCACCAACAGTTAAAGTATAATTTGTAGATGGCATTAAAGTTTCAGATAATTCTCTATAACCGCCAGCACCACCGCCACCACCTTGTTGATGACCACCGCCACCACCACCTGCAACTACAAGGAAATTAATAAGAAATCCAGGTGGTGTAGGTACAGCATTTATGCCAGCAACAATATTACCTATCATTATGCAATAGCCCCAACTACATACCAAGTGTTAGCAGCTGTTTTAATACATACTGCTGATTTGTATTGTGCCAGGGTTGGTGATGCAGCAACTGAGCCAGCACTTAATACTGTAGTAGTGCCTGGTGTTACTGCACTAATTGTGCAAACTCCTGCACCAATATTTAATACTGTAATTGCAGTGCCTACTGCAAACGCTACAGAAGCATCTGTTGGTATCTTAAATGCTATAGCCGTTGCTTTATTCATTAACTCTAATACCTGATATTGATCTGCTAGTACAGCTGTGTAATCTACTGTGTTGGCAGTACCTACTGTGAATGCTGTTAAACCATTAAACATAGCACTGGTAAGTACGTCACCAGTTACTGCTGGAAATCCTGTTGCCATTTGTTACTCCTTAGTAAGATAAGACGCTGGTATCTAAAATCCCATAATCTACGTTGCCTATTATAAACCCATCGATGACAGGTTCTAGTGTTGTAAAGGTTGTTTTCCAACTATTCGGTGATATGTTCATACGCACACCGAAAATCTGTAGGGTCTTCTCCAGCAAAGATCCGCCTGGCTGGGTAGTTATGATGGTTATAGGATCAAAGAAATCTAGGTCTAAAGCTGCTACTACGCCTGTATCGTAGTTAGGCGTGTATAGATCAAGGACTATGGAATCACATCGAATAGAAGTCTCAGCTCTACTAGCTGTATAAGCCAGGGCATAATCTAGGGCTACTGCATCGGTCTGCATAAGTAAGTTGTCTTGAAAGTAACTGTGTAAGAAATATTTATCTATAGATGCTTGATTAAATGCTACCTGTGCTGTGCCACCAGTCCTAGTAATAGTGGCTTTGTTAAATATCAATACATCGTTAAGAATCCAACTTGCATCAAAGTAAACAATACCTGTGCCGTTGTCTGCAAAGACTGTGGGTGTGCCGCCAATAGACCCCGTTGTGACTAACCGATCTTGAAAAACAAACGAATTATTAGCATCTACATATAATGCACCATACTCGGACGTGGCTACTGTAGTTAGTGCCTGCAGTGCTGTGCGGTTAGTGCCTGGGTCTGCCTGCATTGTAGTAAGGCCTGCATCTATATCACGTTGAGAAGCTGGCCAGTCAATTTCATCTAATATTTTGTTAATACGTGTGCCTGATAATTGTCCAGCAGTGCCATCTGTAACTGTGCTGATCTGTGCTAACTGCGCAAGTCTAAAAGCATCTACAGCTTGTATTGTTGTTATGGCTACAGTGTCATCGGATTCACCTGGGTAAATGGTTGTATAACTTGTAATAAATCCTGAGAATATAGGATATGTAACACTGCCATAGGTTGCAGTAATCTGCACCTTTTTCATAGGTGTTAATAAATTATAATATGGCCCGCTTACATTCTGTGGGTTAAAGTCGCCATTCTGATCTGTAATGCGTAAGGTTAGTGCGCCTGTCTGAAATTGATCTGATAATGCAGTACGGCCTCTGTTAGTCTCTATACGATCAACTTGATTAGAGACATCTACAACTACAGCTGCTGCATCTCCTAGTACGTTAGTACCAAATATTGCTTGTCCAATTATTGCAGTCTGCGCAAAGGATGGCCCAGTGCTAAAGTTAATTATTGCATTTATTATTGGTACGGTCATGCTATAAAGCCATTAGGTACTGTTGAGTAACCTGACCTAGTTGCTACCTGTATGCTCTCTGCTATAGCCTGGCTTAGCCTATCACCACCTGCATCTACAGTTACTTTAATATCCATAGGGGTTTGTGAAGAAGAACGCTGAGCATTGTTCTGACTTAAAAATTCACTTATGCGTGAGTTTAATTCTCGCGTAGATTCTATTGCTATCTTGTTTTCAAATGCGGCTATTTTTTCATTAGTTGCTTGAGCTGTAGATAGCGCATAAGCAAAAGTAGGTGCAGGTGTTGCTGTGCCACCTTGTTTTAATACAAAGTCATTAATTTTATTAGTCATAGTTTTAATTGATTCTAAAGCTATATTAAACTTTTTAGCAAACTCTTGTGCAGCCTCAGCAGCATTTAATTCAGCCAATGCTTTTTTAGCCAATGCATCATCATTCTTTGCTATAGCAATTAAACCATCTAAACGTGCTTTAGTTTCATCGTCTATTGCTTCATTTCTTGCTTTTTGCAAACCAATTAATTCTAAATCAAATTTTTCTTTAAGTTTATCCATGTCTGTTTTTTTCTTTAATAAATCATATTCTTCTTTACGCTTACTATTAGATAATGTAATAATTTTAGCTTCAATTCTTCTATTCAAAATACGTACTTTAGCTAAAGCACTGTTTTCCTCTGGACTTAATTTTCTTTGATTAGTTAAAGCACTGCCAATACCCATAGCACCTACAGTGCCAAAAGCAGCTAAAAACGGCGCAGGGTTTTTAGTTATGGCAGTGCCTGCTGCTCCTAGTAATAATAAAGCAGGTTTAAACGATGGGCTGCTCGTAAGAACGCTTAGTTTGTCTATAAGTTTTGCCATTTGTATTATTGCGTAGGCTATGTTATCGCCTAGATTTTCAAAATCATTAGCAAGTTCAGCTACAGAGTTGTCTTTACTTAAAATTTCTAAAGCGCCTACTAAACTTTTACCAATAGATTTAGATGCTTCATCTGCGCTTTTTTTCAATATATCCATCTTGCCTGCGTAAGTGTCTAATCTAGCTGCAGCTTGCCCTTTAAATCTTTCTTCAAGTGCAGCCATGATCTTATTCATGTCGCCTGTTTTAATTATGTTTGCATCTATACCTGTATTTAAATTATTTATTGCTTTAGTGTTTCCTCTAATACCTGCTGCCAAAGCATTTACTACTGTGTCTAAACTTTCACCAGTACCAGCACTTATATTTAACGCAGCTTCTAAAGTCCTTTGAGATAAACCAACTGATCTAGTTAAGTTTAAAAAAGTTTGGAATGGTTTCCGTAGATCGGTTAATATGGCATAAGTTTTTTCTAAACCTTGTATGTAGTTTTCAACTTCAGTAACTCTAAAAGCGTTGCCAGTATTTTCTAATTGTAATGCCAATGACTTAGCCGCTACCTCATCAGCAGCAAACGCTTTGACAGCACTTTTACTAAAGGCCACCACAGCAGCAGCACTAAATGTAACGCCAAAGGTTCGTCCTAAAGATTTTATCTGTTTATCAAATACAGATACGTCTGACTTTGCTTTTTTAAGGGCTCTGCCATTCCAGGTGGCTAAAGCCGAGACGACTACATTGGCCATTAGGCAGCCCTGGTAACTTCTGTGGCTTTATTAAAATCTATAGCCTTTGTATTTATTGTGTTAACTATTTCCTGATAAATTCCAGGACTTTTTTTAGCCCAAGCTTTATATATTAAACGGCCTTTAGTCTTACGTGTGCCACTACGCATGCCTGGTAATTTAGGCTGAGATGTCAAAGTTTCTAATGAGGTTACAAATTGATAACCTGCGAATGGATTGTTTGAATTGTAAGAACGTGTGGACCTAGATCTAGTTTTACGTGTTTGTTCTTTTTCATAAGCAACTACTCCGCCACCTTCATTGATAGAAGTAAATGGCGCACGACCTTGCGGATTAACTCTGCCTGCAGTCTCATAAATACGACCAGCTGCGCTCACGTTGTAGACATAGTTTTCTACTTGAAAACCATTCTTAAATTTTTTGTTTTGCCCTTCTTTGTAACCTATTCCGCCTCTGACCATAGCAGAGTCATATTTAGGAAATGGCCTGTATTTAATATCTGAAGATATAGGTTTAGACCAGCCAGATAACATCTCACTATTACCAGGCACATAACTTTTAGCTGTAGATTCAACATCACGCATTAAAGGTCCGATAACAGTTTTTATTCGGTTATACATATCATCGTCAAAAAATGATAAGCCTTTTAGGACATCTTCAACGCCTACGACTTTTGCTGGCATTTTTAATCTCCTTAGTGCGGTCTGATAAAACTTGGACTATAGCCTTAAGCATTTCTGAGTCCATGTCTATAAACTCTTTAGGCGGTATCCCTAACTCAACCGATAGGCTGGCTATGGCGTAAGTAATTGAATCCCGCGCTACTATTTTTTTTCTTCGTCTAATACCTCTACAGTATCTAAGCTGTCTATAAACTCGATACCAAATAAAGGTACTACGACATTAGCCCTGCGTAAGCATTCCCAGGCTAACCAATAAATGTCAGTCTGTTTTTCATTCTCACGCAAGGCTTTACTAATTCCTGATCCGTACTTTAACTCGAAAGCGTACTCGACACCTGGTGTTATCTTATGCTCAGATACTTCACCATTAGCCCTTGTTATCTTTAGCTTTGCCATTATTGCTCCTTATGCTACCGTTACAGCTATTACGCTATTGCAAGTAAATGTGATGCTCTGTGATGAAATATCGCCAACAGCACCGTTGATGTTTTGTAGATTATTCACTAAAACAGTAGTGCTGTAAAGTGGGTTAGCGGCAGTTGTTGCACCACTTGCTTGCTTGATTGTCAAAGGTACAGTTGTACCATAAGCAGCACGAAGTGTTGGGATTACAGTAGTTGCTGCATTGTCATTAAGGAAGTCTAGAGTAATTGTTGAGGCCTCTAATCCTTTAACAAACTTGTGTGCGCTATCTCCCATAGCAGTTACTTCCAACTCATCAAATGCTTGGTTAATAGTTACAGATGTTACATATGCTGATAGATCCACGCTGTTAAAAGTTACTACAGCGGTATTGTTTAAAAAAATTGCCATTATTACTCCTTATCCTTCTCTTTAGTTTGTGCAGGTTTTGGTGTTTCTTCGATCTGACCTATCTTTTTCAAGAAGGCTAAATCTTCTGGTGTTAGACTCATTTTAGCTCCAGCTCGTTAGAATTGATACAGTTATTTCTGCAGTTAATAAATCTCCACTTGCCACACTAGTGATAGCTGGAGCAGAGACACTTGATATGTTTAGCACCAAAGATGATGCGTTTAGTTTAGTCACTACGGCTACAATAAAATTTTCTATACCTGCTAGGTTGCCTTGGTTATCAAATGCTGGTACTGCTATAAGAATCTTAAAATTAGCCAAAGGCGCAATACTTGTGTAGTCATTATTAGACGGTACGATGTAAGGATCTGATACTGTGATAACTACGCTGTTAGCGAGAATTGTGGCTGGTGGGTAAGCAAAGGTAGACCACACGCCTGCATTGGCTAGGTCTGTTGCTAGTGTGCCACGTAATGTGGTTATTGCTGCTGGCATTAGCCGACCAGTGAATTAGGATTAGAATACGGTTGGATGAGACCACGCACTCTGTTAATCAGCTGATAACCCATCCGATATGGGCTTGCAGTGATCCCATCCATACCTACCCCACCAGTCTGGCTAACTTGACGTGCTTGCCAGATGTCTACAGCTACGATCATCGCAGCCTCTCTTATGGCAGGGGTCGCAGTGTAAGCCTGTGATTTATGCTCTGGTCCGAGGGCTCGGCCGTATGGTTTGATAAAATGAAAATTGTCATTCGCAGCTGTCTTTGCGTATTGAATAAAGCTGTAGCCGTTAGGGTATGAACTAAGTGCGTATGTACTCCAAAACATTGTGCCGATTGAAGCGGGCACTGTAGTACCTGGAAATGATCCTGTTAATGTGTATGTGCCGTTATACGTTGCACCACAATTAGACACTGTTATTGATTGACCTGTAGTAAATATGCCAGGATTTGATAATACTAAAGTTGCTACGTTATTGCTAATAGATGAAGCTACTACTGGGGCATCGTTATGCCATAAATAACCCTGTATTAAATCTTCTGCCGATTGGCAGCACTCTTCCACTGTAGCGTCACTGTATAAAGTGCCAATACCTAAATTACTGCGTAACTCTGCCATTGTTACCATCGCAGCGGCCATAGTGTCCTCTCTTAAAAAGCTCCCTAGGGCTAGGGCTACTAAACCCTAGGGATTATTAAATTACTAAGTTATTAGCTTAGGTTGAAG
>Ga0209297_1002225_pt1 | contig 10845 bp, 10 predicted proteins | sample S_130805_MF_Meta_FD_187322 | JGI IMG/M metagenome (GOLD analysis project Ga0209297, IMG submission 187322) | Freshwater microbial communities from Lake Simoncouche, Canada to study carbon cycling - S_130805_MF_MetaG (SPAdes) (version 2) | ecosystem: Environmental > Aquatic > Freshwater > Lake ... | reverse complement strand
AATTATTAAGTTCTGTAGCTAATTTTTCACCTGCAGTTACATCGATATCGATGAAGGAGACAGAAGCACCTTCAGCTGCTGCATCTCTAACAATGGCTTCACCAATACCCTTGGCGCCACCGGTTACAAATATATGTTTACTGGCTAATTTCATGTCGATAAACTACCTTACTAGCCTCATTAATTGCACTACGAAAAGCTAAAACATTTTTACTGACTCCGCTAATGCCATCTTTGGTAAGAGGGCCGCCTAAGCCAACTAGATCTGCACCAGCCTCAAACCACTTTGGAATCGATTCCAAGGTAATGCCAGCAGTTGGGCACCAACGATTATTTGGAAATGGCTCACGAATCATCTTTAAATGGGCCGGGCCTAGAATCGCAGCTGGAAATAACTTAAGAATATCCGCGCCACATTCCTCAGCAATTGCGACCTCAGTTGGGGTAGAAACTCCTGGCATTGATACTAATTTTAATTTCTTTGTTGCCGCAATTACATCCTCGTTTGTATCTGGAGACACGATAAAACTTGCGCCAACATCCTCCACTTTTTTCACATCTTTAACAGTACGAACTGTGCCTGCACCAACTAATAAGTCCTTATTTTTTAAAAGCTTTTCAATAATTTTAAGCGCACCAGGAGTTGTCAGGGTTATCTCAATTACCTTAACACCGGCCTCGACCAATGCATCAGCCATTGCTTGGCCCTCACTTTGCGAATTAGATCTAACCAAAGTCATCATTTTTTCAGAAAGCAACTTATCAATGGTCTTCACTAATTGCTCCTTATCTTTTGCAGAATATCTTTATCAATTACACCAGCAGAACCAGTTGGTATGCCAGTCCAGTCCCCAAACATACTTGCTACTGAGGCTCCACAGATACTGCCCTGCGTTAAAGCATCTATCTCGCCCATGCCACTTAGTAGACCAGCAATCGTTCCGCCAGTAAAGGCATCACCAGAGCCAACTGGATCTACTGCAACAACCTTTGGTGGAGTAATTTCGCCATACTCGCCATCAATTGCATACCTCATTATTTGATCGCCCTTAGTCATTACCGCAATTCTGCAGCCCCGATTATTTGCTTCTACCAATACTTTTTTTGCGTCCGTACTTCCAAATACCACCTGATACTCATCCTCACCGCCAATTAGAAACTCAATATTTTCAGCTAATGGTTGCAGTGTTTTTCTTGCATCCGCCTCACTCCATAACTTACGACGTAGATTTAAATCAAAGCTAGATTTAATTCCTAATGATGCAGCCTGCTTTAATGCATGCTTAACTGTTGCTGCTCCACTTTGCGAAATAGCACAGGTAATTCCAGTTGTATGCAGCCATCGGGCAGAGGTTAAATAGGAATCCAAAATATCTGCCGGTTCAATAGTTGAGGCGGCCGAACCTTTTCTTAAATAACTAATCTCAACTGGCGCAGTTTTGCCTGGGTTTCGCACCATAGCTCCAGTAAATGAATCAACTCGCTTGGTAAGTGAAGTATCAACACCTTCGGCCTGGATATCTGCCAACATAACGGAACCTAATTGATCATTGCCAAATCTTGAAAAGTAGGAAGATTTAAGACCAAGGCGAGAAATTGTAACTGCCACATTTGCCTCTGCCCCAGCTGTTACTCGCTCAAACTTTGTTGCACTCATTACTGAGTCAGTGTCACTTGAGATGAATACAGAGAGTACTTCACCAAATGTAAAAAGATCTGTTTTCAATTACGCACCAAATAGATTAGTTTTTTTACCAATAACTCCAGGATTAGCAATAAATATAAAGCCTGCTTGCGGATATTGATTTAAATCCATCTCTTCTCCTGGATTTCCAACTGCAGTAGTAATTATTAGCTGATCAAGATTCTCACCAGCAAAGCAGCAGGAGGTTACTTTCTGAACTGGTAATTTAATCTCAGCAATTTGTTTACCCGTTTTTCCGTCAAAGCCGCGAACACATGAACCCATCCAAAATGCCACCCAAATATTATCTTCACTATCTGAGCACATACCATCTGGATAGCCCATGCCGTCTGTGATCTCAACTAAGGTTCGCCGGTTACTAATTTCGCCATTGTTGTAGTCAAAAAGATCAACCTTCATAGCTAAGGTATCGATGTAAAACATCTTGGTTTTATCAACCGACCAATCTAAACCATTTGAAATTCCAACCTCACCAAAGAGGCGATCTAGTTTTTTACCATCTTTGCTTAACCGGTAAAAAGCACCTTCATTACTTTGATTTTCATAAGCCATCGATCCTAGAAATAATGCGCCATCTGGTGAAACCTTGGCATCATTCCATCGCAAAACATTTTTATCTTTAAATCCATCTGCATCTTCCCGCGATGGCATCGCATGAACTGTTCCGTCTTTATCCCGTAAAACTGGACCATTAGCATTTCCTAATATCTCTCCCCCAACTGTTCGAGGAATTTGAAAACCAACTGGCTCACTTGTTTCATACTCACCACTTTGACCAGTTACTAAATCTTTCCATCTAATCGCTTGGCCATAAATATCACACCACTGCACATGATTATTTTTATCACCCGTAGCAGTTGGACCTTCACCTAATTGATTGCGCCTTGAATCAAATACTTCAACTGCAATCGACATTTGTTAACCCTTTAGGGAGCCGGAGAGCAATCCTCGTAGGAAGTAGCGACCTAGGAAGATATAAACAATTAAGGTAGGAAGTGAAACAATCAAAGATGCAGTCATATTTACACCATAGTAAACCTGATTTGATGACCCAGTAATAAAGTTAAGTGCAGTCGTTGCTACCGACAATTTTGGAGATCCACCAGTTAAGAAGATCGCAAAGAGGAAGTCATTCCAGGCTGAGGTGAACTGCCAAATTATTACCACCACGAACGCAGGTGCAGACAGCGGCAGAATAATTGAACGATAAATTCGAACCATTGATGCCTTATCTACCCGGCCTGCTTCAATTAATTCATTAGGAATACCTTCATAGTAATTTCTAAAAATTAGAGTACAAATTGGAATACCATAAATAATATGAGCCAGCACTAATACGTAGATAGATTTGTTAATTCCGATGTTAGTAGCTAGGCGAACTAATGGAATCATTACCGCTTGATAAGGAATAAACATTCCAAATAAGAACATTGTGAAAACAAAGTTTGATCCTTTGAATTTCCACTTAGCAAAGACATAACCATTTATTGATCCAATAATTGCTGAAACAATTGCGGATTGAATAACAAATATTAAGGTTCGAGTCATTGACTCTGAAAGCCCGTGCGGGAAGAAGTTTCCTTCTGGTGAAGTTCGGTTTGTTCCACTCCAGGCAATGGTCCAAGCAGAGAAATCTAGTTTTTCTGGGAGCTTAAATGCATTAGTTAAATAAACATTTTTGACACCTTTTAGTGAGTTAATCACCATTACATAAATTGGCATAACAACTAGGAACCAGATGAAGCCAAGAGATACGTAACGGAAGCTCAACCAAAACTTCTCTTTACCAGTTAGCTTGCGCTTTTTATTGCGCACATCGTGCTTGGTGGTAATTAAATCAACTAAATCATGACTCATTAGCGATACGCCTCCTGCTTATTTGTGTAGCGAAGGTATGGCACAACTACAACAGCAACCATTATTAAAATAACTACTGCAATCGCTGTTCCCTTTGCATAATTATGTTGATCAAAGGTGGCTTCCCACATATAAACAGCCACAACCTGAGTAACGTAGGACTTTCCATTAATACCAATAATTAAGTCAAATATCTTCATAGAGACGTGACCTAAAATAATTAAAACTGTAAGAAGTGTTGGAGTTAATTGTGGGAATAAAACATGGCGATAAATCTGTACCTCAGAGGCGCCATCAACTCGGGCAGCCTCACGCATATCATCGGGAATTCCACGAAATCCTGCTAAGAATAAAGCTAAGACATAACCGGACATCTGCCAGATGGCTGGAATTGCCATTGAATACATTGCACCTTTTTCTGATACATACCAATCATTTTGTAGAAAACCTAAGCCAATTTTCTGAAGGGCAAGATTTAAGCCACCTGCCTCTTGATCTCGAGCTGAGTTAAGCAACCAGTTAAAAACTGTTCCCATTGCGATAAATGAGATCGCCATTGGATATAAATAAAAGGAGCGGAAGAAACCCTCACCCTTAATACCTTTTTCTAATAACAATGCCATTATAAAACCGGTTACTAAGGTTCCCAACATAAATACGATGGTGAATTTAACTAGGTTTGAAAGAGAGTGAGTAAAACGCTCATCGTGGATTAAATCTGTGTAATTCGTTAAACCAACATACTTAAGCTCTTTAATACTTACTGAGTTTTTATTGGTTAATGAGACATTAAATGTCCAGGCAATCATGCCGTAGACGAAAATTATTACGGTGATTATCGAAGGTAGTACGAAGAAAAGGCCACCTGCATGAGCCATAAATGGCTTACGTTGGGAGCTAGTTTTTTTCACACTCAATCCCTTCGCTTACATATCTTGGGTGGAGCCTAACCAATTAAATTTAAATTAGAAAACTTTGGTGGGCGATCTCTCGCCCACCAAAGTTATTTACTTTCTTTTTAGCTATTAAGCCTTGCCAGCTTCGTAAGCTGCTGCAAGTCCTGTTGCTAATCCGGCGTTATCTTTGAATCCGCCTGAGAAATACTTACCTACAGCAGCATTGTATGCAGCCATAAGTGCGTTATTTCCATTTACGCCGTGGACAGTTGAACCGACTAAGCGATCCTTCTTCCAATCAGCAGCAGCAGATTTTAGATAATCATCGTACTTGGCAAGATCAGAGTCGGTGCGAACCGCAATTGATCCCTTCTTAGGATTAAATGCATCCTGTCCTTCTAGAGAACCGCAAACCTTCAACCATGCAAGTGCACCGTTGCGGTGTGGAGCTCCAACTGGAAGTGTGAATGAATCTGATAGCCATTGGTAAACACCAACAGTTCCTGGAGCTGCTGCGAATGTGTAGTCAGTTCCAAGCTTTAGACCATCTGATTGCCACTGAGCAGATGCCCAGTCGCCCATGATAAAGAATCCTGCTTTGCCAGAAGTAACTAACTTACCTGCATCTGGCCAATCAAGGTTTCCTGCACCCTTATTTCCATAAGAAAGTGCTTTCTGGAAGTTCTTAATACCGGCAGCAACTTCTGGACCTGTCCATGAAGTTGTTCCCTTGTATAGACCTTCGAACTTATCTGGACCCATTGATGCAAGAAGCATCCAGTCAAGAAGGTGAGCAATTGCCCAGTCTCCCTTTCCTGCAAGTGCCAAACCAGTTACGCCAGCCTTCTTGAACTTCTCAAGATCTGCAAAGAATTCATCAAGTGTTGCAGGTGCTGCAGTGATTCCAGCTTTTGTTGCTGTTGCTGGATTCCACCATAGAACGTTGGCACGGTGAATGTTTACAGGTACTGAGTAAATTTTTCCATCAACTGTAAGAGTCTTGATCAAATCAGATGGGAATACTTTGTCCCATCCTTCTGATGCATACAGTGAAGTTAAGTCTTCTAGTTTGCCTGTCTTTACATAACCATCAAGCTCCATACCAGCATGTGCTTGGAATGAATCAGGTGGATCATTTGCTTCTAGACGGCTTGTTAATACAGCCTTAGCGTTAACACCAGCACCACCAGCAACAGCAGCGTTAATAAACTCTGTGTTTGGGTTTTGTGCAGTGTAAACATCAATCATTCCTTGTAGTCCAGCAGCTTCGCCACCAGATGACCACCAGGTAAAGATTTCAAACTTTGTGTCTGTGTTAGCAGCAGTATCACCAGATGATGAACAGCCAGTTACCGCAAGGGCAATAGCTGCTGCAGCTGCAACAAGACGAAATGAACTTTTACGCATTCATTTCTCCATTTCTTCTCTATATAGAGTGGAACAACGAGGACCGTCGAACCTGAGTGAATCCTTACCCTCCGCCGAGTGGTAGTCAACAATGGCTGGCTAACAACATGTTAATAATGCGTTATTTACCGAAACGTTATAAAACTATATGAGCAAATCTCAAGTAGTGGTTAAGGGTCTTTGCGGGCTGACTCCTACCCCCTAATCTTTAGGGCATGAGCGATAAAAAATATGATCTAGCCCGGTTGTCCACCATCTTTACCGCATCACTCGCCTCTGATTGTTTAGATCATATGGATTTACGTAATCAAGTTTTAAAATCAGATATTGAAATGATTTCAGGTGACGGTGTAATGATGGGATTCGCATTTCCCGTCGCAGTAGAAGCAGTTTTCACCGCTCCTGATGTGCCATATGTTGGTTTGTTAAAAGCTTTAGATGCAGTAGGTCGTGATCAAGTTTATGTAACACCATCTAATCGAAATAATGGTGGCGGCCATCCAGCAGCTTTTTGGGGTGAATTACTTTCAACTGCCTGTAAACATAAAGGTGTTGCAGGTGCGTTAACTGATGGACCAGTAAGAGATACCACCAGAATGCGCGCATTAGGTTTTAAAGTTTTTGGTGTTGATACATCTCCACTAGATATTAACTCTCGTTATGAAGTAGTAGAACATAATGTGCCGGCGGTAATTGATGGTGTAACTATTAATCCGGGAGATTTAATTGTTGGCGATATTGATGGCGTAGTAGTCATTCCAGTTGCGGCAATTGATGAGGTAATTGCCCGGGTTGAAGAGAAAAACTCAGGAGAGAATTTATTTAGAAATGCAGTAAGAGATGGCATGGCACCTAGTGAGGCATTTGCAAAGTTTGGCGTTTTATAATGAAACCAATTGTGCAGGTCTCACTTGATTTAACCGATATTAAAGAGGCGATGGAGATGGCGCATACCGCGATGCGTGCTGGTGTTGATTGGCTAGAGGCTGGTACACCTTTTATATTGGCTGAAGGATTACATGGCGTGCGCGCACTCCGTAGTGAGTTTCCAAATATTCCAGTTGTGGCAGATTTAAAAACAATGGATGGTGGATATTTAGAAGCTGAGATGATGGCAAAGGCTGGTGCTACACATGTTGTTGTAATGGCAAGGGCGCATCCTGAAACTATTAAAGTTGTGGTGCAAGCTGGTAAAGATTATGGAATTACTGTGATGGGTGACAATTTAGGTTGTGAAGATATGGTGGCAGGTGCTCGCCTACTAGAAGATTTAGGTTGTGACATGGTGATTCACCATATTGGTTATGACGAACGTCGCGGGATTGCTGCAAGTGGTAAGACACCACCTAATCCACTTGATCAATTAAAAGCTGTTGTCGATGCAGTTGGTGTTCCAGTCCAAGCTGTTGGTGGTTTATCTCTTGAACAAGCAATTGCATCTCCTTCCTATGGCGCACCACTTGTTGTAATTGGTGCTCCCCTTGCAATTGATGCCGACTCTTTTTCAAAAGGTGCTGGCAATGTTGAAGAGGTACTTAGAAAAATTTGTGAAAAGGTTCATGCTTATGGCGATGTTGCGATTACTCCAAGAGTTAAATAAGAAAGGTAATTATGAAATCAATTGGCGTAGTTAATTTCTCATCCAAGCCAGGCAGTGTTGAATTACAAGAGATCGATCGTCCAGTTGCTGGAGATGATGATGTAATTATGCAGGTTGAAGCGGTAAGTGTTTGTGGCTCAGATCTTCATCAATGGCATGGCAGTAACTCTTGGGCGGTTAATTATCCAGTCGTTCTAGGACATGAGTTTTGTGGAGTTATTGCTGAGCTTGGTAAAAATGTTAAGGCAGCTGGTAAGTGGAAAGAGGGCGATCGAGTAGTTACTGAGACCGCTGCGGTAATTGATGTTGATTCACCAATGAGTAGAGCTGGTAAATACAACTTAGATCCAAATCGTAAAGGTTTTGGTTATGGTGTTAATGGTGGAATGACTAGATATGCCAAGGTTGCATCCCGCTTACTTCATAAGATTCCAACCAATATTTCATTTGATTACGCTGCAATGACTGAGCCATGTGCAGTGGCATATAGCGCAACTATTGCACCCGGTTTAGTAAAACCAGGTGATCGGATTGTGGTTTATGGCCCAGGCCCAATTGGTGTTTTATCAGTTGCAATGGCCCGTCTTGCCGGGGCAGAGGTGGCATTAGTTGGATTAGAAAAAGATCGAAACCGATTAGAGATTGCAAAAAGTTATGGCTGCGAAGTAATTATTGGCGATGCCAGTAATTGGGCAAAAGCTGTTGATGGACTTGGCGCAGATGGTGTGGTTGATGCTGCCGGTGTTAGCGCATCTCTTAAAAATGCACTTGAGGTAATTCGCCCAGATGGTTGGATCTCAAAGGTTGGTTGGGGACCACAACCATTAGATTTTTCACTAGATCCATTGGTAGCAAAAAATGTTACTTTACAAGGAAGTTTTTCACACAACTGGCCGATGTGGGAGCGAGTACTTAGATTGCTTGAGACTGGCAAATTAGATTTAAAACCAGTTCTTGGCGGCGTATTTCCAATCAAAGATTGGCAAAATGCCTTTGAAAAGATGGCCTCAGGTGAGATTCTAAAATCTGTTATTAAGCCAGAGTAGTTATGCGCCTAAAAGATAAAGTAATAATTATTACCGGTGCCACCTCTGGCATTGGTAAGGCGATTGCAATTAGAGCAGTGGCCGAAGGCGGCAAGGTTTTAATCCATGGAATTGAAAAGGATGATGGCCTGAAGGTAGTTGAGCAATTAGGAAAGAGCGCAATATTATGTATTGCAGATCTTTCAGATCCTGCCACCCCACAAAAGATTGTCGATAGCGCAATTGCAGCCTTTGGCAAGATTGATGCAGTTGTTAATAACGCGGCGATTATTGAAAGAAATAACCTTTCGCAATTAACTCCAGAAGCATTTACCAAGACAATTACTGTTAATCTGCAATCAGCATTGTTTTTAATTAAAGCAGCCTTTCCATATTTAAAAAAGAGTGAAGGCTGTGTGTTAAATATTGGATCGATTAATGCCTACAGTGGTGAATCCTCCCTACTTGCCTACAGTATTGGTAAAGCCGGATTGCAAACCATGACTAGAAATCTTGCTAATGCACATGGTGCGGATAAGGTGAGATTTAATTTAATAAATCCGGGTTGGATCCTTACCGATCGCGAGTATGTTGATCAGGTTAAAAAAGGAATGCCTGAGGGCTGGCCAGAAAAATTAGGCAAAGACAACATTCCATTCGGTGTAATGAGTACGCCAGAGCAATTAGCTTCTGCTTGTGTTTACTGGATTGGTGATGAATCTCGTCCATTTACTGGCTCGGTGGTTGAGCTAGAACAATTTTCTATTATCGGAAGAAATCCGGAGAAGTAATGCCAAAGTTAGCCGCATTTCCTAAAGGTTTTATTAAGCAATTAGTTGCCGGACAAATGAGCATCTATGAGTGGATTAAATTAGCTGATGGGCTTCGCGTAGATGGACTTGAGTTTTATAACAACTTTGCCGATGTTAAAGATCCTGCAAATTGGCCAAAGATTCGAAAGGCTGTTGAAGATACCGGCATGGTAATTCCAATGATGTGTGCCTCCCCTGACTTCACAATTCCAGATGCTGCCCTTCGCAAAAAAGAGGTTGAGCATGAGATAAAAGCAATTGAGATGAGTGCAGCTCTTGGTGCTAAGTACTGCCGGGTTTTATCTGGTCAACGGAGAAAAGATATAACAAGGGAGGAAGGTATGGGTTATGTAGTTGATTCAATTAATGCCTGTATCCCTACTGCAAAAGATTTAGGAATAACCTTAATAATTGAAAATCACTACAAAGATGATTTTTGGACTGAACCAGAGTTTGCACAGATGATGGATGTATTTGTTGACTTAGTTAGCCGAATTGATTCACCTTACTTTGGCGTTAACTTTGACCCATCAAATGCAATTGCAGCTGGTGAAGAGCCACTTGAGTTGCTGGAAAAGGTTAAACATAGAGTTTTAACAATGCATGCTTCTGATCGCTACCTGGCAAATGGCACAATTGAAGATCTTCGCCGCGCAGAAGGTGGAACTGCTGGATATGTTTCATTTTTTAAGCATGGCGTAATTGGTAAGGGCTTAAATGATTATGACGCAATCTTTAAAACCTTAAAAGATGTTGGTTTTGATAGTTGGATTTCAATTGAAGATGGCGTTGATGGCATGGAGCAAATGCATGAGAGCGCAGATTTCTTACGGGAAAAAATTAAGAAGTATTGGCCTAGTTACCAGCCACGATAATATTATTTAGCGGTTTTCCTTCTGCAAGTAAGTTCAGCTGAGATTCAATTAATCTTCTAGCTCTTCTTTCAAATGCAGTTGTATTTCCACCAACATGTGGTGAGATCAATACTCCTTTAGCCTTCCAAAGTGGATGATCTTTTGGCAGTGGCTCAGGATCAGTTACATCAAGGGCAGCGGTAATTCGGCCTGAGTTAAGCTCTTTAATTAATGCATCGGTTTCAACTATTGGGCCGCGAGCAACATTTACTAATAGTGCGCCATCCTTCATTAACGAAAGTCGCCTTGCATCAAATAGATGTTTACTCTCTTTAGTAAGTGGCAAAATCAAGATCACTACATCAAGTGATGGCAGATGCTTATCTAAATCAGAAATAGGGATTGTGTTATCTCGCCCGCTTTGAGTAAAGGGAACTATTTCAACCGCAAAACCAGCCAACATTTTGGCCACTGTGGTGCCAATAGATCCAAAACCAATAATGCCAATCTTTCGGTCATTTATCGATTTATTTCTAACATGAACCCACTCAGATTTATCTTGGTTGCGAATGAAATCTGGAAAACCGCGAAGAGATGCAATGGCTAAACCAACTGCAAGCTCTGCGGTTGAATCATCATGAATGCTTTTTCCATTACATAAAGTAATTCCTGGACGAATGTATTCAATT
>Ga0209297_1002218_pt1 | contig 10859 bp, 20 predicted proteins | sample S_130805_MF_Meta_FD_187322 | JGI IMG/M metagenome (GOLD analysis project Ga0209297, IMG submission 187322) | Freshwater microbial communities from Lake Simoncouche, Canada to study carbon cycling - S_130805_MF_MetaG (SPAdes) (version 2) | ecosystem: Environmental > Aquatic > Freshwater > Lake ... | reverse complement strand
GCCCGCTGGGGCACACCCGCCAACACTATTAACCAGGAGGACTAATGCTTCAATTTATCTTGGTTTATTTGTTCTTTGCTTCTTGCATGTTTGCCGCTTCTGAAGCTGAGTCTAACGCTTCAACTGGGATTGGGCTTTTGATTGTAAGTTTATTATGGCCTTGGTTTATTGTGACCACTTTATTTCAAAAAATAATTAAATGACTAACCTTTCCCCCGCCGCGCAGGCAGTGCTGGATACTATTTACGAAGAACTAAACGAAGCCCCTTGGGATGTAAGTTTTTTAGCAAGTGCTAGTGCCGCCGCCGCCCTGCGGGCTGCTGCTGATCAGGTGGTGCCAGCCAACGGAAGCTGCAGGAACAATGAGATTCGTGCCGAATTCCACGCCATCGCCGACGAACTGGAGGCGCAATGACTGAAGAAATGGATTACCGCACCGCATACCTTGAAATTGTGCAAGTCATGTACAGTCGATTTCCTACTTGTGAGATTACCACAGTAGACATGGTACGCATGTTGGCATTTGAAAATGACACACTGCGTATGGCATTAAACATCCCACTTGCTAAACAAGTACTCTCTGCTATTGAAGACAATGCTAATTAAAGGGATTGTTAAAATTTGGTGGCAAGTTATTTTTTCAACAAGCTTAGTGCCAGAGTATCGAAAGAAACAATTCTGGTATCGCTTGAATGAGGGTTCCTTCCGAATGCGTTGGGAGCATTCATTGAAATGAAATGTCCACACTGCCATCACAATCAATGCAGCACACTACGAGCCAATCGCCACACCAGTGGTGTTATCATGCGCTCCCGTTCATGTGGCTATTGCAAGCACCGCTTTTCTACATATCAACTACCTGGAGAAACACATCAAACAATCGGCTACTTACCAAAGGAGTATAGAGTTGTGAATCAAAAATCAATCCTCTCATATGCAGTTGCTACCACAATCAGGCAACGTGTTGCTGAGGGCGAGACCCTTACTACATTAGCAAAAGAACTTGGTATCCACCGTTCCACAGTAGGCAAGATCGTACGTAATGTTATGTGGACCAAGGAGCCACCTCCAAGAAAGGCTGATGGTACAAAGGTATATAAAGTGTCGCGCTGTTATACAGCAAGGTGTGTTCATTGGGAAAGGAAATGTACTATGGGATTTACTGAACTTGATGGCAACCAGTGTGCCTGCTACACAAAGGAAGAAGAACAATGAGATGCCGTGAATGTTATAGTGTTAATACGAGGGTAGGTAGTACAAAACATCAGCCCTTACTTGAAGAGATGTGGCAATACCGAAAGTGTTTAGATTGTGGTGCCAAGTTTAAAACTATTTGTACCTATGCCAAAAAAAGACCTGGCCCTAAGAAAGGATCCAAGGGGACTGTAAGGAATCAAGGTGTAATGAATCAGAATGCAATCCTTACTGAGAACAATGTAAAAGATATCCGTGCCTTGGCACGCACTGGTATTTTGCAAAAAACTATAGCAGAAAGATATGGGCTAGCATCCAGTACAATTAATCGAATCATCCTACACAAATCATGGACACACGTACACTAACTAAGAAAGAAACTAAGGCACTCATTAAAAAGCTATACCAGGCAAATGTTACATGCCGTGACTGTGGCATGAAGTATGGTGTGTATTCTGTGGGTTGTTCATCAACCTGGCTAGGCACGTGCAATGTATGTAATAAAGAGACACGCATTACTGAGACCAGGGACTATGCCTACTTTGTAACTGGTATTAGACAACTCACCAATCAACTGAACTCAAATGATGCTTCCTCTGTACCAGCGACTAAGCCAAGCCGAGAAGGCGAGGCTACGCAAGAAGTTAACTAATGTAAAGCTTATGGGTGACATAGGCGAATCACTGTACAATCAACAGACTCCTATGACCGAGGAACAGATCAAGCTATCAGAAGCCTGTAACAAGCGGATGCTATTCCTAATGGAACTCTTGGCATAGGCCAATGTAGGTTTTACCGCGTCCTAAGCATGACGTTAAACTGTTATCCAACTCACACTTCAACTGAACAATGAACCTCCTTAAGTTTTCCCAAGGTAATGCTAAGCTCAGCAACAGACTGATCCTTAGTTTGCCTGCTGGCTATGCATGTCCTAGCGCTGGTGTATGCAGAACATTCGCTGATCGCCACACAGGTATCATCAACGATAGCCTTGCTACACCTAGTGAGACTGTAGCTAATTACAGATGCTTTGCTGCCATGGCAGAGACTAGGCCTAATGTACGTAATGCCCGGTGGTATAACTGGGATCTATTACGTGATGCATCCTATACAAATGCAGAGTATCCTACTGATGGAATGGCGCAACTTATCCTTGATTCGATTGCACCATACAAAGAAGATCTTGTAAGGATCCATGAATCAGGCGACTTCTGGATTGAGCAGTATCTAATTGCATGGATAGAAGTAGCCAAGCAACGGCCTGACATTACCTTCTATGCCTATACAAAATCACTTAATATGTGGTTGAACCAGGCTGAGAACATCCCGAGTAATTTCTTCTTGACCGCATCAATTGGTGGTCAACTTGATTGCTTAATACCAGGGCGTGAAAGTATCTTTACCCGTAGGGCATACGTTGTGTACACAGAGGAAGAGGCAGCAGCCTTAGGACTAGAGATAGACCATGACGATAGCCACTGCCTTGGCAATAAGCCGTTCGCATTGCTGGTCCATGGGTCCCAGAGAGCTGGGTCTAATGCAATGAAGGCGATCCAGCTACGTAAGAAGCAAAAGAAGTTTGTAGGTTACAGCAAGATTAAGTCTTTGGTTGGTTGTAAGTAGGCATAAAGGAGGTATCATCTAAGTATTCTTGCCCTCCCCCAGACCCCCTGGGGGAGTACCAGGAAACCACCTTGATTACTAGTCTTACCTCCCATGGCTTATGTTATTAGCTGCATCCTAGATGGCATCCCTCATGCCATCCGTGCAGACCAAGAGACCAATAGGTTCCATCTCATTCCAGTCCTTAGTGAGACAGACTTAAGTAAGGTGCTGTCTCATCCACAAAAAACTGGGATCATCAGTATACTGAAATGGATACAAGCAAATGATGACCAGCTATCCCAGCATGACCTCTCAATTCAAGATGAACAGCTTTACCGGAAATGAAAAGGTATATGTAGTAGATATTGAAACGAATGGACTGTATGATGACGTAGAGGAAATCTTCTGCATTGTTATATATGATGTCCACGGAAAACAAACTTTTACTTATGGGCCTGATGCTATTGCTGACGGCTTGCAGCATATGGCTAAGGCTAATGTTCTGATTGGTCACAACCTAATCTTTTTTGACATACCCGTCATAAGAAAACTTTATCCATTCTATACCTTTAGAGCAGCACGCCTTATAGATACTTTGGTATGCACCAGGCTTATCTGGCCCCGCGAGGTTTTGTATGATCTTGATCTTAGTGTGTATCCTGAAGTACCAATAAAGCTTAGAGGATCAGCATCCCTCAAGGCTTGGGGCTATAGACTATCTGATAACAAGATTGAATTCAAAGACTTCTCTGCATACTCAGAGGAGATGGCAGTGTACTGTCGGCAAGATGTAAGTGTTACTTACAAATTGTTCTCCTATATTCAATCTCAACAATATCCTGAACTATCCCTTGAACTTGAACATGATTTTGCTGAGGCGATTAACGATCAAATCATTACTGGCTTTCCATTTGACGTGGACAAGGCTCTTGATTTGGTGGATGTCCTCAGGCAAAGACAAGAAGAACTTGAAGCGGCAATACAAGAAGCCTTCCCACCTACTACACAGGAATGTGTATTCACTCCGAAAGTAAACAATAAGAAACGTGGCTATGTCGCGGGTGTACCATTTAACAAAGTTATAGTACATCAATTTAATCCTGGCTCTCGTCAACAAATAGTTGCACGGTTGCAAAAGAAGTATGGATGGCAACCAGATAAAGCTACGGAAAAAGGTAATGCATCATTAGATAACGATGTATTAGAAGCATTGCCTTTTCCAGAAGCTAAGCTATTGGCTGAGTATCAGTTAGTTAAAAAAAGGCTGGGACAAATAGCTGATGGAGAGAATGCTTGGTTGAAACTAGTGCACAAAGATGATAACAAGATGCATGGGCAAATAAACACAAATGGATGTATCACTGGACGTTGTACTCACAGGGAACCTAACATGGCACAAGTACCAGGGGCTTATAGTCCTTATGGTAAAGAATGCCGTGACTTATTCCATGCACCAAAAGGTTATGTACTTATCGGTGTTGATGCAAAGGCATTGGAACTCAGGTGCCTTGCTGGTTATCTTGCCTACTGGGATGACGGTGCTTACGGTAATATGGTCATTAATCCCGATGTTGACATCCATACTTATAACCAAGAACAGTTTGGGGTAAGTACCAGGGATATATCGAAGCGCCTTTTATATGGATTATTGTATGGATGTGGTGGTGTCAAGGCTGGTACCATTATTGATCCGAATGAAAAAGATGTAACAGTTCTTAAAAACATAGGAAGTACTGCAATCAATTCATTCATGGATGGTGTGCCTGCACTTAAGTTACTCAAGCAACAGATACAAGATAACATTGATACTAGGGGATATCTTATTGGGCTTGATCGCCGGCAACTCTATTGTCGTTCTGCATTCAAAGGATTGAATGTACTATTGCAATCAGCTGGTGCAATACTTATGAAACAAGTTGTTATTAATATCCATAACAATTTAAATAACATTGACTTGTTCTATGACAAGGATTGGATGCAACTTGCCATGGTTCATGACGAGGTCCAACTTGCATGTCTGCCTGAACACGTAGAGCTAGTCAAGGAGCAGGCATTGGCTGCCTTCCCCCAGGCGCAAGAAACCTTTAACTTTCGTTGCCTTATAGAAGGGGATGCAAAGGTGGGCTATACTTGGCTCGATTGCCACTAAGGTCTCGTCCTAGGCATGACGTTAAACTGTCTTCCACTTTCTTTTTGATCCCATGAACTTTGCTACTCTCTGCGCACAAACAACTCAAGAACCAACTGAGGTTTACATATCGGCTACTAACACGGCCGTCCGTTGCCCTGTACTGCTACCTCCCGTAGGCAATAAGTCAGCAACGGCTATTGAACTACATGTCTACGGTAAAAACTCTGAACGTTTCCTTAAGACTCCTAAAGGTGCACATATTTATATCCATGGTGCCAAGCTGCGCTATGACCTAGAGGTGCGTACATTTTCATTGCATGGTGGTGTAATAGCTACTGTCAATGAATCATTCCCTATTTTTAATACAGTAATCCTTGGTGGTCGCTGTGTAAAAGATATTGATCAAGGAGATGCTCGTGCCTTCAAGACAACAGCCGACGGTCTGATGATTGCTAATCAAACACTAGCAGTTAACACAGGTAGGAATCAGTCTGATCTGTTTAACTTCTACGCTATTAATTCAAGTGATGATAGATTTAATCAGGCTGAACTATTAGTTAACTACACCCATAAGGGAACTGGTCTTACAATTCAAGGAAGGCTGGTCACTGATTCATGGCTAGATAAAGAAACAAAAGAACGCAAGGTAAATACTAAAATCCAATTGGTATCTATGACTCTTGGGCCTAAGGTCCAGGAGTCTTCTGGTGGTGTCAAGGCACAGACCACAACCTCATCTGATGCACCTCAAAGCTTGTGGGGTGGCAAGACTGCTGATGAAATTGCTGAGCCCTGGGGACAAAACGTAGGTAACAATCTGCCTGATCTACCTGGGCGCTTTGAAGCCAACGATGCTAATGCACCTTTCTAAATTGTTAAGGTAGCTGGCCCGTCCTCAGGTATGACGCTAAACTGCCTGTGTCCAACCTCGCTACTCTTATGACTAGCACCCTGTTTGACACCACGCCCAAAGCACCTACTACGAAACTAACTCCGACCATGGCTATGAAAAAAACCTCTGCTATTGCAACACGTGGCTTGGAATCCTTTGCTCTATTCCAATCTAAAGAATTTGTTTCAGGCTACCAGAACTTTGTCACAATCCAACCCCTCAACAAGTCTAAGACAAGAGGTTGGTTCGTCCGGAAGTCAGACCTTGATACTTGCGGATGGAGCGCAACTGAGGATCAATTTGCTAAAGGTTCAGTTATCTGGAACTACAAGCAGACTTTCGGTATGGCTCCCAATACTTCAGTTGAAGAAGGACTCAATTTCACTCAGCCTAGAGTTCAAGTCCTTCTACGTTCTCCCCTCATGGTTGAGGAAACCTCAGGGATGAGACAAACGATTGGTACGTTTGACAATGATACAGTCAAGTCCCTCTGGGATAATGACAAGGTTGCTGCTGATCTTGCCAATAGTAAAGGCGAGATGTACAAACGTAAGTACAGTGTACGTACCAAGTACCTGATCTTTCTTCTTACTACAGAAAATCAACGAGCACATAAGCTGCCTATGGTCCTTACCTTGAAAGGACTTAATGGTACTGATGCAGCCGAGAAGATTAAGTTGTATGAGAAGGAGATGTCTAAATGCTTGAGCAAAGCACTTGACTCAGAGATTCCATTGTCATTCAATGAGAAGTTCTATGCAACAACAGTATTTGCACCTCAGCTTGTTAATGACATGCGTGGTGCTAATAACGTTGAGATATGTGCTATTGAAGGGTTTGATATCCCTGATTACAGCACACAAGAAGTAGCAGTGGAATCATTGAGTGCAATGAGTATTCCTGATGCAGATCGAGAATCAACTTGGAAGTACCAAGTAATGTTCTTGGATTATATAAATCAACATGCTAAGCAGGATGCTGCAAAGCTTGGTGGTGCGTATGGAATCCAAGAAGGGGTTGAGATCTTGCCTCAGATTCGTGGTGCCAAGGAGATTGATGTAACTGCCTTGCCTAGTGCCAGGGATCCTGTGACGGGAGAAGATGATTCCCTCATCTAACTCTCTGGTGTAATCTCAGGATTAGCAAGCTCACTATCATCTATCAATAGATGTTTGATAGTGAGCAATTCTTTTGCAAGTCCTTTTATTATTCCTTGGCGTTGTACTGCAAGAGACAACAACAAAGATGCGTACTGCCTTAGTTCTTTGACTGAGGTATTCTCATTGATCTCCCGTTGTACTTTTTCTTTCCAGAACAAATCATCTAACCCTGGGTCAAGTTCTAATTTACTTAAGGGCATGACTTTGATTTCCATGGGCCTGAACAACTTTGCTCAATGCTACCACCATGAACACAAAACTAAAAGCTGCTATCAAACACACGGCACCCTATGCCGTAGGGGGAACACTCCTTGCAGCATCACTTGCTAACCCTATTGCGTGGGGGATGCTTGCCTATGGTTTATTAAGAATTGGTAAGAGAGCCTACGACTCTGTTCCAAAGAGTGCTAAGCTTCCGGCAGAGCGGGACGACCTGTTCATCTAATCACCAACTCAACACTAACTAATGAACAATCTAATTCAAGACCAATTCAATTCTGCACAAAAACAAATTTATTCTATTAGCAACATTAGGCGTGCACTACCAGAGTTTGATGAGACTACTGTAAGTGGGATCTATCTACGTAATGAACACATTGTTGCAGTACATCAAGATGGCACTGAGTTATTAGTGCCTAGGCAAGATGTGACTAATGCGTACCAGCAATTCACTGGTCGCCTTAAGAACTTCTTTGCATACCTTGGTCCTAACTATAGGGGACCTGGTATCTGGCATAACAACTCTTATGTGATGTTGAAGGGTTGGCATTATCAACACCAGCTTGGGCATAAGACTGGTCAAGCCTTACTCCAAAGAGAATGGATTGATAAGTTTGTGTACCTCAAGAGTAAGGACAAGCTTAAGGCTATGCTGCAAAGTGAGCATACAGATCTTGGTCATCTGATTGCACCAGAAGGATTCTATGATCCTGATGAGGAAGTAGATATGGATTCTGATCTAGAAGAAGTTACTGCACAACAAAAGGTTAAAGAACCTTATTGTTCTTGTGGTTCGTTCCAGCGGCAGCTAACAGATCTGGCTGAGTTCCAGCAGGAGATCCAAGGCTATAAGCCGTGGTGCATTCACTTGACTTGGTTCAAGAAGTATCGTGAGCTATTGGTCAGGCGCTCTGAGGTACGTGATCAGTACAGGGGATCTGCCCCTGATAACGCCTGTGCCTGGTGGTATGCTCCACCAGAAGACCATAAGTCAAAGGGTCGGTTCCTTGTCTTGTATACCAAGTCGGGATCCATGGCACCTATGTCGCACTGGCGTACGTACAAACCACAGGAACACTACACTGCAGATGATGCATGGGATCTGTTTGACGCTATGCTAGGTGCAGGGTTTGTCCCATTCCCTGGTACCAGTCTTCCTCAACTTTCTTATAAAACAACTTAAAAGTATTTATCGTCCTAAGCAAGACGTTAAACTGCTACCCACTCATTATTCATTCCGATGTTCGACTTTCTTCTTCCTGTTTTTTATTCTATTTGCAGAGACCTATTACTTGCACTGGGGGCTGTTGCAATTGCCTGGGCTATAAACAAAATCAAATCACAGTTTGCTTAAACAACAATGACTAACTCGACTCAAGCTACGATTTGCGTGAACAAACAATGACTAACTCGACTCAAGCGACGACTACTAAGCTTAAAAGCTTAAATGTATTAAAACTCTATGAGCATTACCAGGCATTAGAGCACAGCTTTCCTTTACTTACATCAGAGTCACAAACTTTGTGTAAGGCAGAGCTGGAACAAACTGTTGCCTTACGATCAGAGAAGATAGATAGAATTTATTATTCAATGTCTGCCCATGAAGACTCATTGGAACGTGTAAAAAAAGAACAGGAGATGTTGATGACAGCCAAGAAACACCATGAATCTCAATTGGATAGTCTCAAGGGATTACTTAATTGGATCCGTAGGTCAGGTGCTGTCAAGGAAAATAAGATCACAGGTCTTAACTATGAGTTTACTCTTGTACGTAAGCCTGCTCTTACGGTTACTATTGCAGGTGATATGAGTGGCTGGAGTTCTGAGGAACAACAGAAATTCTGTTTAGTGCAGGAAGTCACAACAACAAAACAAACTGTGGTACGATCCATGAGTGGCACAGTTCTCGAAGAGAAGACTGAGCCTAAAACCAAATCTGAAACACTACCTAATCTTGAAGAACTCCGTAACGCTTACAAATCCGACCAAGCCCTCCCAACTGGAGTCAAAATTGTCCAAGAGTATTCAATCCGACCGAAGAGATTACTCACAACTAAACGGGTGGAAGTGGAAGCATCCGAATGTAACGGAGAATTTCTACTACAAGATTGAACCTCCTGCCAGTGTTGATGATGCACACATCAAGATGTCGTGTCATTACCATGCAGCAGAAGACTTTGGTCTACAGATAGAAATGAATGAGATTAATCGTTCACGTCTAGCTGAAGATGAAGTCTTGCCGTACCAAGAAGATGCGCTAGAAGAAACAGAAAATAAAACGTATAAGTTATTGGGTGGTAAACGTTTTCACCTGACAGCGGCAAGGGCCTATTGGTATCACATGGTAAAAGCAGAGAAGTAGTAGGTGTTAAAGTAGAAGACATAGAGCCTGAACCCCTGTTATAACCTTGAGTTATATTACGTTCAGGCCATCTTCTTCTGCTTACTTACTGTGGACATTCAACATCTGTACAATCTGTTAGAAGCATTTACCAATGGTGGCACCCCGTTGCCAGCATTGATTGGTACTAAGCAGGAGATGCGGGTAACCATTTTGGTTGCAGCACTTCTTGCTAATGACTCAGTATGTTCTCAATCAGAACCAGCTGAGTTAGTTGATGCTGCGATTGCCTATAACAACCTGATTGAAGAACGGCTGGGTGTGTACCAGCAGCAGCAGGTAAATACCCTTGAACGTTTGCTAGGAAGCTAATGACTAAATGGTTATCTACCTCAATCCTTACTGTAGTCATTACTACAGCAGCCTTATCTGCAGCTGACTGGGCGGCATGTATGTTTTATTTAATACCACGGGGAAATACTGCAGATCAGGCGGGTGTATGTAAAGCCCCAGGGGAACGGGCAGTAGGAACCCTATCAGCCTTGTTGGCAACACTAATTGGTATTAGTTCTAATCCTCCAAAAGGGAGCTAGACTTTCTGGGTACTCTCATTCAAGAGATGAAAACCGATCCCAAGCCCGTCATTACAATTTCATTTGCTGTTGACCTTGAAATACTCTATGACCCATTCCATGGGCGTACTACAACAGAACTAGGTGAGCTGCTCCAGGATAAGATTGCTGACCTACTCTTTGAGTTGACACCTGATGTTCAGGGTGTGTTCACAAGTATTACCAATGTAGATGAAAGCAATGTTTATTGATCCTATAAAAGAACAACAGAAGGCTGACTTCATGGACCACATCTATGATGTGTACCAGCCTGGTAATGGATTGTACACAGGCCTATGGGATAAATTTAAAGATGAAGCAGCTGTCCATTGCAGGGATGAATACTTTCAAAAGTTAAAATTTATTGAAGATTTTAATTTGGATGTAGCACTAAGACAAGCTGCGGCCCAGGCTTTGGCAGAAGAGGAGAGACCAAGTAAAAAAGAAGTAGCGGATACTACTAAAACAATTATTTAAAAGCTATAGAATTTCTTTGTTATTGAATTTTCATAAAATGTGAAATTTGCATTATCCTGAAAAAGTATTACTACAACAAGCTTCTTATGACTACTTCTTCTGGTTTTACAAATAAAGCTTTTGCAGATTGGACAAAAGAACAAGAGAAGCAACGTAACCAAGACTGGGCGGCATGGGACCCTGCACCTTTTTTGGAACAAGTAAAAACTTTAACGGCTAAGGATGCAAG
>Ga0209297_1002216_pt1 | contig 10871 bp, 10 predicted proteins | sample S_130805_MF_Meta_FD_187322 | JGI IMG/M metagenome (GOLD analysis project Ga0209297, IMG submission 187322) | Freshwater microbial communities from Lake Simoncouche, Canada to study carbon cycling - S_130805_MF_MetaG (SPAdes) (version 2) | ecosystem: Environmental > Aquatic > Freshwater > Lake ... | reverse complement strand
TACGCGCACTCGTTCTGGATCCGCAACGGCCAGAAGATGTCGAAGTCGCTCGGAAACTTCGTCGACCTGCCGACGATCGAGACCTTCTTCACCAAGTACGGCGTCGACGCATGGCGCTGGTACATGACGACGCAGGGCCCGCTCGGTACGCAGGACGCGGACTTCAACGACAAGCACTTTCACGAGATCTACACCGCGCAGCTCGTGAACACCTTCGCGAACTGCGCGAGCCGCACGAGCTCGATGATCGAGAAGTACTTCGGCGGCGTGATGCCCGCGGCGGAGACGGCGTCGATGCCGGTTTCGGCCGCGGCGGGTGCGCCGAGCTGGAGCGCGTTCACCGCGCAGGCCGCCGAGAAGACGCGCCGTCACTACGAGGCGTTCGAACTCGCCGAAGCCGCCGACACAGCGCTCTCGATCGTGCGCGCGGTCGACCTCCTCATCAACGAGACGGCCCCGTTCAAGCTGGCGAAGGACCCCGCGAACCTGCCGCGCGTGGCCGAGATCCTCGCGGCATGCGCCGAAGGCGTGCGCACGGCGGCGGTGCTCCTGTCGCCGATCATGCCCGCGAAGTGCGAGGAAGTGCTCGCGGCGTACGGGTCGACGCTCGGCGGTGGCGGCATGGTCGCCGCCGCGCGCTGGGGCGGGCTGAAGGCGGGTACGCGAATCGCGAAGTGCGCGCCGTTCATGCGGACGGATCCGCCGACGGCGTGACGGCGGGAGACAGTTTCGCGGTTTTTTCAACCTGACCGACGGATTCGCGGGGCCGGCGCAGTTTATGTGCTGAAAGGACCATCTCCCATGCACCAGATCCGAACCAAGTTCACGACCCGCATCGCCACCCTGACGGCCGCCGTCCTCCTCGCCACCTCCACGGCGAGCGCGATGCAGACGACTCCACCTGCGAAGCCGATCACGCCCGAGCGCATGGCGCGGCTCTCCGAGATGCGGAGGGACATGCTCCGGCTGATGCAGCAGAGCGAGCTGCTCGTTCAGGATGCCGACCGCGAAGCTGCGATGGAGGAGGCAAGCAAGCTCAAGGTTGAACTGGCTCAACAGCCAGAGAGCGAACGGACACTCGAAACGTTTGAGCTCGACGCCACGACGCTCGTCCTGACAAGCTTGGGAGAGCCAAGCAGCCAATCGGCGATCCAGAGCCTCGTCGATACGCTGGATAACGAGATCATGGTGCGGAGCTCGGAGGTTCAGATCTATTTCGACGAAGTGACCGGTACGCTCCTTCTGCAAGGACCGCGCTGGCAGGTCGAAGAAGCCAAGGGTCGCGCGAGCGACCTCAACCAGGCACTCGTGCAGCGGATCAAGCAGCTCCGCATGGCCAAGCTCGAGCAGCTCCGAGAGGAGCGTCTCGAGGCTGAAGGCGACGAGCGGGCACGCCGGCGAGCTGCCGAAGATGCACTGCGCGCAAAGACCGTGAACATCTCGTGGAACGGCGGCAGCCTCGGTGAACTCATCGCGGCGGTGCAGAATCAGGTTGCATGCAATGTGGTGCTCAGCGACCCAAGCGTCGCCAAGGTGCCCATTCCCGCTCTCTCGGTCCAGCTCATGGCGCCCGAGGTGTTCTTCCAGATGCTGGCCACGCTTCCGCCCCAGCCGGGCTCCGAGATCTCCGTCTTCGTCGTGACCCAGGCCTCCATCGATCCCACTTCCACACGAACCGTAAAGGATGACGGATCGATGTCCGCCATCACAATCTCGCGCAACGCGCGCGGGGACGGGGCGATCAGGCACTTGGTCATCGATGTTCGGCAGTGGGGCAAGCCCGATGAAGCGTCGCGACTCGTTGATGCGATCGGGTTCGCCATGGATGCGGCCGGATTCACCGACAGCGTCAAGATCCGACTGCACGCACCAACGAACCTCATGTTCGTGCAAGGGCCGGACGAAGCGGTGCGTCTTGCCAATGATGTCATCGCGGCCACCAAGGCAAAGTAGTGCATGCGGACGCGCAAACAGAGTCGGACGACGAGTGGGCCGCACGCGTCACGCGTGCGGTCCGCTCTGGTTCGCAGGAAGCGCTCGCCGAGATGTACGACCGCTGCGCAGAGGAAGTCGTGGTCGCGATCGAACGCACCACGCGCCGGGACGAGTCGTTCGCGCTCGACTGCCTTCAGGAGATGTTCATGAGGCTCGCCGCACATCCACCTGTTGTCGATTCGCACGCCGCGCTCATGGCATGGATGCGCGTCACCTCGCTCAATGTCGCGCGCAACACCATCGTCTCGGAGAAGCGCCGCAACCGGCGCGAAGGTACCGCGGCATTGGTTCGCGATGTCGGCACAGACGATGCAGACAACGAATCGGTCGACGCGATCCTCGGCCAGCTTGATGAAGACGAGCGCACGCTCCTGCGTCTCCGTCATGTCGAAGGCATGCGCATCCGCGCGATCGCGCGAGTGATCGGCGCAACGCCGCAGAAGGTCGAAAGCGCGATTCGGCGCGTGATGGGTCGCTTGCGCGAAGGAGGTGCGTCATGACGCGGCCATCGGTGCAGTCGATGCGTGCTTCGATCCTCGCGAGCGCGGGCGATGCCATGCAGCATGCGCGAGCGCGTCGCGCGCGAAACGCGCGGGTCGCGACGGCATGCGCCGTGATCGTGGTCGCGGCCGTGGGCTCGTTGCTCTTCACGCGGCGTGATCCGCCGGCGACCGAGACGCGCAAGCTGGCGCTCGACTTCGAGACGGTCACCGATGTCCTCAGCAAGATCGACTTCCAGCGCATCGCGGCCACGGATTCCGGTCGCCTCGACTTCCGCGTCATGACCGACGCCGAACTCGAGGAAGCCCTCGGCGAAACCGGCTCCTGCGTGAAAGTGGTGCGCCTGTCGGAGGGTATTCGCCTCGTCGACTGCTCAACGGGCCAGCAGGCCGTCATCCGCTGATGGTCGACCGATGCGATGCGGCGACTTCGCCGCTCTGAATTGCACGCGCGAGCTATTCGCACTCTCGTGCGGTGTGATCTGAGTGCATTCAACGCGTGTGCAGTCGATCCTCGTGCGATCAATCCTGCATCAAGGCACGCCACGCTCCCGCAGCATCGATCACGGGCGATGCCTTCACCGCCGCCGCGGCGGGCGCACGGGATGCGCCTCCTGGATCCGCGCGAGCTCGGATCTGATCTCATCGCCCACATTCGTGTCGCCGACGCAGATCCAGAGCGTGCGATCGGCTGGCTCTTGAAGCGCTCCATGACGGTCGGCGCCGCCGCGTTCATCAAGATCCGGCGGGATCACCCCGCTCATCTCTTCGCCCGACTGCGGTGCGTTCATCCCGCAAAGTTCGGGCTCCACTTCATCACCCAAGTTCGCGGCGAGGCAACTGGCCACGCCCATCACCCAGCTGTCGTCCCCGTACCTCCCATCAAGCAGATCCTGCAGGAACCTCGAGGAGATGCGGACCATCGTCCCCTCGCCGAATCGTCGGAGGCGCGCCGCGTTGCGCTCCCCTTTCCGCTCGCGCTCGGCTTCGATGCGCGCTTTGTCGTCTTCAGGAGACGCGTCGACCGGCTTCGGCGCGTCCGACGACGCGCGTTGCGTCGCCTCCGTATCCGCCGACACGCACCGCGGCACGAGCGTCGCTCCGTAGATGCCCTTTGCCCACCAGGGGTTCTCCGCAACCGACACTCCTAACGCCTCGAGAATCTTCCTCTGTTCTTTCCAGCTCATCGAACGCTCTCGCTTTCTCCGCGCAATCGTGTCATAGGCGCGGTCTATGGTTGGGTGCCTGCACTCGCAGATATCAGGCGCTGCGTGCAACGCGCAGCGCTTCGTTCGTGCGCCACGAACCGCAAACGAATCCGTCAGCCCGAGAGCACAACCTGCTCTCCGAACGCGGGTGCCGAGTGCGTCCGCGTCAACACGAAGAGGACGGGCAGCCCCTCCGGCGCGCACGGCGGCAACGGGCCGCATCCATCCGTGCACACGATCAGCGCTGAGATGCTGCGTCCAGTGCGGCGCTCGTTCTCCGCCCAGATGAACGGCAGACGCAGGTCGGTTCCGCCGCGGCCCAAGAAGCGCATCACTTTCGTCGAGCCGATCTGCGCATCTTCTTCGCTCCACCGAGAGAACTCGGCTTTCGCATGAATCGTCGCGTCGAACTGCAGCACCGTCAGCTCGCACGCGCAGCTGCGGCGGATGGCATCGACCTCGCCGAGCACAAGGGACAGCGCGCGGTCCGACATCGATCCCGAAGTGTCAATCGCCACGACGAACTTCCCACCTTCGATCTCGGTCGGCCCGGGCAAGTAGAGCCCGCGCCAGAGATGCTTACGGTTCGGCCGCGCAAACGACCACTCGCGGTCGAGTGGCTCGCGCATGAATCGCGCGAGCTTCTGGCGCCAGCACACCTGCTCGCGAGCGGCGTCGATCTCAGCGCTGCCGTTCCCGGGTGTGTGGCCCTGCGACTTGCCGATGTTGTGATCGATGCTGCTCTTGAAGTCATGCCGGAGGTGCTCGAGTTCGCGCGGCGTCGGCACCGTCGCGTCCGCGGTGGCGCGATCGAACGCCTCGCGAATCGTGGGCCATGGATCCTCGGAACCTTCAAGCGACGCCGCGAAGTGCTCGGGTGTCTCGGAGATCGACTCGCGCAGCGGCGGCATCATGCCATCGAGAGGCGCAGGCACTGCAGGCGGCGCTGCCGCAGTGGATGCGCGTCGACTCTCCTCAAACCCCGCAAAGATCTCTTCCGCCGACTTCCCGCGGAACTTCGCGAGGTCGTACGGACGATCGACGACGCGGAGTCCAAGTGAATCGAACAGCTCCTCGACCGCGATGTCGCACGCAGTGGTCCAGAGCCCCCACTCCCTCGAGCCACCGCGCTCGGGATGCCTGAGCAGCACATGCGCCAGGGCATGCAGAATCAGTCGACAGACCTTCGGTCGCTCAATGGCCGCGACGAGGTCGTAGCGGTAGACGATGCGCACGCCGTCCGTCGCGATGGCCTGCGGAATCACCGTCTCCGAGGTTCCCCGAAGCGGAATCGCAAGCAGCGCCGCCGCGAAGTACGGATGCTCGAGCAAGATGTCGATGCGCGCGCGCTCGACGCGCGAACGCGCGATCTCCTCGATCTCCTCAGCGTTGACGCGCGAATCGTCGGGCGGCGTGAAGCGAGAGATGCGGCCCTGTACGAATGTCATGCGAACGCCTCCTTGTGCGCAGTCACGAACGCCTTGAAGTTCTCGTTGCGCACGAAGAGCGGATGCTCGCGGAGGATGTCCTTCGCAAGAACCGTCGCAAACTCAAGCGGGAGCCGCGCGAGCAGCTTGCCGGCGATCACTCGCACCGCCTCCTCGCGGCCGCGCTGCGCGATGTTGCTGACCAGCACATAGAGGCTCGACGCCTTCGTCGGCAGCGGCGCCCGCTCTGGCTCGGCGAGCACCGCGTCGATTTCGGCCGACGACAGCTCGCTATGGCGGAACTTCTGCAGCTCGATCGCCGCACCTGTTCCGACGGCGCCCGCCAGCGCCTCGTCGGCGGACAACTCCCCGCCGAACGCATCGAGGATGTCGGCCGCGATCTCCCACGACCTTGGCGTTGGAAACGCTCGATCCGTGCCACCTGCCTTGTGCAGCAACTCGCGGCGCAGCGACAGGAACGCGACCACCGTCGGGTTCAGTCTGCGGCCAACCGCCCACACGCGCCAGTCGTCAAACGACGGCGTGAAGTCGAGATGCACGAAGCGGTTCGCAAGCGCGTCGGGCATGCGATAGACGACCGAGCGGTCCTGCTCGCGATTGCCCGCAGCGACGATGCGCCAACCGTCGGGCAGTTGGTATTCGCCGATGCGGCGGTCGAGCACGAGCTGGTAGAGGCTCGCCTGCACGATCGGCGGCGCCGCGTTGAGTTCATCGAAGAAGAGGACGCCGGGCGCCGCACCTTCGCGCGGCAGGAACGACGGCGCGAACCACTCTGCGCGGTCGCCGACCACCGCGGGAATGCCGCGTAGATCGGTCGGATCGAGGAGCGGCGCGCGGATGTCGACGAGCGTGAGCCCCTGCTCCGCCGCAAGCTGCGCGACGATCGCGGACTTACCCACGCCGGGCGGCCCCCAGATGAACGCGGGCCAGCGGGTGTTCCAAAGTGCCTTGAGGTTCTTACGGATCTGCGAGGGTGTCATGGCGTGTCGTCTCCTTGTGTTGGTTCCTGTTTGATGGCGTTGACAATGCGGTCAAGCGCATCGCGGAGCCACATGGCGTCCTGAAGCGACAGCGTCCAGGTGAGCGCTGCGCACATCGCGAAGTGAAAGTCGTCGGGCACACGCACCCCATCCACAGGACGAGGCGCGCCATTCGGAAAGACCGGTCGGCTCGAGCCCATCGTCCGATCGCCGCGCAGGTACGACCATCCCGACGGCATCACGCTCGTCCGCCTCCACGCGACTTCGTGGCTCGGCGCATCGGGGTCGAAGTGCGGCACGAGCACGCGACCCGCGCCACGGTGCGCGACGAGGATCGCTTCGTGGAATCCGCGCGGATTCGGCGTCAGCTCGATCGCAAGTTGATGGACGCCGTCGAACCAGCTCGGCGGGCTGCACTCCCACACCGAATTCGGCGGCGAGTCATGGCCGAGCGCAGCCCACCGCAGAAGCAGGTCGGGCGTGGCGTCGATGCGCGTGGCGCGCACCGTCACCGTCTCGGGATGCAGGGCGAGCTGTATCCGCGCAAACAGGCCGCCGCTTCCGTGCGGCAGCGGATGCGGCAGCGCGATCACCACGCTGCTCCCCGCGTAGACGAGCGCGGGTGCGGCACGCTCCGCGTCACTCGGCCGACCCGCAAGCATCCGCCGCACGCGCGCGACCTCGGCTTCCGCCCTCTCAATGGGCTTCGCCGAGAGAATGCGCTCGCGCGACTCAGCGTCGCCATCCCGCAGCACGCACTCGCGGGCTCCCACGAAATGCCGCCGAAACCGCTCGCCGAACGCGTCCGGGTACGCAAGCAGGGCGTGCTCGACGAGACGCGGATGGGGCCGACGGAACTCATACATCAGAAGCTCAGCGTTCTCTCGCATGCCGACTTCGGAGATTGCTTGACTGAGCGCGATTTCATGTGCACTCATGTCAGGCAACCTCCGCAAGCTTGGAGTGGCGGGCCGGATGATGTGTGAACGAGCCGCGAAGCGATTCACCGTGGTACACGCCCATTCGCCGTGCGATCGCATCGAGACTGGCAAGCGTCGCGCCGCCGAGGAGCGGAAACTCGAACTGAAGCGGTCCGGCTGGACCATCGATCGCGAAACCCGAGGTCACCTCGCCGAACGCCAACATGGCGATCGGCGGATCGGCGAGCGATGCACCGATCTCGACCGTCACGAGGCAGCGTCGCGATCTCGAGGCGCGCGCATAGGGCGTCTCGAACCAGCGCTCCATCACATGGCCGCAAAGCGCACCGGACTCGATGCGAAGCACAAGCGCAGGATCGAGGCTCCATCCGTGCAGCGCCGACCGCCCCGAGTCTGTCGGCGTGAACTCGCCGACGACGCTTCCTTCAGGCGATCGGATTCGGACGCTCTTCCAACCGTCCGTCCCTCTGAACATGCCGTAGTGGATGCTGAACGACAGCCGAAAGCCGTCTTCACGCACCAACCACTGAGCGCAACTCGGCTGTTTCGCATCGGAGAGAGTCCGCCACGAACGGCCTGTCCACCGAGACTGATCGATGTCGAGATGGGGATCAAGCCGAAACGCGATGCGGCGATACGCGACATCTTCAACGCTGGGCGTCTCCCATGGCGTGCGCCGCACGGGGTCGGTCGTGTAGCGAAAGATGCACGGCGCAGGGCTCCGATATCGCGGCGGCTTGCGCGCGAAGTCGGTCGCGTGCTTGCACGGCGTTCCCCAGGCTTGAAGTGCCCGAGTGTCCCGCTCGACCATCGCCGCGACGAGCAGCGCCGCGGTGCGTTCCCAGCAGGGAAGCGCATCAACGCGCGCGTTGCTGCACTCAAGCCGGCGCGGATCCGCTTTGACGATCCGCTCGAGCGCACGCGCTGCTTCCGTGCGAACGCGCTCGGTCAGGCCGAAGAGCAGCAGCTGGAAGACCGCCTTCCGAGACAAAGTGATGGTGCCCTCCGCGGCGGGTGCATCGGGCGCTTGGTTGGCCAGGTTCATCGTCTGCATGCCCACGCTCCTTGGTCGTGTTGGACCAAAGCGAGTGCCCAAAGCGATGCGCGTGGCGCGCGAGGTTGACGACGCGCCGATCGGCGTCGCCCACATCAATCTGGCACCGTGCCTCGCGGCCGGTTGCCGGATGCGCGATCGCCAACAGACCTCTCGTGGGTCCGATGAACAAAACGCGCATCGCTCTGGATGCACTCTTGGTTGTCGCGGTGCGCTCGGCCAACGCCACATGCGTCGGATAAACCGTTCGCACCGCGTCAGACATTCAAGAGCAGGGGCAGCGTTTGCTGCGATCCTCGATTGTGCTCGTTTCTGGCTGTTTTTCAGCCGTTTTCGAGCCGCATCGATTGTGGCACCGTGGTCGGATCAGGACTCGGTTGCCGAGCGGATTGCTCCGCTGCTCTTGATGCTGACGCTGTCAGTATAGCAACAAGATCGGCAATTCAAAGCCGATCAATCCAAGATTTCCGACAATTCTGTCGCGTCAGACCGCGCGTTCCCAGGTCGTCCCCTGCGGGCCATCCTTGATGCGCACGCCAAGCGCCGTGAGCTCGTCGCGCACGCGGTCGCTCTCGGCCCAGTCCTTCGCGGCGCGCGCGGCGCGACGACGCTCGAGCAGCGCCTCAACCTTCGCGGCGAGATCATCAGCCGCAGCCGACGCGAGCGCGCCGTTGCGCTCGAATACGCCAAGCACCGAATCTATCGCATCGAGCGCGGCAAGCTCCGCTTCCGCATCTCCTGCGGGCGTCTCGCCGATCGCGGTGTTGAGCGCCGCAATCGCGCGCGCGAGATTGAGGTCGTCACCGAGCGCCTCCTTGAACTCGACGAGAGCGCGCTGCAAGGGCCCCTCCCCGCTCCCGCCCGTGCGCGCAACCGTAGCCACGCGCGCCGAGCACCACCGGTCGATCATGCGTTGGCAGTCGCGCAGCCCCTGCATCGTGAAGTTCGAGTTCGTGCGGTAGTGCGTGCGGACAAGCTCGAGCCGCAGCGCCGCCGGCGTCACGCCCTTCGCAAACAGATCGCGCGCGGTAAAGAAGTTGCCCTTCGACTTCGACATCTTCTCGCCCTCGACCTGCAGGTGCCGCGTGTGGAACCACACGCGCGCAAAGTGCGGCCGCCCGCTCGCGCAGCAGCTCTGCGCGACCTCGCACTCGTGGTGCGGAAAGATGTTGTCCTCGCCGCCCGAGTGGAGATCGATCTCCTCGCCGAGCAGCATCTTGGCCATCGCGCTGCACTCGAGGTGCCAGCCCGGATAGCCCTCGCCCCACGGGCTCGGCCACCGCATCAGATGCGTCGGATCCGGCTTCCACAGCATGAAGTCCGCGGGATGGCGCTTGACCGCCTGGTTCTCCGCGCTGATGCGGCCGCCCTCACCCTCGCGCAGGTTGTCGAGCGTGTTGCCCGACAATTTGCCGTACGCGGGAAAGCTCTGCACGCTGAAGTACACGACGCCGTCCTTCGCGACATACGCGTGACCGCGCGCGACCAATTGCTCGACCAGCGCGATCATCTGCGGCACGCAGCGCGTCGGGCGCGGCATCAGCTCGGGGTGCTTCTGCTCCTCGATCGCGACCTTGAGCCCGAGATGCCGCCCGTCCTCGAGAAAGCGCTGCGCGTAGAACTCCGCCACCGCGTATGGATTCGCGGGATCGATCTCCGAACCCGCGGGCAGCTTGCCCGACTTCTTCGCCTCGGCGATGCGGCGGCCGGCGACCGCCATCTTGTCCTCGCCACCACCGTCGGCCGCGTCGTCTTCGGTCATGTGGCCGACGTCGGTGATGTTCATCACATGCTTCACGCGCATGCCGTGCAGCTCAAGCGCGCGACGCAGCATGTCGGCGTTGAGGAACGATCGGAAGTTCCCGATGTGCGCGTCGTCGTACACCGTCGGACCGCACGAGTAGAAGGTCACCTCGCCATCGGCATGCAGCGGGCGGAATTCCTCGAGCGACTTCGTCAGCGTGTTGTAGATCCGGAATGCCATCGTGATTTCCTTCGGCGCCTCAGCGCCCGACTCATCGCCCTTCAAACTCGCGCGCGCGCACCTTGACCGCGGGATTGCCGAGATAGATCGTCCACGGCTCGAGATCCTCGAGCGCAACCGCGCGCGCACCGAGGATCGCGCCGTCGCCGACGCGCACCTTCGGGCCGACGAATGCGTCGGTCGCGATCCACACTTCGTTTCCGATTTCGATCGGCGGGCGCAGCAGCGGCATCGAAGCCTTGCGCGAATCATGGCTGCCCGCGCAAATGTGCGCGCCCTGCGACACCGTCACATTGCGCCCGATCGTGACGGGCCCGAGGCAATACACGATCGCACGATCGCCGATCGAACTCTCCGCGCCCAGCGAGAGGTTCCATGGGCACTCGATCGTCACCGTGCGCCGAACGTTGGCCGTCGCGTGCATCTTGGCGCCGAACGCGCGGAGCATTGCGCGCCGCACGCCGTACCAGTTGTGAAACGTCGCGCGAAACAGCGTCGACTGCACGAATCCCCAGAGCAAACGCCCGATCTTCTCGCGCGTCGAGTACGGGCTTGTACGCCGCACGCGGAGGACTTCGTCGCTCAGACCTGTTCCGTTGGTCGCATCGCTCATGGCCGGCCTGCCTGTCCGCTCGCAGCGAAGGGCTGGGCAGCGCGATGCGCGCGATACCACTCGACCGTCGAACGCAGGCCGTCCGCAAGCTCGGTCTCCGCGCGCCAACCCAGCAGTTCCTTCGCACGCGAGGCATCGACGCAGCGTC
>Ga0209297_1002215_pt1 | contig 10873 bp, 6 predicted proteins | sample S_130805_MF_Meta_FD_187322 | JGI IMG/M metagenome (GOLD analysis project Ga0209297, IMG submission 187322) | Freshwater microbial communities from Lake Simoncouche, Canada to study carbon cycling - S_130805_MF_MetaG (SPAdes) (version 2) | ecosystem: Environmental > Aquatic > Freshwater > Lake ... | reverse complement strand
CTTCATTCCAAAACCACGGCCCCAACCGCCTATTTGCAATCCCGGTTCGTCCTTTGAAAAAAATACAATGTCTTTATATAATTGATCAATTTGTGTTTCCATTTTCAAAGGAGCGCCATCAATAAACAAATTCAAACCTTTTGCAGTAGCTGAACCATCGTAGGTCATAGTGAGTTGTATCCATTGATTACGCGGCACATCAGTCAAGGACACTTTTGTAATGGCATTGGAAGGCGCTGTATGTGCCATTGTCATTTCAAGTCGATTGTTTTTTAAGTAAACATTGTATCCCTTGAAATTATATAACCTTTCCGTATTGCTTTTATGAAAGATAACCCCCTCCTTCATTTGCTTGGAAATGTTTACCCAAAGCCCAATGGTAAAAGGATCCGATTTTCTAAAAACACCTACCTCTTTTAAATCCAAATAGGTGTCGCCATTTAAATATAAACTTTGTCCATTCCCATTTTTTTCAAAAACCAGGGGTTCGCTTTTACTATCTCCGTCGCGACGTAAGGCGGCAGTTTTACTATCGTTGACACTATTTTTTAATGAATCTTCAAAACTATAAAAGCCTTGTAAATTTTCAGTGGGAATTCCCTTGCTTGATATTGTTTTATATTTTTCTTGTTGTATCCACTCATTAAATTCATTAGCTGCATTTTCGTAGCTTAATTTTAATTGCGTTTCTTTTTCTTTAACCAATGAATTAATATATTGAATAGTTTTTTCTTGTGCTGCCGTAGGAAGCATTAATGTGGGTGTTGGCATATCATCATTCCAAGAGATCTGTCCTGCCTCGCGTACATTATTAAAAAAACTATACAGCTCATAATAATTTTCCTGTGAAACCGGATCATACTTATGATCATGACATCTTGCACAACCCACCGATATGGATAAAAACGCTTCTCCAAAAGTATTGGTACGATCCATCACATATTCTGTTTGAAATTCTTCTTCAATAATTCCACCCTCCATATTTTGTGGATGATTGCGATTAAACGCGGTTGCAATGATCATATCCTTGGTAGGCGAAGGCATTAAATCACCCGCTAGTTGATAATGGATGAAATTTTTATAGGACATATTTTCATTGAAAGCACCAATAACCCAATCGCGATAAACCGACATATCCCTGGTTCTATCCACGGTGTATCCATAGGAATCGGCAAACCGAGCTAGGTCCAGCCATTGGGTCGCCATTTTTTCACCATAATGCTGGGAACTTAATAGTCGGTCTACTTGCTTTTCGTAAGCGTTTGCACTTTGGTCGTTTAAAAATTGGTCTATTTCATCAACAGTCGGCGGAAGACCGGTTAAATCCAAGGAAAGCCTTCTTAATAAAATTTCTTTAGACGCTTTCGGGCTAGGCTGTAAACCTTCTTGTTGTAATCGACTAAATACAAAATTATCAATGGGGTTATTCACCTGTAAATTATAGATGTCTGGTATCGCCTTTTTTTGTGGTGCAACAAAAGCCCAGTGGGGCTTATATACTGCACCTGTTTCAATCCATTTTATAAGTATTGCCTTTTCCTTTGCATCTAAGGTTAAATGAGATTTGGGATCCGGCATCATGTAACTAGGATCGGAAGATAATATGCGGTGGTAAAGCTCACTCTTATTTAAATTGCCCGGCACAATAGCAAATTTCCCAGGGCTTTCAGGCAAAGGTCCATAAGCTGACGCCTCCATATCTAATCTAAGTCCTGCTTTTTGTTTTGCCTTATCCGGACCATGACATTTAAAGCACTTGTCGGATAAAATTGGTTTTACATGTTCATTATAATCAATGACCGATGGTAATTTAAGATACGCCGCATTTACATCCTCGGGTAATTTGGATATGTTTTTAAATGCAAAAAAAACACCAATAAAACCTATGAATAAATAATATTTTTTCATTTTTTCTGAAATTTAAAATCACCTATTTCAATAGCTACTTTCGGATTTATTTTTTTAAACTGTTCAATCCCATTTAAAGTTACTTTAGTTTTCCATAAATAAAGCACTGATAAATTTTTTAATGAAGCTAATTCCATAAGCCCTTCATCTGAGACATTTGTACCATAAAGGTTAAGCTGTTCCAATTTTGACAACTGCTTTATATACTCCATCCCATTATCTGTGATCAACGTGTTTTCAACATTCAACTTTTTAATGTTTTTTAAATCCGCAACTATTTTTATATCATTATCATTGATAGGTAGGTTGGTTAATTTTAATACGACTAATTGTTCATTAATATTTTTCAACGCTTGCAAGATGGCATTATTAAAAGGAACTACATTAACAAAATTGGCCATCACAAAATTGGAACCTTCTGCTATATTGGTTAAGATAATATTTTCTTGTTTGAAGCCCTCAATGATCGCAGGGCTTATGGGTGCAGGGTTTGGTAGGTTTGAAATATTTTCGAAACCTTTGATATTATTATTTTCAATGGCAACTTTTTTTGTTTCCCTTATTTCAATTTTGGCGTTTTTTAATTTCGGATCATCTAAAATATTCTTGTCTGCAATTTTATTTGCTACTTCCTTATTGCTGATGGTGTCAATGATATCCTCGAAAGATGCGCCTGATTTTATCCAGTTTTCAATAATTAAAATTTCATTTTGACTTAACTGATGTTTTCCTTTCGGCGGCATATGTTTTTCATCCTCCAAAGGCAACAATAAGCTTGCATAAATGGGGCTTTTGAATGGATTTCCCGCAACTAATATTCTTCCATTTTTTCCTCCCTTCTTAATATAAGCTTCCGCATCTAATCTCAATCCATTCTTTTGTTTAATTGCGGAATGACAATTATAGCATCTCAATTTTAATAAGGGTGCAATTTCTTCTTTATAAACATTATGCGTTTCAATGGTTAAGGAATCAGCTCCATTTGAAATTGTTTGAGTAATTTTTTTTGCTTCCACTTTTATAGTGTCAACCTGGCTCTTGTTAGAATTTTCATTCGATTTAAATAAATAATTTTCACCGTGCGTCAATGTACCACCATAATGACCTGTAATAAAAACAAGTAGGCTTAATATTACAGCTAATAACTTTCGGTATTGCTTTAAGAAATAAACTAGTAATCCTATAACTGCAGTGCTAATCCCGGTCCACTGATGTTTTTGAACTAATAATGCATCATATTCGCCTGAGTTGGATAATATCCATCCTGCAATACAAGCCATCACGGCGCTAATACTCCCGACCAAAAAAGCCAATGAAATAGGTGCGCCTAAATCAACCTTACTATAATGTTCGTAAACCATCATCAAAACACCCAATAGCAAAATACCAATGGGCAAATGTACAATGACAGGATGTAAATGACCTATGAAATCCAACATATGATTTAGATACAAATTAATAGCAATCTAGCGTATAGCAATTTAACTATTAAATAGCACTATTTGTTAATCTCATACCTAAAATTTAATCTATCGGGCTCTCCAAAATAAGCAACCACCTCCTCCCGAATTTTAATACCACCAATCCGCTCCATTGCTTTTTGCGATCGTATGTTGTTAGCCCCTACATAAAAAGCCACCTTGTCTACATAATTAAATGCATGGTTAAGCATTAATGTTTTTACTTCTTTATTGATGGACTTCCCCCAACAACTTCTTGCAAAAAAAGTGTAACCAATTTGAATTTCTTTCATAGCAGCATCATATGCACAATAACGGCTCGACCCAAGCGCTATTCCAGATGATGCATCTCTAATGATAAAAGCACCAGCTGATTCTATCGCCCCTTTAAAATAGTTGGTAAAAGCGTCCAATTTATATCTGTCTGGATTGGGATGTTGTTCCCAAATTAATGGATCGGAAGCAACCAAGTACAGCTCCTCAAAATGCCTTTGCTCCAAGGGTTCTAGACAAACAAGTTCGTTTTTTAAATGGGTGGGTTGTAAGTTCAATTTTGATTTTTTTTAATATTTAATAAAAAATATCAGAAACCGTAATAGGTTGCTACTATTAACTACTTAAATCAAATAATCTGTTGAAATGGTTTTCTAAATGTTTTCTCATTCCATTTCTAAAATCTTCCGGCGTCCCATTTTCTAAAAATTGTACTAATTGTTTATGAGATATAAAATTTTTTAAAACTATTTTCTTTTTTAACAAACCACTATTATGTACATAATCAAAAACGGGTAACAACATTTTTTGAAACTTTTTCAATGTTTTATTTCCAGTTATATCATAAAGTTTACCATGAAATGCAACTTCGTGATCAATATTAAAAAGATGATTTTGGGTTGCTGGCGGCTCATCATTAACAATTTCATATAAAACAGCAATATCTTCTTTAGTAATTCTATGAAATAAAATATCCGCCATTCCAATTTCTAATACGAGTCTAATTTCAAAAATTTCCTTTAAGGTTTCATCAGATAGAATATGTGGATTCATGCTTTTGTCCATATTCCCAAATAGGTCAGGGCTTGTGATAACAGAACCCCTTTTCTTTTTCGATTCAATTAGGCCCATCATTCTTAACCTCATCAGCGCCTCCCTAATTACGGTTCTGCTAACATTTAGCTTCTCTGTCAACTCTAATTCGGTTGGAATTGCATCGCCAACCTTTAATTTTTTTTGCTTTAGAAGCTCAATTAAGTTTGCTTCGACTTTATCTACAAGGCTACTTCGTTCAATTGTTTTAAAATTATCTATCATATATTATATAATATATATGTGTATGTGGTTTAAAATATATCTATTGCATAAATTAATAAAATTTACCTAGATATTTAAATAAAGTTACAACAAAATCTGTTTATATTTATTATGTCATACATAATACATTTAATTAAAAACTACGAACATGGGTTACAACAAACTTAAAACCTTTCTTTTCGTTTTCTCGCTACTAATTTCTACAATTTTATCTGCGCAATCAAAAAAAATTACAGGGAAAATCATATCTGAAGAAGATAAGAATCCTTTATCGGGGGTTAGTATCACCATTAAAGGAAAGCCAGCTGGCACCCAAAGTAATAATTTAGGCGAATTTGCAATTACGGCTTCTGCAGGTGATATATTAGTTATTTCATATACGGGATTTTCTTCCCAAGAAATACGCCTGGGCAATCAAAACAATTTAAACATTGCATTAATATCTGAAGCTTCTGAACTTGCTGAAGTTGTCGTGGTTGGATATGGCACGGTTAAAAAAAATAAGTTAACTGCTTCTATTTCCAAACTAGATAAAAAATTCTTGGAAACGGGTATAAGGTCAAATCCAGCACAAGCACTTGCTGGAACAATTCCAGGATTAAGACTTGTTACAGGTTCTGGAAGACCAGGGTCTTTACCTTCTATTACATTAAGAGGGGGTACGAACTTTGATGCAAGCGGAAGCCCATTAATTATTTTTGATGGACAAATTAGAGGCTCGCTTAGTGATATTAGTACTGATGAAATTGAAAGTATTGAAGTGCTAAAGGATGCCTCTGCAACTGCTATTTATGGGGCAAGAGCAAGTAATGGTGTAATATTAATTACTTCTAAAAGAGCTAAATCGGGAACTTCAGAAATAACAGTTAAAATTAAAAATGGTACTAACTATTTGAATGTTCCGTATAAATTTCTAGATGGAGGTGATTATATTAAATGGGCAAGATTGGGTGCAGAGCAAGCAATCTTAAATGGCACTTTAGCTGGTTCAAATTTATCTGGCGCAGGTCCAAGAGGAACTGGAAACGTTTATAAGGATGCCGCAGGTAATATTCTTGATGGTAATTATGATTCAAGAGCAATATGGAGTGTGATGAGATTAGATGCCGTGAATAATGAATTATTATCACAACCAGGTTGGAGACAAATGAAAGATGTAGTAAAAACCAATGCTGCTGGTAATTATGATGCTGCCGGATCTTATGCGGATTTGATTTATAAAGATTTTAATTATGGAGCGTATGGTTTAAAAAATACCTCTATTACCCAAGACTATAATATTTCTATGTCTGGTGGAAATGATCGCGGAAAATATTTTGCAAATCTTGGCTATTATAATGAAGATGGCTTATCAATAGCGACCTTTTATCGACGACTAAACTTTTCAATTACTGGGGATTATAAAATTAATAAATGGTTGAAGTCAGAAAGTAGTGTTCAATATACGAAGGCGAATTGGAGAGACGAGTCAATTACAAATGGCGAATCAAACTATTGGGGTAGAATGTTATCGGCTCCTCCAACAATGAGAGGAACGAATGCTAAGGGTGAATTAATACTTGGACGTGATGCAAGTGATGGTAATCCAATTATAAATGTAGATAAATATAAAAGACAAAATCAAACAGATAAATTTACACTTAACCAATCTTTGCGCGCAGATTTTACCAAAGACCTTTACTTAAAATTAAGTAGTTACGTAATGTATGACGAAGGCTTTTTTGAATCATTCAATCAGGATTTTAGAACAGGTATTTTGAGCTTAACCAATCCGAATACAGGTTGGAATAGAACAAGAGCAAGCTCAGCTTCCTTTGATAGAACAACAAGACTTACCCACAATGCAATTTTAAATTATAATAAAACATTTTTAGAGAAAAATACAATTTCTGCAATGGCTGGTTTTGAATATTATGATGCATATAATAAGGGCTTATCTGCAGGAGGTAGTCTCGCACCAACAGAAGATTTTAGTGATTTAGCCTTGACACAAAACAACTTAGAACAACAAACAAGGTCAACGGATTCTTGGCACGCAAGAGAAAGAATTTTATCATCGTTTGGTAGAGTTAATTATGATTATAATGAAAAATATTTAACCTCTTTTACAGTTAGAAGAGACGGCTATTCTAGACTTATTGGAGATAATCAATATGGTGTATTCCCTGCAGTTTCAGTGGGTTGGTTATTACACAAAGAAAAATTCATGGAAAATACTAAAAGCTGGTTATCATTTTTAAAACTAAGAAGTAGTTGGGGTATGAATGGTAATATTGGTGGGATTGGTACTTATGAATTACAGGGCTCTTATGGTTCACAAACAGCATATAACGGAACCATTGGATTTTTACAAGGGGGCATTGCGAATCCAGGATTAAAATGGGAAAAATCAAAAACCACAGAAGTTGGCGCCGATATGGGCTTTCTAAATAATAGAATTAATTTCTCTGTTGCTTATTACAATAGAACGACTAATGATAAAATAGCGAGCGTATTACTACCAACTTCATCAGGAGTGTCAAGTATTAGAACAAATAATGGTAGTATGCAAAACAAGGGCCTTGAATTAGAACTCTCATATAAAATAATACAAAATAAAAATTTAACATGGCAGGTTGGTGCCAATGGCGCTTGGAATAAAAATACAATTTTACAATTACCCTATAATGGAATTGCCAATAATAGACAAGGGGGTCAACAGGTATACGATCCAGGAACTGGAAAAGTAATTTGGGTTGGCGGTTATCAAGAAGGGCAAGAGTGGGGTGAAGTATTTGGTTTTGTAAGTGAGGGAATTATCAGAAATGCTGCAGACTTAGCAGGTTATAATAAAATTGATTTAGCTGCAGGACAAGTTTGGTATGGAGGTTCAGCAGGAAAGAGAGTAGCGAGTCAACAATTACTTACACAAAAAGGTTTAACATTTGCTGGTGGTTGGATTCCTACACAACTTGGAGATATGAAGTGGAAAGATGTTGACAAAAATGATACCATTGATTCAAGAGATATGGTTTCACTTGGTCGACAAATTCCGCGCATCACTGGTGGTTTTAATAGTACATTAAAATATAAAGGTTTTACACTGTTCGCGAGATTTGATTTTGCAATAGGGCATGTTCAACAAGATTTTATGCAAATGTGGGCCCTGGGCTGTATGCAGGGAGAGTTTAACCCAACAGATATCGTTAAGGATACATGGACACCAACAAATACTGAGGCTAAATATCCAAGATATGCATGGGCAGATCAATTAAATACAAAAAACTTTGATAGACCAAGTAGTATGTTTTTTGTAAATTCTAGTTACTTAAATATTAGAGAAATTTCGTTAAGTTATTCTGTACCTGCTTCAATATTGAAAAAAGCTAAAATGTCAAATTTAACATTTACGGCTTCTGGTCAAAATTTAGGATACATAACAAATAGTCTATTAAATTTCCCTGAAAGAAGTGGTAATCAAAATAGCGCATATATTATTCCAACGCAGGTTGTATTTGGCGCAAACTTAACTTTTTAATAAAATAATTATAAATAGTATAACAATGAAAAAAATTAAAAATATATTTTTAAGCATGTTGATTCTGGTATTTACTGCAACATCGTGTACAAAAACATTAGACTTAGCTCCTGAAGATTATTTTGGTGACGGTAATTTTTGGCAAAACGAATCGCAGGTCAATAACTTTATGGTCGGCATGCATAAACAATTTCGAGATAATCAATTTATGTTCCTTCGCTTGGGAGAAATGCGTTCTGGTAATTTTAGTAATGTAGACAGACAAAATACATCCTTAAACGAATTGCCAATAATAGAACAAAGAATAGATGAAACCTCAACAGGCATTTCAAATTGGGCAGGATTTTATTCCCCAATTTTACAATTAAATTTATTTATCACTAAAGTTTCTGCTGTCACATTTTTGTCAGATGCAAGAAAACAATATTTATTAGGTCAAGCGTATGGCATGAGGGCATTTTACTACTTCCAATTACTTAGAACCTATGGAGGGGTGCCATTAAGACTGGAGCCAGAAGTATTAACAGGTAATACAGATCCTGTGAAGCTTCGTAAAGCAAGAGCAACTGAAGCTGAAGTATTGACGGCTATTAAAACAGATGTAAATAAATCAGTTTCAAGTTTTGCATCAGCAGCAAGTCCTGCCGATAAAAGTTTATGGAGTCCGAAGGCATCACTTATGCTAAAAGGAGAAGTATTTTTATGGTCTGCTAAAGTATATAGTAATAATGCAGACCTAGCGGAGGCAAAAACTGCATTAAATTTAATTACTGGAAATGTCCTACAAACATCTTTTTCAAATGTTTTTGCTTTTGGACAAAAAAATAATTCAGAAGTAATTTTTTCAATACGATATTTAGTTGGTGAAGCTGAAATGAGCACAGTTTCACAATTTTTATATTCCACATTTAATTTTGATAATCTTCATTATAAAGATTCTTTAGCAAGTGGACCATTATTAGTTGATCCATTGATCATTGCAGCGCCAAATGCACAGCAAGTTATTCAGCGTTATGGCTATACTTTTAATTTATTTGCTTCCTATGATGTTACAGATAAAAGAAGAAATGCTACATTTTATGATTACTATAAAGTAACGGCCTCTGGAGCAAAGCCATATGCAATAACAATTAGAAATACTGCGATGGTTAAATTTTTAGGAACTATAAGTGCTAATAAAAGGTATTTTACAGATGATTGGCCAGTTTACAGAGAAGCTGATCGATTATTAATGTTGGCCGAAATAGTAAATGCGGAAGGCGGTGATCCAACCACCTATATTAAACAAATTCGTGATAGGGCCTTTGCGCCAGTAGTGGATCCAAAACCATTTGTATCCTCTACAAAGGATGCTAATGAGTTGGCGATATTTGCAGAAAGAAATAAAGAATTTGTACATGAAGGCAAGGCTTGGTATGATTTAAGAAGGATGAAGTTTGGTGCTGACCCACTCGTATTTATTAGTACTAGTCATAATTATGGTGTTTTAAATAAATCGACAGTCCCTTATAAAATATTATGGCCAATTGAACCTGCAATATGGACGAACGATCCACTTGTTAATCAAACGCCGGGTTATGCTTCATCAAAACCACAATAATTAAATTTTTAGGATTAATTTTATATACATAAATACGATTGCCTTTACAATGCAATGGTATTTATGTATCTTTTAAAATAGTATAAATTAGATGAATATCAAACGTATCGAAGGGTTGATTGCAGCACCTTTTACCCCATTAAATCAAGATGAAACTTTAAATGTTTCTATTATACCTAGTTATTACCAAATGCTAAAGCGTAATGGAGTTAATGGCGCTTTTATTTGTGGTTCAACTGGCGAAGGGACTTCATTAACCTTCAACGAAAAAAAATTGGTTGCTCAAGCATGGGCTGATACAAAAAAGGGCGATTCTGCATTTAGGGTTACCTTATTTTTGGGCGGCACATGTTTAAGTGAATGTAAAGAGCTTGCAATTTTCGCAAAAGAGATTGGAATAGATGCCGTCTGTTTAAGTGCGCCATTTTATTTTAAACCTGCAAATGTAATGGTACTAGCAAAATGTTGTGAGGAAGTTGCTTCAGTAGTACCAACCTTACCCTTTTATTACTACCATATACCAGTATTAACAGGTGTAAACTTCCCTATGTATGATTTATTAGAAGCAATAGGGGATACAATTCCAAATTTTGCAGGTATAAAATATACGCATGAAGATTTTATGGACTTTCTTTCCTGTCAAAATTATAAAAACGGTCAATATGAAATTTTTTGGGGCAGGGATGAAAACATGCTTTCTGCTTTGGTTTTAGGTACCAAAGGCTTTATCGGTAGCACCTTTAATTATGCCGCACCACTATATCATGATTTAATAAGTGCATTTGAAAAGGGAGATTTAGAAAAAGCAAACCAAATGCAACAATTATCAATTGATATGATAAGGTTATTAGGTAAGCATGGAGGAATAGGCGTAGGAAAATTTTATATGAAACAAATTGGTCTTGATTGTGGAGAATTTAGATTACCTATTCAAAAATTATCGTCAACCACAGCAGCATCTTTTATAAAAGATGTAGAACGGTTAAAATTTAGTAGCTTTTGTTCATCTTTAGATTAATCCCAATTTAAAATGAAACCGTTGGCAATTTATATTTATATTTTTTTAATGTTAAATAA
>Ga0209297_1002211_pt1 | contig 10890 bp, 10 predicted proteins | sample S_130805_MF_Meta_FD_187322 | JGI IMG/M metagenome (GOLD analysis project Ga0209297, IMG submission 187322) | Freshwater microbial communities from Lake Simoncouche, Canada to study carbon cycling - S_130805_MF_MetaG (SPAdes) (version 2) | ecosystem: Environmental > Aquatic > Freshwater > Lake ... | reverse complement strand
GGGACAGATCCAGACCACCTCGATGGTGCCGCGCGCCAAGGGCAAGGTGGAGGGCGAAGAAATTGAGTGCCGCCGCTGGGATTTCACGGTCAAAGCCATCAACCAATTCGACAACCCCGACCTCTTCTTCCACCGCAATCAGGGAGTCTTCATTTATGGCGTGAAGTTCCCGGGCAACGCGGCCCAAGCGGGCCTGTCACCCCAAGACATCCTGCTGAAAATCGACGGCAAAGCAGTGGTCACACCGGCCGACGTGAAAGTCATCCACTCTGAGGCCCTCGGCAATGTTGCCGAAAAGCATCGGGTCATCGTGGTGCTGCTGCGAAATGGCGAGCAGCGCCAGCTGGTCCTTGATTTCAGCCGGCAGTACGACAAGGAATAAGCGACGCACCGGAGTCTCGGCGTCACGGACGATCCTCGTTGCGGCGGCGATCGAACCGTTCAGATCACACGGCACCCCAAGATCAGTGCTTCGACTGGGGATTGCGCCACTCGTGACCACTCTTGGCTAAGAGGTCGTCGGCGGCGGCGGGTCCCCAGGTGCCGGCCGCGTAAAACTCGCGGTTGGTCAGCGGCTTGCCCACCCAGGCACTGCGGATCGCATCCACAATTTTCCAGGCCGTCTCCACTTCATCGCGGCGGATGAAGAGCGTGGCATCGCCCGCCATCGACTCGAGCAACAATCGCTCGTAGGCCTCTGGGGTGTAGGCTCCAAATTCCGTGTCGTAGCTAAAGTGCATCCGGACCGGCCGCAGCTCAGCCGCACCGCCCGGAACCTTGCCGTTGAAACGCAGGGTCATGCCCTCGTTGGGCTGAAGCCGGAGCGTCAGGGAGTTGGCATCGAGCTGATCTTTGGCCGCGAAGAGGATGTTGGGGGCGCTCTTAAACTGGACGCGGATCTCGCTGGCGCTGAGGGGCAGATTCTTGCCGGTCCGAATGTAGAAAGGCACACCATGCCAGCGCCAGTTATCCACAAAGAGGCGCATCGCCAAGAAGGTCTCGACATGCGAGTTGGGCTTCACCTTGGTCTCACTGCGGTAGGCCGGACGTAGCTCGCCATCAACTTCGCCCGCGAAGTACTGGCCGCGAACGACGTTTTCGGCCACCTGAGCCGGCGTCATCGGTCGAATCGACTTGAGCAGCTTAACCTTCTCGTCACGGACATTTTCAGCCTCCAGAGAACTCGGCGGCTCCATGCCCACGAGGGAGAGCACCTGAAGCACATGGTTCTGCACCATGTCTCGTATGGCACCGGCTTCTTCGTAGTAACCGCCGCGCGAACCCACGCCCAACTTCTCGGCCACGGTGATCTGGACATGGTCGATGCACTCGCGGTTCCACAACCGCTCCCAGATCGCGTTGGAAAACCGGAAGGTCAGGATGTTCTGAACCGTCTCCTTCCCGAGATAGTGGTCGATGCGGAAGATCTGCTTCTCATGGGCGAAGCGGGTGAGTTCTAAATTCAATGCCTCCGCTGTCTCCAAATCGTGTCCGAAGGGCTTCTCCACGACGATCCGCTCTGGAGTCACACGGGACTCCGCCTTCTGCAACAGTCCCACCGCGCTCAAATGCCCGGTCACCTCACCGAATTGGCTGGGATTAGTCGCTAAATAAAACAGCAAATTACTCCTCAGGCGTTCGTCCGGAAATCCATGCACTAGGGCCTTAAGCTTCTGGTATCCGGCCGCATCGGACATGTCGGCCTGACAGTAGTGGATATTGGCTGCGAAGGCATTCCAGACATCCTCCTGGACCGGCAAGGTCCGGGAAAACTTGTTCAAAGCCTCACGGAGTTCTGTTCGCCAAGCTTCGTCATTCTTCTCCCGCCGTGCGAAACCCACGATGCGGAAGGGTTGCGGCATCAGTTTCTCGAGCGTCAGGTGGTAGAGAGCTGGAATCAGCTTGCGCGAGGTCAGATCGCCGGAGGCACCAAAGATGACCACGGTGCAGGGCTCGGCGAGCCGCCGGGTCTGGTCGGACCGGGACACTAGCAACTCGTCGAGATTCTGAGATTCATTCATACAGCGGGACAAGAGTGGGAGACAGTCCATGACTCGGCAATGTCCCAATCAATCCCGCTGCCGCCCTCTGAATCAGGGAAGCTGAATCTCTATTTTAGGCCCTCTTTCTACCTCAGAGCGATTAAAACCTAAGAAGACCCTCGACTTGCTCTGAAGAGCCACTGCGGCTTTCATCAAGGCCGTCGAAACAAAACCTTTCGCCGGTCTGCGCAACCAATCCATCGGACCGGTGTTCGGACTCCAATGACGATTTCTTCAGCCATGAATACCCGTAAGCATCTGCGTCACTCGTCGCTCCGTGCCGCCTTCACCCTCGTCGAAGTCATGATCGCCGTCATGATCGTGGGCCTTCTGACCATGATCGCCGTTCCGAACGTCAGGAAGTTCATGGATACCGGAAAATACAACGCGGTCCTCGCCAATCTGAAGGCCATCGAGCTAGCCAAGACGACCTGGCAGAATGAGTATCGCAAGGCGGACACGGCAGAACCCTCCTCCGATGATCTCGCTCCGTACTTTCAGGGCGGAAAATTTCCCAGTTCCGTGATGGGCGAGACCTACAACATCGGCAACTGCACCGACGCCGCTCGCCCGACTGCCACCACGCCCAGCAAGATTCGTAACATCGAAGCCGGTGGTCAGATCACTCTCGAAGACAAGTGAGCTGCCGGACCAGCGAGATCAACCCTGAGTGATCTCGAAGCTTTTGCTCAGCTGCGTGAGGTCTAACACTTTGCGCACCACCGGAACCGGGTTAATCAACCGCAACTGACCCTGCCGTGACACAATGAACCGATTCACGGAAACGAGGGCGCCCAATCCGGTGCTATCAATAGCCCGGGTCAACGACATATCGACATCAATGCGGGTGTGGTGAGGTTGGACCGAAGCCCGGACATTGTCCCGGAATGAACCCGCATTGCTCACATTCAGGACGGACAGTCCACTGACCACTAAGGTCTTTCCAAAGGATTCAATTTTCATCGCGTACGCTAGAAAGCGCCTCAATAGAAGCGCTTCAGGGAAACCTCTCCCTCCGACGGCCACATATCGGCAGGTCGTGCTGAAACTTGAGTGGTACAAATTACTCTATCGCACACCGCCTATCCACGGATCGGCAGTTCTACGATCAAGCTCCGCCATTCCCTGCAGAGCATCCGAATGCGATCAGGCCCGCGGATCCGACGCCGGCGAACCCTCGCATGCCTCGCCCGGCGCTTGCCGTTGAAGAATCCGGGTTAATGCCACGAAGCCCTCGACGGAAACCTTCTCAGCACGTTCGGTCGGGGAAATGCCTACCTCAGTGAAGGCCGCCTGCAAGATCTCCGCCGGCCACACAGTCTTGAGCAGCTTGAGCATCATCTTCCGACGCTCAGAGAAGGCACGCTTCACGAGTCGGGTGAAAATCACCGAGCCAGCGGCATCCAGAAGCGGAGTCGGCCTCCGCACGAGGCTAATGCAGGCACTGTCGACATCCGGTATCGGATAGAAGCATCCGCGTTTGATGTTAAACCAGTCACGGACTTGGTAGCGCAGGCCCAGCAAGAGGGTGAGGATTCCGTAGTTGTCCCCATCGGTCGGAGCGGCAATGCGATGCACCACTTCTGCCTGCAAGGTCACCACCATGCGATCGGGGGGCACTGGGGCCTCGGCCAACTCCACCATCAGGGTTGACGCCACCGAATAGGGCAGATTGGCGACGAGTTTCCATCCGCTCCAATCCCGCGAATTGGCTTCCACCCAACGCATTGCGTCGGCCTCCAACAATTCGAGGGTGCCCGGGCCCTGCCCGGAAAGGGCGCCGGAGAAGTTTTCGCGGAGAACGCTCACCAGCCGGGCATCCTTTTCAATGGCCAACACCGACACGGCTTGGACCACCAGCAACTCGGTTAAGGGCCCCAATCCGGGCCCCACTTCAAGGATGCGGTCGGTCGGAACGATGTCGGCAGCGCTGGCAATCCGCCGCAACTGATTGCCATCGTGCAGGAAGTTCTGACCCAGCGACTTCGTCAACTGGATCCCCCGCGACTCCAGCAGGGAACGCATCTCATTCAAGGTCATGGCCGTTTTTTGGGAGAGCGGGACAATTTACGTTTTTTGGCAGGAATGGATACCTGAAGGTGCGCGCTGACCGCGTGCGCAATTTTGCGGAAGGCCCGTTGCAACTCGGCCTCGGTGATGGTCAGTGGCGGAGTGATCCCAGTGACCTCGGAATGCTCCCCTTCCGGGAGCAGGAGGATCCCTTGGCGCAGCACCTCCTGCATGATTGCGACCGACAACCCAGTGTCAGGGCCTCCATCGGCACGCCGCCAGGCGATGCCACCCATAAGGCCGACAACCGAGACTCTCGAGACCCGTTCCGGGAATTGGGCTTGGAGGGATTTCAGACCGGATTCCAAAACCGTTTCCAACCGAGCCGCACGCTGCGGTAAGGCCAGACGACGGAGTTCAGAGATCTGAGCCAAAGCCATAGCGCACCCGACCGGATGTCCGAGATAAGTGCTCGTGTGAATAGCCTCACCCATCGCCGGAGGCCACGCGTCCATCACCTGGGCCCGCCCCACGCAGGCACTCAGGGGAAAACCTCCGGTCAATGCTTTGCCCAAGCAAATAAGGTCAGGGATGACACCCGAGTGCTCGCAGGCAAACCAGGCTCCGGTCCGTCCAAAACCGGTGTAAATCTCGTCGAAAATTAACAAGGCGCTCCGTTGATCGGCCCACTGCCGCAAACAGGGCAGAAACCAGGGAGGCGGTATGCGAATCCCACCGCGGGCCTGCATGGGTTCGACGACCACGGCGCCGATATCGCAAGCCGCCTCCGCTGCATCGAGGGCCGCCTCCAATCGGTACCTGCCCTGCCCATCCGTATCGGCCTCGGGAAAGTCTACAAAACACCCGAACTCACGGAGTTGGTCTCGGAACGGTTCCCGAAAATGGGATCGCTCCGTCGCATTGAGAGCTCCATATCCAACCCCGTGGTATCCGCCACGAAACGCGATGACCCCAGGCTTCCCAGTAGCCAAACGCGCCGTCTTGAACGCTGCCTCCACCGCTTCGAAGCCAGAACACCCAAAGATAACCTTGCCCGTCTCAACTGCAGTCGTGGCCCCACGGCGACGAGTCCACCGCTCGAAGGTGAGCCGACTCAATTCGCGGGCCAGACGGGCCTTCAACGCATGGGGATGCACATCCCCCATGGCATGCAGCAATTCGCCCATCTGCCGCTGGCCAGCCCTCACGACGGCCGTGTTGCCATGCCCCGCCGCGGCCACACCAAAGGCGGCGGTGAGATCTAGGTAAGGCCGACCCGCCTCATCCCAAACACGGCATCCTTTGGCCCGCTTCCAAACAATTGGCCAACCCGCATTGGGTTCCAGGAACGTGATGTTCCGCGACTCGTATCGGCGGAGCATCTCCAGGGTGGAGTCTTTAGGTCGGATACTCATCACACGCCGCGTTCATCGGAAGGCCAAATGAACTTGTGCATTTGCAACTGGAACCGAGCCGGCACCCGGTCGGCCACCATGGCTTCCACAAGATCTTTCCGGGAAATCGGATGAAGCCCCTTGGGTACGGGCTTGAGCACCTTTTCGCGCTGGGAATCCGAAAGCGGAGCCACCCAGGAGAACAAAATCGGACAAACCGGATCGAGCCGATGCTCGAGGATGATCGCCTTAGCCCACTCGTAGTCCTCGCGGGTCCCGATGACGAACTTCACCTCATCCGTCGCACGAAGATGGGGAATATTGGCCCAACGATTGCGTTCAACCTCGCCGCTGCTCGGACATTTTAGATCCATGATGCGCCGCACCCGCGGATCGAGCTTGGAAATGTCATGAGCCCCGCTGGTTTCCACCAACACGGTGAAACAATCATCCGCCAAGGTGCGCATCAGGCGAGCGGCATTGGGTTGCAGAAGAGGTTCCCCCCCAGTCAACTCAACCAACGGCAGCTTGTGCTGAGCTGAAGCATCACCCGCATTGACCACCGGCGGAAAATGGGCTCGATCAGGACGAGAAAACGGTTCTGCCAATCGATGAACCTCGGCGCGAACCTCATCCAGAGAGCGTCGCTTGCCTTCGGTGAAGGCGTAGGCTGTATCGCAGTAGGAACACCGCAAATTGCACCCGGTCAGGCGCACAAAAACGCAGGGTAACCCCGCGAAGGTGCTTTCGCCCTGAAGACTTAGATAGATCTCGTTAACGACCAATGTTTCGGCCACGTGGGAAACGTTAACACTCCCAACGGCCGGAGGACAGGAAGCAGATGCCTTCGAGGTAAGAACCATTCCCAAAGAGCATTTTTCCCAAATTCAGACGTGAGCACTGCATCAGCCCCCGCGACTGCAAGCACCGGCAGCGCCACCGCATCACATCGTTTCGCGCCGATACCGCAGGGCCAATCGAAAACCCAGAGCCTCGTTGGGTGCCTCCCCAGGGATACCCGCTGAGCGGGCTGCTGAGCGGCAGGCTGCGGGGGCTGACTTAAATCCACCGCCCCGATAGGTGGGGGCGAAGCTCCAGATCGGACCGAGAGGATCCACAAAGACCGGAATATTGGTTGGGTAAGAAGAGAACCAATTCACGCACCACTCAGCCACGTTTCCATGCATGTCCCGAAGACCGAGTCCATTGGCCTCACGCAGACCCACTGGATGCACCTTTCCCCCGCTGTTACCCGCATGCCACGCCAAGCGGTCGAGTTCTCCAGCGTAGGCCCCTGGGGTCCCGGCCCGACAGGCCAATTCCCATTGCGCCTCGGTGGGCAAATCCCAGATCCAACCCTTAGGCAGATGCCCTTCTTCCTTCTGTTGCACAGTGAGTCGACGGCAAAATTCCCGAGCTTCCTCCCAGGAGACTTGGGTCACCGGCAGATCCATGCCTGGATTGGGGCTCGAATTGGTCTCCATGAACGCCAACCACTGGCGTTGGGTCAGCTCGGTCTCAGCAATGAGGAAACCGGAGGTCAACTGAACTAGATGTTGAGGCTCATCGACCAACCGACCCTGCTCCTGAGGCGAACTGCCCATGACAAACCGAGAGGCGGGAACCCACCGCATCGCCAAGGGGCCCGCCTTAGGCAAAGTTGCTATCCAACGATCCCCGGCGACTCCATGGGCAACGATACGCAGCACCTGTTCTTGCTGATCCGACGGCCCGGAGCAACCACTCACCACTCCCAAACACAGTGCGACCGACAGCGCAGTCGCGACACAGCGCGCCCGACAACCGTCGGCAAGGAAGCCAGCGAGATTCATGACATCCGTTCGCAGCAGATGCAGTGCCTTGTTACCCAGCAAACCGCCCAACCGTTGAGAAGTGGGTGAGCGCTCCGTCGATCCGTCGTCGAGGCTGCATTCCCGATTGCCCTGCCCCGGCCTCGCGTTCAAAGTGTTTCCAGCACTTACCATGTCCAAGAAACAGCAATACCGCTTTTGTGTAGGCCCGTGGAATTTCAGCCAGGGTCAGGACCCCTACGGCCCCACCGTCCGCCGCGAGGAGAGCTTCGACTGGAAGCTCGCCCAGCTCAAGACCCTCGGCTTCGACGCCATGATGTTCCACGACGACGACGCCGTGCCGGACATCGACACGAAGTCCTCGAAGCAAGTTCTGCTAGAAGCCAAGGCTTTGAAGAAGCGCCTCGACAACGAGGGCATCGTGGCCGAGATGGTCGCCCCGCGCCTGTGGTTCGCTCCGCAAACCATCGACGGTGGCTACACCAGCAACGATCCGAAGCTGCGCCGCTACGCCATCGATCGTTCCCGCCAGAGCATCGACATCGCCAACGAACTGGGCACCGACATCCTGGTGCTGTGGCTGGCCCGCGAAGGCACTTACCTGCGCGAATCCAAGTCGGGAGCGCGCTCCACCGAACTGTTGGTCGAGGCCTTCGACGCGATGCTCAAGCACGATAAGAAGATCCGCCTAGCCATCGAGCCCAAGCCCAATGAGCCCATGGACCACGCCTACCTGCCCACCACCGGGCACGCGCTGGCTATTGCCCAACTGACCAAGGATTCCAAGCGAGTGGGCTGCGTCATTGAGTCGGCCCACGCCATCCTCGCCGGCCTCGATCCGGCCGATGAAATCGATTTCGCGATGTCGTTCGGCAAGCTCTGGTCCCTACACTTGAACGATCAGAACGGCTTGAAGTTCGATCAAGACAAGCCTTTCGGCTCAGCCAACTTGCGCGTGGCCTTCAACCAGATCCGCGCCCTCGAACGCAACGGTTACGGCAAGAAAGGCGAGTTCGTTTGCTTCGACGTGCACCCCTTCCGGACCACCTCCGAGAAGCAGTGGCTCTCGCACTTGTCCAACTCGCGCCGCACCTTCGAGCACCTCTTGGTCAAGGCCAAGAGCTACCCCGAGAAGGAAGCCGCCCAACTCATCGCCGCGCGCAACTACCAAGACCTCGACCAGTTGGTCATCGAGCACCTGCTGGGCGTGCTCTGACGGCCCAAAAACGAGCCCCCATCACTGACCGGGCACTCCCACAAAAACGCCGGACTCCGCAAAAGAGTCCGGCGTTTTTTTGTTTCGCTGAGCCACCAATTGGAACCCATCCCGGTTTTTCAATTGGGGACTACGAGGTCATTGGTGGCAGCCTCAGGCGATGCAATTCTCCGACTACGCTACTTTCATCGCCTTCAACGGCCGAGTCTTCGCGCTAGACCGTCGCGATGGGTCCATTCTGTGGCGCTGGAAAACTCCCAAAGGGAATTTCGTGACGCTGCTGCCCGATGGCGACCAGTTGCTCGTGTGTTCCGACGGTTATTTGTGGGCCCTGCGGGCGGAAGACGGAACTCCATTGTGGAGCCAACCGTTCAAGGGCGAAGGCACGGGAATCCCCTTTTTGGCCAGTCCCAGGTCCGGCTCCGAAACCCAGACAACGGCAGCCATGGCGGTACTGGCCGCAACTGCCGCCGAAGAAGAACGGAGACGCCAATCGTCAACCACTTCCAACACCGCTAGCACATCGTGATTCTCACTGTTGCGAAGAACGATTCACCCACGCGCGCGGGCCCCTTTCGGATGAAGAGACTGGCACCGACTCGCCGACCAAAGGCAACCGGCGCTCACCACCGGATTTTGTCCGGGAAGAACTCTCGGATGAGATCTTCGTAGTACGGACGCAAGGCCACTTCGTCGGGCTTGCTGTGGCTCTTGGTGTAGAGGTCGTAGGGGTTGAAGCGATTTACCCAAGGCAACAGCGCCTGGTCCTTGTCATTGAGCAAGTGGGTGTACTCCGACTCGCGGTGCCAGGGATAGAAGCTGTGGTAGCGCAGCATGGCCAACCCCTCCTCAGGCAGGTAGTCGCGGCAGACGTGGTAAATGTACTCGTCGTGACCCCACGATAGCGAAACCTTGTCCAAGCCGCATCCGGGCTCATACACCCCATTGGGCGTGTTGTAGCGCGGGTCATTGCTGTCCGGGTTGGCCTCGAAGAACTTGGGGAAAACAATCTTCGGCGAGTAGGCGCAACCCGTGGGAAAAGTATCCCCCACCACGGCCCACTGCGGCTCACCCCAAAGGCAGAGAATCTTGCCCAAGTCGTGAACGAAGCCTGTGAGGATCATCCAGCGCGGCTGCCCATCGCGGCGCAAGTGCTCAGCGGTCTGAAGCAGGTGCTGCAACTGCGTCATGTCGGTGTCCGGATCCGAATCGTCGATGAGTTGGTTGAGGTACTCGGCCGCCTCCCAGACGCCCATGGTCATCCGGTTCAGACCGAGATATTCCTTCCGCTTGGCCTGACCAAACTCATAGGTCTGAAACGTGTGATTCAGCCGGTAGAACTCCCGCACCGTCGGCCGGGCGTCGGCTTCGTAGTTACGGAACTCCGTCTCTTTTTTGTCCGGTGCTTGGCCCACCGCCGGTTTGCTGAGCTCAGAAGTCGCTGCGGGACCCGTGGGCTCGGGATAATGCTGAACGACGAACTCTTCCCATTCCCCAATGTGTTGGAGTGGCTTCTTAAAGGCTTCGGTCTCGATCGGATTCATCGTTGAAGAATGATGGGTGCGTTTCTCCGGCCAATCAGGCCGCGTGCACAAGCAGTTTGTTGCCTGAACGGCCCCCTGAATTGTCCTGCCCTATTCGCCCAAGATCTGTTTGAAGGGAGGGTTTAAGAGTTCCTGCGCCGCCAGTTGGTTCATGTTTTCAGTGGTGATGAGCATGACACTGGTGTCCACACGCTTCTCTACCTTCTTGCCCTGAATATGCTCCACAAGCGTCTTCACTCCCAGGTAACCCATCTTTACCGGATCCTGCACCACCAAGGCTTGGACGTCGCCATTGCGCAAATCGGCCACCGACTGGGAACCCGAGTCGAAGCCCACCATCACCACCTTACCCCCAGCACGTCCAATTTCCCGCAACGCCTTGGTCATGGCGATCGTGGCGGTCTCGTTGGGACAGAACACCCCATCCACAGCCTGACCATGCCGATTGAGAAGATTCTGCGAGGCTTGGTAAGCCGTTTCCCGGGTCGGACCCGCGTACTGGTCGGCAGAGATGAGCTTGAGGTCGGGATAGGCCTTGAGGGCGTCGAGGAATCCGGCCTCGCGCGCCTCAGTGCTGGCGCTGCCGACCTGATACCGCAGCAAAATGATGCGACCCTTGCCACCCAAGCGCTTGGCCAAGTAGTCGCCAGCGATGTGACCGCCCTTGAAATTGTCGGTGGCCACGAAGCTCACCTGCTGATCGCTCTTGAGGTCGGAATCGAAGATGACCACCGGCACTCCGGCCTTCACCGCGCTGCGCACGGGGTTCACCAGCGCCTGCGAATCGAGCGGCGCCAGGACGATGCCGCTGACATTGCGGGCGGTGAAGTTCTCGACCACCTGAATTTGCTGGTCACGGTCATCCTCACGGAG
>Ga0209297_1002210_pt1 | contig 10892 bp, 5 predicted proteins | sample S_130805_MF_Meta_FD_187322 | JGI IMG/M metagenome (GOLD analysis project Ga0209297, IMG submission 187322) | Freshwater microbial communities from Lake Simoncouche, Canada to study carbon cycling - S_130805_MF_MetaG (SPAdes) (version 2) | ecosystem: Environmental > Aquatic > Freshwater > Lake ... | reverse complement strand
TGTGAAGCACGTCAACAATACCACCGTGTGCGTATAAGTCTTCTTCTGTTGCAAAGATGGGTTTGCCTTCTGATAAGCGTTGATGTGCATGGTCAATGGCTTTATGCACAATACTGCGTGGCATGTCTTCACCGTCTTGCATGTGCAGAATAAGACGGATCTCGTCAGGTGTTAGTGTAGGAATTAGCGTTGGCACATCCATTTCTTCACCATTGATAGGCACACCAATTGAATATTCAGTCATCACGCCTGTGCCGTCTGGACGTTCAAGCTCTCCGAAGTAGCCTAGTCCTTTCTTGGTTTTGTCTGGTCTGTTGCCATAACCATAGTCACTTTCTTCGTACTTGTCGTGTAGTGCTTGCACGCTGCCACCGTTGGCCCAACCTATAATAGGTATGTCTTTATTCTTTTCATAAAATTCATCATGTAAAGCGTTCAATTCGTCGTTATTAACAAATCTACCGTATTTTTCGGTTGCTGCTTTATACATCTCTGGATGCACTCGTTTTTTATCCAAATCAATTAGGCCAGTGTTTTCAAAATCCCCAACACTCGACCAATCTTTTGATCTCACAAAGTCTTGCACAGCAGGAAGATATTTTGCATTAGGCGCAGCGTTTTGTTTGCCTTTGATTTGGACAATTTTTGGCGGAGCATCACCATATATCATGCGCATATATTCATTTGCGGCATCTAAATCTTTTAAATGCGGGTTTTGTTGATTGTACTCAGCTATATTTGCTTGAAGAATCTTACGTTCATCATCGGGTAAGTTCATATAAATATTTTCATAATGATGCGCAGGATTCATATTTGTTGTTTCAATCGTCACATGCGGTTCACCACGTCTATCACGCAATGAATAGATGTTGGACTTGCCGCTACCAACCTCATCACAATACTGACCAACACAATGTCCCATCGTGTCGCCTTCAAACTTCAGTGCGGCTTGTAGTGCATCACGTCTTTCTGCATCACGGTATTTTGCCAATGCTTCTTCTGGTGTTGACGCACTTGACCACTCGCCACCACTAGCATCAAGCACCGCTGGATTACCACGACTGTTTTCAGCTATATAATGCCCTTCTAGCAATGTAGGCTCTGGCATTTTCATTTGCATCCAAGATAACCCTTGATCGGGATATTCTTTGTGCATTACGGTTGCAGCGTTGCGACCTTCTTTAAGCTTCTCAGCTTCACGCCATGCGTTGATTTTAGCAACATGCTCAACAGCCTGCGGCATGGAAACGCGACTGAGTTTGTCTGGATCTATACGCAGGAAGTCTGGAAGATCTGTGTCTGGGCGTGTAGCTTTGCGAAGTTCGTCAGCAAGTTTGTCAAATCCTGTGCCGACCATAGTGTCTGGAAAATAAACTTGATCTTCTTTATTTAATTTTTTTAACCAAGGGTTTTTTTCTTCATTCATATCACTAATTGATTTAACGCGGATGGGTGTAATACTTTTATCAGCATAATGTTCCCACCTTTTACCTAAATCAGTTTTTGCAATCCCTTCTTCTGGATAATCGGCTGCCGCTCGTTTAGCCATTACATCACTAATGTCACCTAAATTGCGAACTTGTTTTGGCGTGTAATGCAAAGGATTGTAGCCTTCAAGTTCTGAGATCTTGTCTTGAATATTTAGCGCATCTCTATTGGCATTAGCCATGCGATTAGCAATTACCTCTGGTGGTAATCCCATATCTTCATACTTAGCGGCAAGTTCTTGCAAGTTTGGAATCTTTGATTGTTGCTGACTGATAAGCACATCACGTTTGGCAGGCCATTCCTCCGCAATGCGTCGAATTGGATCCTCTGGTGTTGCCATTTCATTTTGAATGTATTTGCCGAGCTTTTGTTGTAACCAATCGTTAACTGCCATGACTGGCACAGTTTCATTGTATTCGTGAGGCATTAGGTGCATGCCAGAACGCGCATAACTAGCAAGCTCTGGATCTACTGAGCGACTAAATTGACTAGCGGATTTTTCTGGTGATCTGCCATAAGCATCAAGCCAATTACCACCCTTTGGCTTGATGATCCCACCAAAACCAGCATTGTCTATGATGAAATTAGGATCGCGCATTTGCTCGGTAGTGGGTACCGATCTGTAAGCAGCATCTTTTAGCCCAGTAAAAAACTTTTCTGCATTTGGGTATCCAGACAACAATTGTTTATAGTCTTCTATTGCTGAGTCTACCTCACCGCCTTCATCATCTTTAATATCCACTTCGCCACCTTTAGCATAGCCAGCCTTTTGCATTTCTGTTAACAGATCTTCTGTAATCAATTGTGATGGTGGATAACCCAATGCCCAATCAAAATATCCTGGTTCGCGTCCTTTTTCTTGACGCACCTGATTGTAAAAATCTTTCATAACAAGTTCGCGTGGTACTGGCTGATAAGATAAGCCAAGATCTTCACCTTGCAAAATTGTTGGAAATGCTGGATGCAAGTCATGACGATTTTCAAGAACACCACCATTTAACGTAAATAATCTATTACCAAGTGATCCAGAAGGTGCATCAATAAAATTTGGATCTGTAGTGTTTTTTAATAATTTATTGTAATCAAAAATTTGTCCTTTTTTCCCGCCAACACCTTTACCACCCATAACCTCAGCAAGTGCAGCGCGTTTGTCAAATGTGTTGGTGTAATTTTTTAAATTTTTACTTAAAAGATTTATATCAGGTGGAAACCAAGGTTCACCTGTTTTTTTATTTACATAATCTTTATTGGTTGCCAACCTTTCATGCATTCTCTCTAATAATTCTGGCGTTAATAAATCAGGATCTTTTGAAAACTTTTTAAAATTTTTATAAATTTCATCAAATATTATTTGATTAGAACGATGTTGATGTGGATCACCTATAAAAGTAGTAAATACAGGATCAGGTTCGTCAGCTTTTCTCGATCCGTTAATAATTGTTGATGCAATAGATGGATTTTGAACTCCCCAAGCAGCTTCTGCTTCAGCATAATCTGGATGTTCTAATTGAAGACTAGAAAAACCAGGTCCTCCTAAATATTTTCCGCCCACTTTTGTTCTATCAGCCTGTGTAACATACAATGGTCTACCTTCAATCCGTCCATACGCTTCAGACGCTTTAATTGGCTTTAACAATTTAGTCGATAGACCACCAAATCCAGCATTTTCTAAGATAAACTCAGGATCCACCATTTGCTCAGTAGTAGGCACAGAACGATAAGCCGCATCTTTTAATGCTGCCATGAATTTATTTGCATTTGGATAGGCTTCTTTTAATTGCGCTAAGTCATCCAAGTATGATGACGCTTTGTCTGCATAACCATTGTCATCTGATAAATCCACTTCTCCTCCTTCTGCCCACTTAACCTTGTTTGCCCAATAAGCGGCACTGCTTTTGCCTTTGGCAATGTTCTTTGCATGACGTGCCTTGAATGATTCACGCTTTGCTGTCATGCGATCTGACTCACCTTCTTTTGGCTTGCCTGCTGTTTGCGCACCCTGCTCACCAAAGCGAATTATCTTCTCTTTGCCATCCACCATTGTTTTCACAATGTGTGACTTAGTTGGATGATTTGGTGTGCGTTGTGGTTTGTCTAACTGCAAACTGTCTTTGTCTACTGAGCCGCCTTCTGCATACTTTTCTTGCAACTCATCCAAACTACCAGCACGATATTTAGCTTTTGATTCAAATGGAATCATGTACGAATCGCCATGCTCATCTCTAACTTTTACGGCATCATAACCAAGAGCTTTTCCAATTCGTCCTCTATCGGCTTGAAGTTTCCATGATGATTCTGCCATGTCTGGTATGCCAGTCACGCGCATAACTTCTTCATGATTCATATTCCAAGGCGTAACATCTTCTGCAATTGCTGGATACAAAATGTTTTCAATGTCATCCTCAGATGCTTCTGGATAATGACGACGCAATAAATTCATTGTTTCATCATATTTATCCCCAAAATCATGACCAATTTTATTTTCATTAACGTAATAATTTGAAATTTTATCGCCATGACTTAATGCAGCATGTCTATCTGGTGTTGCAAAAATTGCATCGTATAATCCTTCGCGTTTTATTTTTGGTACAAACTCATTTGATCCATGATGTAACTTTAAGGCTTTGATTGCTAATGACGGTCCATTACCTTCATAATTATAAATCAACTCATCTAATGGGATGTCAGACAACTTACCACCAGCAAGTGGATAGTTTTCACGACGTTGCGCCATGTCCATATCAAGACGGTCTTGCGTTGCGCGTGCTTGTGCTTCGCCTGCTAAACGATTGTAACCTTGGATTGGCGTGTAGGGAATTGTTCTTTTATCAAGACCGTATTCACTCACAAGATTATTTAATTTTTCAAATTCGTTTGTGTGATCATATCTTTCGGGATACATCATGTAAGGTTGCGTTGCTAATTCCCGTGCTTCACGACTTGGCAATAAATCATTAATTAATCCCATGTCGCTATAATCTTTTATGATATTGTTTTCAATTGCATTCGTATCAGCATTTGGATATTTTTTCTTTCTTGCAAGCACTTCACTACGCCAATTCAAAACATCGCGTGCATGTTCAGCTTCTTTTTGTCGTGTAAAATCTGATGGACTACCACCTTGACCCCATCCTTCTTGTCTTTGTATTGCATGTTGTAATTCATGAAGCATTGTTGATTTAGCTTCATCATTTGGAAGCATCCCGTGAATATTTAAAACAGGATCGCCATTATCTGCAAAATATCCAAAAGCACCTTTTGCATTTGATGTTTCTGGCAAATATTTTAATTCTGTTGCTTCAAGATTTGGATAATTTTCATAAAAATTAGGATGCGCCAGCATGTCTTGAATATTTAATGGATAACTAGCAGTATCTCTACCATGTTTCAATAATTGATTTGTTTTATTAATGGTTGAATCATAAAAATCTTTTCCATGCTCATGATATAAAGCATCTTTATCACTAATCTCACTAAACAAAGTCTTATCTGGCATACGACCAATCAAATTCTCGCGCCACACTTCTGCTGGATCTGCGCCAGCGTTTAATTTTTCTTCTGCTAACTTAGCGGCTTGTGCATCCCAGTTTCTAGCGTTTTTGCCAATAAAGGTACCAAGCGTACCACCAGCCGATGCAGGTGCAAATGGCATTGCGCCTGTCTGCATAAGTCCTGCTAAATCAAGTCCTGCCTGTGCCTGCTCATTCATTGACGGAACTATACCTGTTTGGTACCAAGAGCCTTCATCTTCTAATGCTTGATTAGGAATACCTGCGGCTATACGCATCTTTTCTTGCAACCAATCACTAGCGCGTCCAGCCGCTTCTTGTGGGTGCATCAAACTAGATGCAATGATTGAATCGTTTGGTCCAAAATCTTGTGCATTTAATTTGTCTTTTACAATCCCGCCTTGTGCATACTTCTCTTGCAACTCATCCAAACTACCAGCACGTTTTGTGATCTCTGGATACTCATCACCAAACATGACGTAATTTCTTGTGCCTTTGTCAGTGCTACGCGATGTTGCGTCTAAGTATTTAAGACCAGGTATGTCAATGCTGTGTAAATACTCAGCCGCCTTTTCTGGTGATCCAAGCATCTTGGCTAGTTTATGATAAGTGACCGATCCTTCTGCGCCTTTCTCAAACGCTGGTGACATGTTCTTGTGCATGTTGATTTCTTCAGCAATCTTTTCCATTGCAATTTGATCTTCACGACTTGGAAAATTGTAAGTATTAGCAAACAAATCATCTGGATTGAATTCGCCATTGTCGTATTTAGATGAAATCGCGTCACGCGCATTCTGTAACTCTTGAATCTTTCTTGGTATTGCTTTGCCAACATAACCTTCAACGGGTTGATTCCAGTCCAGCAAATGATGCTCACCAAGTGGATCTGTCGCTTCGCGTTCTGCGTTAGGCCAACGGATTGAGGTTTCGTATAAGTAACCTGGCAGTTCTATTTTTGGTAAATCTTCATTGCTTCTTAGCAATTCAACAACTTTTGGGTTTTTAAATGTGCGTTCATAAAAATCAGCGGCAGCTAACCTATCTCCGTTATGTCTTGTTAATTCAAACGCTGCTGCTTCTCTTGGATTGTCCCAATTTATTTTTCTGCCATCTATTGTTGATGATTTCCCTTGCATTGCAGAAACTTTAGATTGATATGTTTTTGCAATGCTTGGCTCTTGCGCAAAATAAAGTCCATGTCCATACGCTTGCGCACCTTCGCCTGTTCCAATCTTTGACATGTCAAAACGATCAAACAAGTGTGGTGATCCATGATATGCTTTGATTGCACCACCAAGTCCAGCGGCATCAATAATAAAATTAGGATCACGCATCTGCTCAGTCGTTGGAACTGAACGCACCGCTGCGTCTTTTAATCCAGTTAGGAATTTCTCTGCGTTAGGATAACCACCAAGCAATTGCTCGTAGTCTTCTAAGCCATATTGTGCTGCTAAATCTTTTAAGTCTGCCATGTCTACACCGCGTAAGGATTGATTCTCGGTTTCGCTTTGCTTGGCACATCGTCATAGTCTTTAGCTTCAGGTAGCTCAAACCATCTATCGTTCTTGAAATAGATGATGGCTTGCGTGAAGGTATCAACATAGTCGTCATGCTCGGCAACGGGAAACTTAGCGAGTTGTTTTAAAAATGCAGCCGCCCAACTAACGGGTTGACCACGATTCTTCTTCGACTCTGGAATCCACAACAATCCTAGCTCAAGTGTAGGTGCAGCTTGGTGTGCGCGTGAAATCTTGTCGGCTCTGTCAGGATTATAACCCACAGCAGGAACTTTCGCCAATCGCAGATCCTGCAAGAGTGACTGACCACTTGCCTTCGCTTCGACCAAGATACGATCTGGACGACGTGCGCGTGAATGCGGTGACTCCTTTGACATCCCACCGTACTCTGTACCCCAATCTTTGATTGCCTTGGCACGCAGATCTGGATAACTGAGATGCTCATCCCAAGCATCAATGAGCATCGCGTTATGCAACCCTTCATGTGTGAATATCGCCCAAACTGTGCAGGCAGTCGGATCACCTGTGGTCTTCTCGGTGAACGCGCAGTCATAAGATTGAAGTATATATTCAAACGGTGGCAAACCATCATCTGCTGACCATAAGCCAAAGTGTTTTGTCTTAAGAATCCCACCAGACACTGGCGCAGGATCCTGTTGAAGTTGTCCCGCTGTACCATAAGTGCCGAGCAATTGCTTAAGCATGGTGATTTCTTTATCGCCAAACCGATCTGGGCAGATCAGCTCGCCTTTTACTTTACGAGGATCATACGCACCAAGGATAGTTTTACGATGCTTACCATCCCACTCAGCAGGAATACAGATATGCTCCCAGCCTTTGATGTCGTTTAAGATATGACCGCTGATGTCACGCTCGTGCAGACGTTGCATGACCGTCACCATCGCATCGGTCTTCGGATTGTTAAGCCGTGTTGACCACACCATGTCAAACCATTCAAGATCTGACTCACGCATCGCTTCAGACTGAGCCGCCTGTGCGCCATGAGGATCATCGAGTATCAAACGTGATCCACCCTCACCCGTTGCCGTACCGCCCACAGATGTTGCGAGTCGATAGCCAGTCTTGTTGTTTTCAAAGCGTTGCTTGGCGTTCTGATCGCCAGCAAACTTGAACATATAACCCCAACGCTCTTGATACCAAGGTGACTGTAGCAATCTTCGTGTCTTCAAGTTGTCGCGTGTTGACAGCGTGCCAGAATAAGACGCGCACAAAAACTTCTGAGCAGGATCGGTGATCCACTCCCAGGCAGGCCACATCACTGACACAATCGTTGACTTGGAATGACGCGGAGGAATGTTGATTAGCAGTCGATGTATCTCGCCAGCACTGACTGCTTCAAGATGCTCGCAGATTTCCTCGATGTGCCATGACTGCATAAACGGAATGCCAGGTTCAACCACATGCCATGACTGCTTAACAAATTCATAGAGTGATGCCGACGCAGCGCGTCGCGCCTTCTCAGCCTTGACCTTTTCGAGCAGTGTCACGCACTCGCCTTTTGAAGCAATGAGTGCATGGTATCCAGCTCATCATCGCTCAACCCTTTGAAGTCGCCAGCGGTTTGTTGCGTGTTGTTGATCTGAATGGCGGTATCAATGTCTTTGCCTAGGATCGTTTCCTTTCCTTTTTGCAGTGCATTCTGCGCCTGCGTATGCTCTTGAATGGTGATTGTTTCATCCACTTTGCGCATCATCGTGGACAAATTCTTCATCGTTGAACGCTTGAAGAACTCTAAATGATTCAATCTTTCATTAACCAAATCATTATGTACGATGATGTCTGTTTCTTTTAATGTATCCTTCTGTTTCTTTATTTCGTTAAGTGATTGTTTTGCTTCTGTTTCTTTTATTACAAGCTGTTTCTTTTCTTCAGATTTAATCCAGCTATATTTTGCAGCACGTTTACTTATCTGTGATCTTGATTTAATGCTTACATTTTCACGCTCGACTATCTCAGCCAGTGATAATCCAGCCTCATAATAACTTTGCACCAATTGCCAATCTTTTTCACTGTAAGCCATTGATCACCTCGTCTACATTTGACAGCGCATCATCAATGTATTGCAAATCTTTTTCATCAAGCCTAAACCATTCACCGCGCACACGTTTTTTATTAAAAAAAATGTGCAACATTTTTTCTATGGTTGCCGGTGCTTTAGTTTCATAGGCTTTAAATGCAAATAAATTATAAGGACAACCAGTTTGCATTGAGCTTAATCTTGAATTTATATCATTGGTGATGCCAATCTTGTAAATTCCATCAAATTCTTTAGCAGTGATAATGTAAAGAATATTAGATGCCTTAATCCATTTTATTTTGTTTTGTTCTTCTTCTGATAATACGCTTTTAAATACGTCTTTTTGCCAACCACGTTGTTTGGCTTGTTTTGAAATGTTTGATCCATCAATACCTGTCAAAGCTGTAATTTGTCTTAAAGATTTTCCATCTTCATAAAAACCTTTTGCTTTTGCCCATGCATCTTGCGTCGCCCTCTTTCCCATAACTGCTACCTCCTTAACGGTAACGGAGAATAATTTCTTTACACATTGCGGATCGCACAATATCGTCAATACCAAACTCAACTATGCCGATCTTATCCACATCATAAAGCCGATCTACCGCATCAGCAAGACCGGACAAGCCACGAATGTCTGTCTGCGCGATGTCACCATCGATAATCACTTTGCAGTCATCACCAATCCGTGACAAAAACAAAGCCATTTGTGACACGGTACAATTTTGCGCCTCATCTAAAATACATAAACTGTTCTTGAACGTACTACCGCGCATGAACTCCAAAGGCTTCATTTGGATCTGTCCACGTTTAAGCAGTAGGTCAGTATAAGATTTCCCTAGACGCTCCTCCAGCACGCTAATAAGAGGCTCCATGTACGGCAGATACTTCTCACCAAGCGTACCTGGAAGAAATCCAAACCCTTTGCTCGACGCTTCAACGTTTGGTCGCGTCAGTATCACGCTATCAATGAGCTTTTCTTCGAGTAACTCGGCTGCGTAAGACGCGGCTATGTACGTCTTTCCCGTTCCTGCCGGACCGACAGCAAAAGTGATAACGTTTGCACGAATAGCATTGATGTATTGTTGCTGTGCTTTGTTTAATGCACGCAACTGGGATTTCTTTGGTGTTGTTGTTACTTCTTGTACAAACTTTTGTGCGCGTCGATCTTTGCGCTTAAGTTTCTTTTCAAAATCCATGTAAGATCCTTGATATGTTAAGGCATCGCGCTAGGTAATTGACTGCTCTCCGCCTAGCGTGATTAAAGAGTAAAGGTAAACCATGAAAACGATAGTAATCTCAGTATTCGTCGCTGTACTTTCAAGCGATCCCAAGTCTCCTATTTCTGAGCGTCTGGCCATTACAGGTGCGCTATGCGCGTACTATCAAGTCATAGCATCTAAGCCTGCCTTGGCACTTATAACACATAAGCTCAAACGCTATGCTTGATAGTGCTTGTCTTTCCAAGCTGTCACCACACAAACCAGCCATTGATAAATCGCCAAAAATAAAAATACTGGTTTGTGGTGGGCATAAACTTATTCATCGTCTTCTGGATGCTCTGGTGCTACTCTTTGAGCAATCATACTATCTGCAATAATATATGCAAGATTTGAAACGTTTTCAAACGCTACATTTGATCTTCCTGCCAAAATTCCCTGCATTGCATGTGCCGCAAAATAATCTCGCAGATCTTCGTATTCAGTCATTACTTTTCTCCATAAAAAAAACCGTCTTCTTTGTTAGGTGATAATTGCCGTGAAAAGTTGCGGCTCTAACTTGAATTCGGTTTTGTTTAACTTTTCACTAAATTAGGTTTATCACAACCTGTACACATTATACATCATTTAAAAAAAATTATTACGCTTAAAAGTTTGCACAACATAAACGCCCTACCGCCCTACTCCTAAAGAGAGTAGGGCGTGGGCGGGCGTTATTTATGCTGTTTTTGTCAAAACGCCCGCCCTAACTTAAATAACGCCCTAGGGCGTTTTGGGCGTTCCATTATTTCTCATTCTTCATCATGATAAGTGCTGAGGAATTAACTTGATCAATCATGATCCAGCCATGTTCAAATGGTTTTATCACGTCACCGCCTTCCATCAGATTTACAAAGCCATTTGTGGTTGATGGCTTTAAAGCATTCTCCGCGGTTCTTTTCGCCCAGCCATCAGCATCCAGTTTTGCCATAAATGCTGATCGGCTAATATAAGGCATCTCCTCTCTGACTTCTGTTCCTGTTGCAAACCAAACCTTTTCAAATAACTTTCTGTGTGAATCTAACTTTGAATCTTTTTTGATTGCCACAGGTGCATCAGTGGGTGATAACACCGCGCTGTACAC
>Ga0209297_1002208_pt1 | contig 10900 bp, 13 predicted proteins | sample S_130805_MF_Meta_FD_187322 | JGI IMG/M metagenome (GOLD analysis project Ga0209297, IMG submission 187322) | Freshwater microbial communities from Lake Simoncouche, Canada to study carbon cycling - S_130805_MF_MetaG (SPAdes) (version 2) | ecosystem: Environmental > Aquatic > Freshwater > Lake ... | reverse complement strand
TTAAAGAAATGCATGTTTTACTTAAACAAACTACTAATTTACAGTATCTTAAATTAACTGTACCAAAAGACTATGACGCATTAACTACTGGTTTGAAAAATAGACTTACTGAAGAAGCTATAATTGTTGAAAGTGGTGCAAATTCTATTAAACATATTGAGTACAAGAAAGCGAAAGATATTGAAAAAATATGGAAAGACCATGAGAATATTAAAAAGAATCAAATGGCTGCTTTACAGCAAATGGAAATTACACCGTTAAGAAATAATGACGGTACTGAAAATACAATACGAGCAGTTAATATTAAAGAACTTAATAACGCTATTGCAGCTAATATTGACAAAACTGAAAAAAGTATTCGTACTACTAATGCTCATTACGCGGCTCAAATAAAAGCCGTTACTGCTTTACAAGATGTTACTAAATTTACTGATAACTATAGTACCGCTTTGTCCGCTAATTTACCTAAGTTGAGTGCTTTTGATAAGTTAGAAGCTGATATGATTGCTAAACGTAATGCTATTAACGATAGTAAAACTGATATTACAGCGGCTAGAAGAGATGTTAAAAAGTTATATGGGGCTGATAGTGCCTTGTATGCTAATTTAAAAACAGAATTAGATGAATTGAATGCTGCTTTAAAGAGAATTACCTCTACTTATAAGAACCACAAAGCATTACTACAACAAAATGACTTACTAAGTAGTAATAAAAGTAGTTTGTCTGCTTCCTATACAGAGTCTACTAATAAACTTAGACAAGATTTACAATTACAAGAAATAATACTTAAACATGGTGCTGATAACTATAGAGTAATTGAATACAACAAAGCAAAAGCAGTTGAAGAAATTTGGAAAAAGCATGAAGAAAGACGACTTGCTTTTGAAGCTAAGTTAGCTAATATAGAAGCTCAGCCCCGTTTACGAAGTAATGGTAGCGTTAATCCTGCTGGAAATATGGATATGTCTACTTTACAAAACAGTATAACAGCTAACATGAGGAATACTAGCCGAAATATAGCTAGTATTAATGCTGAATACGATGCTAGGATTAGGGCAGCCAGAGCTACTGATGACGCTACCCGTTCTAACAGAGAGAATAGTGAATCTTTACTAACTAATGGTAGAGCTAGTCAACATTTATTAACTAGATTGTTTCAATTTGACATTGGACATAGGATTGTAAGAGGAGTTGTTAGTGCTATTTCAGACATACCTAAAGTTGGTATAGAACTTGATAGTGCTAGAGCTACTTTTACTGCCGTATTTGGAACTCTTGAAAATGTTAATAAAGAATTTGAATATTTAGATGAATTAGCTCTTAGAACAGGTGCAAGTATTTCTGTATTGCGTGAACAGTATGGGCAATTCGCTTCCTCTGCTAAGTTTTCAGGCGAATCAGCAGGTAAAATTAGAGCGATATTTAATGATATTACTGAAGCAGGTACTGTATTGCATTTACCTGCTGATAAGTTACGTTCTGCTTTTGTTGCTATTAACCAGATGTACGGTAAAAATCAAATAATGATGGAAGAGTTAAAGAAACAGTTAGGTAACCAATTACCTGCTGCTGTTTCTATATTTGCTTTGAGTATGGGAGTAACTACTCGTAAGTTAATGGAAGACATGAAAAAAGGTCTTGTACTACCTAAAGAAACTGTAGCTAAATTTGCCGCTACTTACAGAGACTTTTTTGCTGATACTTCGAGTTTTGCTTTAGCTGCTAGAGGTCTTAATGCAGAATTAGGTAGATTACACAATAGTTGGACGTATTTAGTACAGGCAATTTATGAAAATACATCAGGTAAGATAACTACTTCAGTTAAGTTATTTGCAAACGGGCTAGAACTTATAAAAAATAATTTAGATTTAGTAAGTGCTGCTTTTTCTACTCTACTTATTATGGCTGGTGGCAGTTTCTTGTCACATTTAGTTACTAAATTTGCTTTTGCTAGTGCAAGTATAGCTACTACGGCATCTTTTGCAACGAAACTTAGTGGGCTTTTGCCTGTTATTGGTGCTTGGCTTATTAGACTATTCCCGTATACTGCTACTTTTGCTGCTATTACTACGTCTCTGTATGCTCTTAGTAATGCATCTGAAACTGTGAATAATAAGGAAATTACATTAATTGATTTAGTTGAAGCTGCTTGGGAAAGAGCAAAGAAAGCTAAAGACAAGTATTTCATAACTAAAGAAGGCGATAACAAAACTATATTAGATAAAGCTGTAGATAATGCTAATTATTCTATGGATTATACTAATAAAGTAGCTAAAGGTTTTGCAGTTCTTGGTAAAAATATAATAGATGATGTTATTGGTACTTTTACTGGTGATTTACTTAAAGCAAGCAGCCCTTTTAGACAAGTTCAAGAAGCATTAGCGGGGCAATTCTCTTGGTCAGAAATATTTCACCCAGAATTAGTCAAAGAAGTATTAAAGAAAAAAGACGCTGAAGAAGTTGCGGCAAAACAGAAAGCTTTTAATGATAAACTTAGTTCTGATATTAAAGAAGCCTTAATAAAAGGTAGTGAAGACGGCAGTGAAGAAATGTTTACAATGCTTCAAAGCAAAGTTAACAAATATCTTGAAACTTTTAATAAGCTTAGTGAAGCTATTACGGCTACTGCGGAAGTACAAGCAAAAGTACAGTTACATGCTATTCAATTAGAACAACAACTTCTTGAAAAGAACTTTAAAACAAATAGTGTTAGTTTTTTAAAGTACTATGAAACTAGAGTTAGTTTGGCTGAAAAAGAGTATGAAATCGCTGTAAGAAGAAACGCTCTTGAGAAAGATGTTGCTTTACGTGGATTAGAGGAAACTAGAAAGTTTAGGGATGTTTCGCTTGTCAATTATAGTCAGACAGTAACACCAGACAAAGTAGATAATGCTAGGAAAGAGTTGAGTAATATTGAAGCGGCGATTGCTAATGCTAATGTAAAGGGAAGTAATACTAAGTTGCCTGTTGGTGGCATAGTAGTTAAAGATATTGCTGGTGAGTCTAAAGCCTCAGATGACACTATACGCAATACTCCAATGTATAAATTTGTTGAAGCGAATCTTAAACTAGCTCAAGCAGATTTAGCTAATCGTAAAGCTAACAAAGAAGTATTAAGTGCCCAACAGGAATATATCTTAGGGCTTAAAGAAGTCCCGCTATTTTATGAAACCGATATTACAGCTCTTAGGAAAACCATTACTACCTTTACTGAAGAAACGGCTAAAGGAGTCAATAAACTTAATGTAGGAATAAGCGAACAAATAGTTGCTGGACAGCATAGTATTGATTATGGAAATGGCAACACTAATCTAGCTAAAGATACATCAGAGAGAGTAGCACTTCTTAACGACTCAAAAAATAAAGAACTTATTGCTCAGATATATGAAATATCTGCTCGTGAAGGTGTTAAGGATAGAGAAGCCTTTTTAGCTAATTTAACTGTTGAAAGTGGATTGAATCAAAAGGCTAGAAGTTCGGCGGGTGCTATAGGTATTGGACAAGTAATGCCTACTAATGATTATGCTAAGGGTTTAGATATTACTACTACTGAAGGTAACATTACTGCGGCTAGTAGATTTTGGAAACATCTTGAAGTATCGTTCGATAATAATTTACCTAAAATCGCCGCTTCTTATAATGCTGGGGAAAAAGGAGTTAAAGAAAATCATGCCGATACAAAGTACCCTGAAACTATAAATCATGTAGCTAGAGTTTCAGCTCTCACCAGTGAACTTTCAGCTCTCGGCAATAAACTTTTACCCGAACTATCTTTAATTACGGCTGATACTACTAAGAAAAGTAATCAAGGCAATCTAGTAAGTGCTACTTTTAAAGGCGAAGCTAGGATAATTCAATTAGAAAACAAAGAGTTAGATGCTCAATATACTAAAGAAAAAGCACTAGAGGAATTAGACCGTTTACGTCTTGAACATACTGAAAAAACTAAAGATGCTTTTACTCAATCTAATATTGCAGTACTTAAACTTAATACTAGCGGACAAGTACAAGCAACTATATTAGAAACACAATTAAAATATAAAAACGACCTTAAGCTATTGAATAACATGGAGGCTGACCACGCAGAATTAGATAAAAGATATAATGAAGCTAGGACTGCTGAAGAACGTAAGCTTATTGAACTTAAAAGAACTCAATTAGTTCCTTTAACTAAAGAGGAAGTAGCGGCACAGAAAGAAAACATACGTGTTTTATCTGAGGAAGAAATCATGAAGGCTAGAGCTAATGCGGCATCTGCTCGGTTATCTAATAAATCTGGAGCTTTTGACAATAGACTTGAAGCTATTAATTTACAAGAAAGTGGTGGTAGTTTAGGTAAATATGGAGCTGCTTATGCTAGAAGTGCTGCTAATCAAGATAAATTTGCTGAAATGAACTCTAGGGAAAGTAGAAATGACTTCATGACTAAAGCTATATCGGACTCTGGTGGTGATAGAGACTTATTAGCTAATAAAATGGCTAGTTTTAACAATGAACTTGAGAAAACTAAACAAGCAGGACAAGAAGTAGCTGACCTTTTTGCTAATGAAATTAGTGGAAATATTACTACGGCTTTAACTGATTGGGCTACTGGTAATAAAACAGCAATGGAAAGTGTGAAAGCTTTAGGTGCTAGTATTATTAAGATGATTATGGATGTCATTATTCAAGAACTTATATTAGCTAAAGTTAAATTAATGATTAAAGCTATGCTTGCACTTGTTGGAGGTATTAGTATAGGAGGTTCTGTTGATGAAGCACCTACTGGTAAATATACTGGCGGAGTTGTTGGCTATGCTGGTGGCGGTAATATATTACAATTTCCTTCAGGCGGAAAAGTACGTGGAAAAGGTAATAGTTTATCTGATAGTAATTATGCCGCTGTACCTAAAGGAAGTTATGTACTAAAAGCTAGTAGTGCAAATGCCTTAACTAATAAGTACGGTTCAGATTTACTTGTACGGTTAAGTAATGATGAAATAGTAGTACCTCCTGAATTAGTTAAAAAGTACGGTAAAGATTTCTTTGATAAAGCTAATTCTCATGGTGATTTTGCTACTGGCGGTGGTGTTGGTAATATTAAAGATAACGCAAAACCTATGTCACCTAAGCATAGCAATGTAAATAGTAGCAATGTTAATAATATTACTGTTAATGTTGACGGTAGTGGTAAAGATGGAAAAGAACTTGGTAATCAAATAAGTATAGAGATTGTTAAACAAATCGCTAAACAAGAAGCACAAAAACAAGTTAATGTCAATAATAAACAACAAAGAACTGCTCAAAGGAGGGTAATGTAGTATGGAATTTCCAGAACTCGTATTGAGAAGACTTGATAGTAATTTATCCAAAAATTACAATGTTAAAACAGATTCTTATGGGGACTTATATAATATTGAAAAAACTAGCGGCATTAATTCACTTATAACAGAGCCTACTTTAGTTTTTTCCTATCTTCCTTACAGTTTTAATGGTATTAATGAGGCGAAAGTATTGGAAGATTTCTTAAAAAGTACTAAGGGAGTTAAACGAATAACTTATAATGGTGAGAAGTATGTTATAAAAAGTGAGTATACTGCTACTTATACTAATCAGTATGCTTCGATTACAGTTGTATTACATTCTGTCGGAGGTTAATATGTTTGGAATAGATGATGCGATAAGTTCAGTTAGTAATTTAGCTAGTACTGTGGTTGATAAAATATACCCAGATGCTACTGAAATTGAAAAAATTAAACTAAATGCACTTGCTGCTGAAATGGATAATCAGTATAAATTGGTGCTTGGACAACTTGAGATAAATAAAGAAGAGGCTCAACATAGTAGTTTCTTTGTTGCTGGAGCTAGACCTGCGGCATTATGGGTAGGAGTAATTAGTCTATTTTATGCTGGAGTTGGGTTAAGTATGCTTAATTGGGTAACTTCAGTAGTTCACTTGCCGCCATTTCCTATGTTATCTGATACAGCAAGTGAAGGTATTTTATATGGTTTACTTGGTTTAGGCGGTTTAAGGTCAGTAGATAAGTTCAAAGGAGTTGACACTAAGAAAGTTAGCAAGCAAGGGCTACTTTAAATAATCTATTACTCCAACCGTTTCCATAAGTATTCCATAAACGTAATGATTGATAATATTTAAGTCTTGTTGTTAAATATGTTGCACAAAGGTCATTTATATTTGATTGTGCTATTTTATTTTTACTGCCGTTGCCAAATATACCGTCTTCTGGAATATTCAATGCTCTTTGCAATAGTTTTTTAGCATCTGACGGGTCATGTTGTACTGCTGCATCAAATAAAAGTATATTTAATGGATATTTAATACAAATAAGTGAGCATCCTGCTTTTTCCCAATAGTTTTTGTAATAAATTTCTTTTGCTTGGTGTATAGTTAAGTTTTGTATATCTAAGTTAGGAAAAGCAGCAGCACTTACACCATATTTAGTACCTTTGAGTGTACCTTTACTCTTTACTCCACCAGTCCAGTTGCCATTGTCATTAGGGTCGTCACTAAAACCGCCTTCAACTCCTATTATTATGTCAAACGCTTTATTAAAATCTTCTAATATCATGTCAACTCCTATTTTCGTATTGTTTAAGTATGTTTTTTGTTAATGTACTTCTTACGCAATCTTCTATTGTAAAAGTATGAAATCCTACGTCTGGAACATTACTTAACACTTCTAAAGCATCTTTAAGTCCCGATGTTTGTCTAATATCACTTTGATTTACATCTCCACTTACTATTACTTTACTGTTTTCACCGATTCGTGTTAAGAATAACATCATTTGACTTATTGTAGTGTTTTGACTTTCTTCACAAAGTACAAATGAGTTATTAAATGTTACTCCACGTAAGTATGCCATTGGTTTCCCTACTATTTTACCACTACTTAGTAGGTATTTGTAGAAACCTTTACCTATGTGTGATACGAATATATCTTCTAAAGGTTCTAAATATGGTGAGTACTTGTCCTCAAGAGTGCCTGGCAATGCACCAAGTTTTTCACCAGCTTCTACTGCTGGTCTTGTTAATATTATTTTATCTACTTTATCTGCCATTAAGTACTGTAAAGCTATACTAGCAGCTATGTATGTTTTACCACTTCCTGCTGCTCCAGAACATATTGTCAGTATGTTATTGTTAATAATGTTAATGTATTTTTGTTGTGCGTTAGTTTTAGCTACTAAACGTACTATTGGTTTAGCAAACTTAGGTTCTATTATTTGTTCAGCCTGTTGTACTCGTCTATTTGAACTTTCTTGTTCTCTTTTATCAGGTCTATCGCTGTACTTTTTTCTCTGTTTCCTTGACATTACATTTTCCCGTATTTTAAGTATAAAAAAGGGGCAATAAAGCCCCTTAGTTTGCTAATAATGCGTAATTAACTTAATCAACTAACTCACCTTTTACTGCTTTGCTACCTTTTTGTGGTACTTCTTCTTCTTGTTTTGCTTTTTGCTGTGCTTCTGCTTGTTCATGAATACCAGCAATTACTTTTACTGATTTTTTATAAGCTATATTACCTAAAGCTTCTAAGATTAAGTTAATTTCTTCTAATTTGAATGTAAATGTAAAGTTTTCCATTTTGTTTCTCGGTTATTAAGTTATTGGTGAGTGTTAATTATACTTGTCGATTGTGTGTATTGCAATACGATTTAATAGAAAGTTGTCAGTGAACAACTTAGTGTGTGAATATATCCTTGTGGTGTTTTAATTGTAGTTGTGTCCCATGTAGTTGGTTGTTTTACTATTGTGCTTATCGAAGTATCTGGAAAAGTGTTAAAACTGTAAGCTACTTGTTGTCTTACATTTTTTAAAAAATTAATTAAACTTGTTATGTTTGCTGTCTGATGTAGTACTAATATGCTTGACGGAGTTATAGTAGTGCCGTCACTATTTATTGTCGGTATTGTTACTACATTACATTGCAATACTATTGTAATACTGTTAAGTGATATTGTTACAGTAGGATTAAATAGGTTTAAGTTGCTTACTATGTTGTACGTTTTAGTATTGAATGTAAAATTAACACCACTTGGTTTGTTTTCTTGTATGAAGTAGCGTATTGCTGATAATAATTCAAATGCAGTGCATAACGAAGTACATTTTGCGGCTATACTTGGTGAACCTACTATGCCAGTTACAGTGAAATTAGCTAAATTTATTTTTACTACTCTGTTTGCTGCTACTTCTCCATACAAATCAAACTTAATTTGTGGGTAAGTTGTCAGATTGAGAAAAGTAATGTCAAAAGTTTCTTTAAAGTCACTAAAACCGTAGTTCATGCTTTGCACATAATTGTCGTAATTTATAGAATTTTTTGCATTGAATTTAGTAGTTTTATTGACATTACCTCTAATGTATGTTTGATAAGGTAACGGCACTATTTCTATTACTATTTCTGACATAACTTACCCCTTGTTTAGAGTAGTAAGCATATTAGCATAGTGCATTTGGTGCAACTTTTTACTAATTTTTCTTCGTTCATACTTAGCTCTGCTGACTTCTTTGCTTGCTTGTACAATTAAAGTGCGTAATTCTTTTTTGTCGAAGCTATTTAACATGTTTAGTACGTCTTGTTCGTGAAATATTACTTCCCTGTACTTAGTAAAGGCTGGTTGTATGTTTAATTTACCTGAAGTGTAGGCTGTTCTAATTAAATCATAAGTAGTATTAGTTAATTTAGCTAATTGATGGTAATTTACTGTTGGTATTACATTGTATTTACTGTTTTGTATACATTGCCCATCTTGTAACCATAGCATAGTAGTAATTTCTCCAGTAGTATGAGTTTTAGTTACGACTCCAGTGTAGGTTTTGTCAGGTAGTTGGTAGGATAGTAAAACTACCCTACCTTCTGCTGTGTAATGTTTATAATTTCCTGTTAGGTTTATTATCATGTTTGATTTTCATCTTAAATATTGTCTGTTGAGGTCTTCAGTCAAATACCTTCACGTATAAAATATCTATTGTATCCCCGTATTTAAATCGGGCAGCTTCTTTTGCTTTCTCTATTGAACTTGCTTTTATGAAGTCATAACGCTCGTCATGAACTTTACTTAGTATATTCCAGTGTGTAAATTTTATTTCGTACTCAATTAGTTTAGTCATTGTATTGTTTCCTATATGTAACATTAACTATTGAAGATAAGTAATCCATAATTGCTTGTGCTTCGAATGTTTCTGACTTCTTACAATTAATTGTAATAGATAAGTCAGAAACGTAATGTTCTGGGGTTTGTTCTATGTATACTTCAATATTTTTCAATGTAATGTCTCCTCTATAAACATACCCATTTGTTTTGCTGTACTGATTAACTCGTCATGGCTCATACTTCTAAAGTAGTTATATCGTTCGTTATGATACGCCTCAGTCAGTGTTTTTACAGTTGCCTCCTCCATAGCTTTTTCAGCCATTTCATCAATCAAATCTAGTCTATCTTTCTCTCTTTTAGAGTAATCTCTTGGGCTTGTTTCTTTACTCTTTATGGAGCGTACCGCACGAACTCCTGCCATGCAATTTTTATTAAGCATGTATTCGCAGCTTCTGCCAAACTCTTGTTTCCATGAATAGATGGGAAGGCACTCAGAAGAACTCCAGTACCAATCGCTATCAAAACCATTAATATTTTGGTAAAGTGATTTTAATTCTTCTTTTGTTGGTAGCCTCCACCCGTCAGTTAAAGTATTTGACGCTTCGTACCACGACATTGAGTACTCTTCGTCTTGTTTCTTTACTTCTATATCACCTATTACTACTGTTTGTTCTAAATTTTTCATTATAAGTTTGCCTTAATAGTTAATTGGTTTGACTTTACTAATGCTGTATGCCCGTAGTAACCGTTACTCATGTTGTACATAACAAGCTGAAACGTACCTCTATTTGTTTCAAAGTTTACAAACATAGCCATACCTTTCTCGTCTACAGTAAACTCTCGGGTACTTAGGTTCTCCCCTACGATAATAATGTTTAGTAATTCAGCACCTATAAAATCCTCAGTGCTGTCTATAGTAGAAACATAACCCCACTCTTCACAACATTGTGCAGTATTATTAATTGCAACTAGAATAGTTTGTTCAGATGTTTGGATTTCGAAACCTTCATATTCGTGCTTATTGTATTCACTGATTTTTGTTATTTTTTCTTTACTCATACTATCTCCCAACCGTCAGGTAGTGCTTTGTTGATTCTGATGTTAACTACAGCTATAAATCTTTCTAACTTATCTAAATGATAAACTCGATGTTTGCTGTCTTCACGTAAATCTTTCAGTAATTCTTCGTAAGTTATTTTCTCTGCTTCAATCATGCTTAGCCTCTAATGTAGTTTGAATGTCACAATACAAGTCATAATGAGATTCTTTTAAGCCCCTAAGAGTGTCTCGTACTCTTTTTAGTAATTCTGTTTCTTTCCTCATTGTCACCTTCAACAGATTCTCTTGTGTCTGGTTCTTGTCCAGTTTGTGCTAGTAGTTCTTTGATTTTAATCACTAATTCGAAACAAGGAACTTCATGGTACTGAAACTCGTCTAAACAACTTTCTAACAAGTCTCTTTCTTTGCTCCCACGCTCATTTGTTGTTTCCATCACATTCCCCCTACTTCGCCTAACAATTCAAAGTAATACTTTACGTATTTGTCTGTTGATTCAGTTAATACGCAAGAATAAATTGGTATGTCTCTAGGTGTAGCACTTTTAATTTGTGCTTCACGCCATAGCTTACGGCAAACATCTAATTTATTTGTCTGAGCCATCTTTATCCCCCACAACACTCCCTCCATCTTTCCTCTGCTTCCTCCCTATCCCCCCTCACCCTCTCCTCCAACTCCCTCCACACATCCCCATCCACTTCAGGCACAACCTCCATCATCTCAAACACTTCCTCTTCTCCCTCTGGGT
>Ga0209297_1002206_pt1 | contig 10902 bp, 13 predicted proteins | sample S_130805_MF_Meta_FD_187322 | JGI IMG/M metagenome (GOLD analysis project Ga0209297, IMG submission 187322) | Freshwater microbial communities from Lake Simoncouche, Canada to study carbon cycling - S_130805_MF_MetaG (SPAdes) (version 2) | ecosystem: Environmental > Aquatic > Freshwater > Lake ... | reverse complement strand
CTGTAAACTTTATAGCTAACGGAGCCGCTAATGGTGTGATTGGTATGCAAATGGTAAGCGCTGGAGTAGGAGATTTATGGTTAGGGGGTTCAGGAGGAAGAACATTAACATTATATAGAGACGGTAATGTTGGTATAGGTACAACAAGTCCTGCTAATAAGTTACAAGTGGTTGGAGATATAGGATTTAGTGGTGGTACCAGTACTAGAATGTTGGTGGCTTATACAAACTTGACAAACGGTGAAGATTGGCAAAATAGTCCAATAAGCATACGAGAAAGAGACTTGGTAGGAAATACTCAATCAGCCGATAAGTATAGTCCAAATCTTAATTTTCACTGGGCTAGTAGATACTCAAAGAGTGTTTGGATGGATTCCAGTGGTATATTAAATTGGGGTGAATATGATGTTAGTGGTATACCATCCGCAGATGGTACATTTAAAGCCGCTGTTTTATTAGCAACTGCTAATGTTGGTATAGGCACAAATAGTCCGAACTATAAATTTGAAATTGGCGCCGGAACTTCAAATGTTGTAGTAGCCAAATTAACACAAGGAAATGAACGTGTCAGATATTACGGATTTGATTTATTGGGATACAATGATGGTACTTTGTGGATGATTGGTAATAATGCTACAAATGGTTTGATTTTAGGTTCAAATTGGGATTGGGATGCTCAAGCTGGAATTTATTATACACCCGGAACATATGGTGCAGCTGGTGGAAGTCTTGAAATAGGACAATTAACAAAAAACAATGCTAATTTCACACATGGTAATACAAGATTTTATACTAATGGTGTTGAAAGAATGCGTATCATAAGTACAGGTAATGTTGGTATAGGCACAACAAGTCCTGGAGCCAAATTACAAACATACGCTACAAATACTGGCGCTCAATTTTTAATGTCAGCGCAAGATGCTGTAAATTCTCTAAACTTCGGTCTCGGGTTTTCAGTCAATAGTCAAACATTTGCAACAATTGCTGGTTATTATACAGATAGTGGAGGTTCAGGTGCGGGTGATATCACATTTTATACAAAAACTACTTCTACATCTTTGTCTGAAAAGATGAGAATACAAGCGGGTGGTAATGTTGGTATAGGCACAACAAGTCCTATTAGTAAACTACATGTTTATGGTTTCTTAAGAGTTGGTGGAGCTGCCAATGACCAAACCGGAACAATCGCTTTAGGTAATGATACTAATCCAGTAGGTACATATGGTGATAACGGTATGTTTAGAGGCGGTATCGGAACACTGGGCAGTGCAAATTATACTAATATTTCCAGTTATCAAGGTATTGTTTTCAATGTCCAAAATGCAGGATTTGGCTCTCAAGCTACCAGAATGATCATTGATGTAAACGGTAATGTAGGTATAGGTACAACAAGTCCTGATGTTGCTTTATATGTTTTAAGAGCTAGTGGAGACTCTACTGCTACATTTAAAGCAGCAAGTGGAGGAGCTGAAATAAATCTTGACGCTACTAATGGATACGCTGCTTTAAAACTTTATTCATCTGGAACAGAAAAATGGAGAGTTGGTCAAGTAGGTGATTCAACAGGATTCCAAATCTTTCAAGGAGGAACTGGAGCTAGAGTATATATTAATTCAAGCGGTAATGTTGGTATAGGTACAACAAGTCCTAGTGGTAAATTGCATGTAATTGGAGAAGCAATTACTTTTAAAAATGGATCTGATTCTCAAACAACTCATCTTTATATAGCAAATGCCGCAAATACAAGAGCTTACAATTTACAATTAAATTCCGCAGGCACAAATTTAGCTCTATGGGGATATAATTCGTCCAATGCATGGCAAAATCTTGTCAACTTCAATTATAATGGTAACGTAGGTATAGGTACAACTACTCCACTAGCACAACTACACGTTGCTTCAACAACATCTGGTGCAACATTATTAAGAGCAGATGGTACAAGCGGAACATTGTTTAGTGTGGTTGATGATTTAAGTGATAGCTTGATGAGTGTAAACAATAGTGCTGGATTACCTGTACTAGAAGTATTTGCGGATGATAGAGTTGTAGCGGGTCAATATGGTAAAAATGATTTGGTAGTTATAAATAATAAAGTAGGTATTGGTACAAACAATCCTATAGGTAAACTACACGTTACAGGATCAACATCAATTCCAGCAGCCGTACTTTTAGGAGATGTTGGTATAGGTACAACCGCACCAACAGCACAAGCAAACTATAGATTTTTGCAAGTTAATGGACCTGTATCGGCAATAATTGAAACAATGGTTGGTGGCACAAGAATAGGCGGATTTGATTCAACATCAAATACTTTATATGTCGGAACAATTGGATCATTTCCAATCGTGTTCAGAACAGCAGTTGATGAAAAAATGCGTATTAAAGCAGATGGCAATGTTGGTATAGGTACAACATCTCCAATAGCAATGGTTCACGTTGAATCATCAAATAGTCAAGGAGATAATAAAGGATTAATATATTTAAAATCAACCGCAGGAACTAACGTTCTAAAAATTGGTGTTGATGGAACTAATAATTTTTCAGAATTAAGAGCTTATAATCCAGGTACGGGAGATAATAGTAAATTAATTCTTCAACCTTATGGTGGAAATGTTGGTATTGGATCTACAGCTCCAACTCAAAAGTTAGACGTAGCTGGATCTATATATACCAGTGCAAAACTTGTACAAAAAAGTACAACACAATCATTAACAGGCACAACAGGTTGTACAATAGATTTAGCAAATGGTGTTGTACATATACTATCACTAGCTAATGGTACAGTCATCTCAAGCTTCACATACAGTAGCAGAGATAACAATCCATCAGTAAATACACTAATGTTGGTATTTAAATACGCTGGTACTGCATCTGCAACTTTTACAAACGTAATATGGGCAAATGGTGTGGCTCCTACATTAACACAAACAAGTGGTTATGCAGACGTATTTATGTTAACCAGTTATCAAGGTGGTGCTGGTACACCTGTTTGGATAGGAACTGTTGTATCACAAGGATTGGTTAGCACAAACTTATAATCTATGACTATACTACAAAATGCAAATATTAATGGAAGTGCTTTTCCTTATAATCCATCGGCTGGCAGCAGCGTTTACAGATATAACCTAAGTCAAGGTAGAAGTTATAATCCAATAAAATCAACCAGTGATTTTCTTGATGTTTCAGGCAATGGTGTTGTTGGTACAGCTTATCAATTATCATCTGAGTATTATCCGTGGAAATGTGGTGGTATGATCTATTTAAACAACACTACAGGTTATAATCCTACAGTTGGACAAGGTAAAACAATTTATTTAAATATTGGTACATCCGATAACTTTACTTTTATAGTAGGTTGGGAATATGTTGCTTCAAATTTAACATATGGAGCTGATATTATCGCTGGTGCGTATGCTTTAAGCAGTCATGATTGGTGGCTTGGTCAGTATAGTTACTCTGCTACTCAACCATATCAGTTTTTAAGAAACGGAGCGTCTAGTATAATAAGTCTAGGAACAGCTCCAGTAGCAGGTAGAAGATATATAGCCGTTATAGGAAATAATTATGCAGGTAACGTAGGCTATTTTTATCTGTTTGATAGTGCTGGTAATTCTTATAGTAATACATCTATAGGAGGATTAGCAATGAATACCGCTGGAAAAATAGCTTTGGGTAGATATGGTCAACAAGGTGTTGATAATTATATGCCTAGATGTTATTATGGAGATGCAATTTATAGTAACACATATTTATCTACTACAGCAGCTTTAGCAATAAAAGATCAAATCAAATATAGATATGGTATAAGCGTTTAATTTATGAGCACAAATCAATATTTTTTAGTTAATAAGGTAGATAATCAGAATTATTTTATAATTCAAGGACCAACACAATTGCCTGATAACTTTGGTCCAACCAGTGGATTTAGTAATTTAGAAGACAATGCACCTGAATTATTACCAGATTTGACTTGGCAACAAAATCCTAATTTAGGATTCTGGAAAGCTATTTTTGATGCAGAACCAGATTATAACATCAGTCAAAGTTTAGTTCCAACAAATAAATTAAACATCACAAACAAAACTTGCAGTGTAAGTTACACTTTACAATCTTTATCAGATGTAGAATTAACTCAAAGAAAAAACATTTTAAAAAGTCAAATAAGAATGATTCGTGACAGATATCTATCATTAACCGATTTTACACAATTATTGGATGTACCATTTTCATCACAAACAAAAGCTGAATTCGCAACGTTTAGACAACAACTACGTGATTTACCAAATGTACATGATCCAACCACAATTATTTGGCCATCAATACCTACTTCAGTTAATATCAACTTACTACCATTTCCTTCAGTACCAAGTTACAAAAAATAAAATTCAATTAAAGTTGTAAAATATAATTAACTATTTATCAATCAGTTGCTATATTTATTAGAGAAACAAGATTAAGATATTATGAGTGAAAACGTACCAACAATTACATGGAAAGTAACAAACCTAGACTGTTACCCAAAATATGATCAAGAAACCGATGTTGTATTTACAGTCCACTGGGATTGTCTAGGCAATATGACCGTTGCAACCGGCAGTTTAAGTGGAAGTGCTTATAATAGCCGTGTATATGGTACAACCGGCGTAACGTATCATAGTGGTAGCAGTTTCACCCCATTTGACCAACTAACAGAACCACAAGTTTTGGGTTGGACATTTGATAGTATGGGTACAAGTCAAAAAGCTAGTTATGAAACAGCTGCTTCAAACGCAATTTATACACAAATTGATCCACCAGTAGTAAGTCCTCCTTTACCTTGGTCACCAGTACCCCCAACAATTACAGTTCAACCAGTAGGTGGAACAGTTATCGTAGGTAGTGATTATACTTTCAATGTTGCCGCAACTGGTACAAGTCCACTAAGTTATCAATGGTACAAAAATAGTACCACCATCACCGGAGAAACCAATACATCTTACACAATTGTAAGTGCTAGTCTAAATAACGGCGGTACTTATAATGCTGTTGTAAGTAATGCTGGTGGAGTTGTTACAAGCAATTCAGTAACTTTGACAATTTCAGGTTCAATTCCAATTTAAACAATCAATATAAGTTATAACCTATGGAACAAAATCAAGTAGATCTATCACAATTCAACATCAACGAATTAAAAGCAACCGCTTATGATGAAGTTGTAAAGCTAAATGCTGCAAGCAATAATTTAAGAGTTCTTAATCAAGAACTCGCAAAACGTCAACAACAAGGTGCTGTAGATGCAGAACTAGTTGTAGCAGAACCACTAAACAATTAATATAGAAAGTTACAAACATATGGAAAAGAAATTATCAGACCTAACAGTAGTTGAACTAAAGAGCCTAGCTTATGATGAACTAGCTCGTTTGGAAGCCGCACAATCAAATTTGCGTATTCTAAACCAAGAAATTGGTAATCGCGTTCAACAAACTCAACAAGGTAGTTTGACATCAGCACCTGATATTCAAACCAACCCAGCTGGTTCAGTATCACTATAAAATTTAAGTACTTAAATCAAAAAGGGATCCTTAATTGGATCCCTTTTTTTTATCTTTTATTGTTCAAATACCAATCATACGCCAACCTCAACCCAGTTCGTATGTCAGTCTTGGGTTTCCACCCCAAACTTAGTATTTTGTTGACATCCATTAATTTGGAGATGGTACCATCTGGTTTAGATGTATCAAAAACAAGTTTGCCGCTATACATAACAGTCTTTGACACCTCTTGGTACAATTCACCCATACTGATCTCGGTGCCACTTCCTATATTAACGAAATCACCTTCATAGGTGTTCATTAAAAATAACAATGCTTCGGTCAAATCATCCACATACAAAAACTCACGTTTTGCTGCACCAGTACCCCACATAACAATTTCTTGAGTATTGTTGTTTTTAGCAGTATCAAACTTTTTTAATAAAGCACTAATAACATGACTTTTTTCCAAATCAAAACAATCATTGGGTCCATATAAGTTACATGGCATAACACTGATAAAGTTACAACCATATTGTTTCTTATAATACTCACACATCTTTAACCCAACAATCTTTGCCAAAGCATATGCTTCATTGGTTGGTTCTAGTGGACCACACAACAATCTATTTTCATTGATTGGTAGTGGATTTTCCTTGGGATATATACAACTACTACCCAAAAACAACAACTTTTTTACTTTATTTAAGTAACTGTTGTGAATAATGTTGTTTTGTATCTGAAGATTGTCATAAATGAACTCTGCAGGATATGTTTTGTTATAATTGATACCACCAACTTTAGCCGCAGCCAAAAACACATAATCAGGCTTGGTTGTTTCAAAAAAGTTGGTTACAGCCAATTGATTGGTCAAATCCAATTCAACACGTGTGCGTGTAATGATATTTGTATAACCCAACTTGGTTAATAACCGAAACAAAGCAGATCCAACCAATCCATTATGACCAGCGATATAGATTTTATCGTTCTTATTCATTAAATTGGATCTCCATAAATATTAAAGATCTTGGGTGATTCTGGTACAACCTCTTCTTCAATAACTTTGATAGCATATAGTTTGCTATCCAATGGAGCAAGACGATATTCGCCTTTGAATTTGGTTTCCATGAAATAACCTTCCAATGCTTCGGTTAGTGAGTTGTATACAATTTTACGAGGATCATTTTTCAATAACCATCTATCGCCTGGAGGCATACGTGTTGCAATTAACTCAGACTGCTCAACAATTTTCTTTTCGTTCTTCATAAATTTATGGATTGGGTGGACAATAAGACATCCATGATATCAATATATATTTGTCATTTGATATAGGCATATTACCACGATGATAATAAGGAAATCCGGCTGGATGTATTAGTAATGTACCTTTCTTTGGCTTTACTTTTAAATCAGCATACAAAAATTCAGTTTCACCACCGTCCGCAACGTTGTTTAAATAAATCAAAAATGCAAATATTCTTCGACTCATTGAAAATGTACCAGACTCATTGTGCCAAGCACCATAGTGTCCTTCTCTAACACTATACCTTTGTACCTGATACAATTCAAAAAAGTTTGGTGAACTCAACATCCACGATTTATCAACATCACGTTGATTTGGAAATGATCCAAGGTATCCTTCAGTCAAATAATGTAAAAATACAGATCTAACTTCATCAACACATTCAGATTCACCTGGCAAATTACATCCAATCAACTGCCAGTCTCTTGAATTCTTTATACTTTTGTTAACTCCACCAGCTGTAATACCATCATACGTTTGATTGATAGAATTGCCTTGTTTATACAAATCAATTATTTGATCACACGTAGAATCCCTCAAAGCATTCGGATAAACACCTATAGTATCTTTAATAGACAAATTCATAACGATACTTATAAGTATTTTTTATAAAATATAAATCAAGTCATAGCTGCATAATTGTTGATTGGTATCTCTCGTTTGGTCATAAAATCTTGGTCCAAAATATCAATAGCCTTCTTTTTAGACTTGTAAAAAGATCGAGTCAATATTCTAAGATCATGATCCTCAATATCATATCCCATCTTCACATACTTAACTAACCTTTTTAATGTAACACTTGGATAGTTAATGCTAAGTGCATTAAAGTGAATAATATTATTATTAATGTCATTCAGTGCATTATATTCATAAACAACATGATTACCATCATAAGCAATACGACACACATTGATATCAAATGATCTAAACAAATCTTCAATAGTATCAAAGTACTTAAAACTTATACACTGAATTTTCCAGTCAGTATCCATATAGTTAATAACAACTGTATGATGCCATTCACTAACAACATATGATTTAGTTGTATACTTACCGCTTGTTAAAGCATTAGCATTCAATTCAAGCAAATACTTATCCAATTGCTCTTTGTTCTTAAAGAATACATCCACATCACTATCGTTCAATGATAATTTACGATATGTTCTATGTAACGCACCACCAGCAATCCAAGGACCATCTACATTACACTTGGGTAATATCTCAATCAAATACTCCAACAAAGATGCGGTGGGTAAATGATTCAAAAAATCGTTCAAAGACTTTTTCTCCACTTTAATTGGAAGTTTGTATGGTTCTTGTGGCAATTCCACAATTTTAGGATCGATTGACATAAATTTTCTTTAGTACATTTGGATAACAATTATCCTGATAATCAGTTGTATTCTTTCCACTACTATAACTCAAACACGTACCTTCGTCAAGTATAGGTTCAAATTTATGTTTGGTTTTGTAAAACATATTTACACTATTATGACTGCAAGTTTGATAAAAATCACAACCAACACTCATACACATACCAATATCATTAGTCTTAATACGATACTTTTTCATAAAAATAAGGAAGGTACTATTACATACCTCCCTTTTAGTTATTCCTTGCTTCCAAGCAGATACGTGTTGCTAATAGCCTTGAAACTAAATTCTCGTTCAAGTCCACGAACAACTACACCTTCACGATCAACATCCACATTCAATACACTCTTACCCTCAGCATACTTCAACATATTATCAACCAAGTTTTCATTGGGTAATACATATCCATACTTTTCCAGTACAGGTACCATCGGTACGCTCAACCTAAACAACAACCACTCCAGTTCATCAAAGAACAGACGACGACCCTTATCAATGTCATAAGCAGTAAAGAAAAATAACTTGTGGTCAGTCAATTGATACAAATTACCATTGATATTTGAACCAATTAATTCTCCCTGAAGTGCAATGTTCTTGCCATACTTAGTCAACTTATCCTTCAACTCAAGCATATTAGCCATACGCCATAAACTATTGTCATTGGTTTCAGTCAATTCCCAATTACGTCCACATACACCAAATACACCATTATTGAAGTAACAAGTGAAACTGGTACCATCTAACTTTTCAGTAACATACACTCGTTCTCCAACAGGCACAAACCCAACATCAGTTTCAAAGTTCTGAATACGAATTTCATCAGTCTTTGGAATAAAACTAGGAAATGTACCCTTGATCTTTCCAGCCAATTGAGCAGGAATAGGAGGTTCATACTTGATAATATCAAGTGCCTGAGTCAAATCATCACCTTCCTTTGGATCAACTATACCATCTGGAATTGGAGTCAATAGTCCCTGACTCAATTGTCCACGCAACTTAATAGTCTTAAGACGAAATCCTTCAGATGATACCATACGCTTATAACTACTCTTGCGTAGAAATTCAAACTGAGGTCGAATAGGTAAGAAGCTGTCAATTTCATAGTAAACAGCCAAATCACCCACATTAAATTCCCCCTTTTTCACAACTACATTCCACCCTTTTACCTTAGCCACAACAATGGCATCAGCACCAACAATAGGTTGAATGTCCGCAATCTTTACAACACTAGCCAATTTACGTTCGATAGTCATATTTACTTTTTCTATTACTCCTCAAATATACCACGGGGTTTGAACAAAGTCAACAAAAAATCCCATCTTTTTACGGATGGGATTGTAACGTTAATGATGCTTATCTTGTTTAATGTGGTTCTTATTCATCATAATCTTCTGAATCTCTGGAAAAGACAACGGCTTGCCGTGACCATCCCAACCCACATCCAGAATTTTATTGTCTGGATGGTCTAGTTGAGTGGTTGGATTGCTGTAGTGGCTGTGGCCACTCAACTGCCACGCTCCCTTTTGCATTTGATTAAAAATCTGATGTGGGTAATGATGAATAACAATCATATGACCATTTACAATCAGTTCCTTATAATAACCCAGATAAGTTAGTTTACCAATTGCATATGGATACACTTCAATTCCATCATTAGGACTATTACCAGTGAATCTAACCAAATTCAAATGACCAGCAACAGCATCTTCATAATGCTTACGAATGCAACTATTGTGATTACCCCAAATATAAGCAATGTTTTGACAGTTGATTCGTGCTAGAATTTCATTGAACTCTGGAGGAGTAATGTTTAGACAAAAATCACCCAGATGAATTAGTGTATCTTCTGGACGCACTACTTCATTAATTTTTGCAATCAAAGCATCATCGTGTTCATAACGGTCTTTATAACCTCTAGCTTCATATATAAAGCTTTGATTATGCCGAAAATGAGTGTCACCGGTAAAGAATACCTTGTGACTATCATTATGCGTTAGTTTTAGTGGTCTTTCAAACATAAATTATTACATCAATTCCTTCACTATATGAAGGTTCTTCAAACTTAGCGAGCATTTTGTCAATGACAAAATCAGGTACAACTCTACCGCCTTGTTCTCCTCGTTTCTTATTTCTATCAATTAATCCTTGACGATCCATCTTGAACACAATAGCAACTACTTTTGCGCCATATTTCTTTGCGGTGTTAATATAGTCACTTCGTTCCTTACGATTGACACTGGTTGCGTCAACCAATACATTTTTACCATCTTTTAAAGATTCGTCAACCTTTCTTTTGATATGTCCAAAAACGATTGATGTTACTGATTGGTCAGTCTCATCTTTGCCATATACAGCACGTAGTGAATCACTGCTTAGATATTCTACATCTTTATCTTTAATAAAGTTCTTTGCATAAGTGGACTTACCACTTCCAGGCAATCCAACCGTAATATAAAGTGTATTATTCATATTAACAATATAACATAAGTTTTTATAAAGTCAAGAAAATTGTTAAGGAAAAGTAAAACTTGTTTATTTCATCTAGGTAGTATAGTATGTATAGAATGTAATCTATGGTGGTTACGAAACGAAAGGAAAATATATGTATAAGTATCTATTAGTGTTAGTCGCAGCATTTACCCTAAACGCTGAGCTTTTAGGCCCCCCAAATGCTCAACAAGGTAAACCTCCAGGTGAAGGTCGTCCACCACGCCC
>Ga0209297_1002202_pt1 | contig 10921 bp, 9 predicted proteins | sample S_130805_MF_Meta_FD_187322 | JGI IMG/M metagenome (GOLD analysis project Ga0209297, IMG submission 187322) | Freshwater microbial communities from Lake Simoncouche, Canada to study carbon cycling - S_130805_MF_MetaG (SPAdes) (version 2) | ecosystem: Environmental > Aquatic > Freshwater > Lake ... | reverse complement strand
CACTGCTGTAATATGATATGTCTGCTATACCCATAGTTTTGTTATTATAGGTATCTAGAATTGTAAAGTCTATATATGTAGTAGTTAATGCCATTTTTATTTTTTACCTAAGCCTCTACAAGTTTGACATAACCCTCCTGATAATGAACAACTAGGAGTAAGTTTGCCACAACCTCGGCATTTAATTGATGTACACATAATTTATTGGTTTTTAGTGTTTTATTTTTTTGGAATAAATTCCATTGTTGCTTGTAGCTTTATCAGAGTATCATTCAATTGCCTTACACTAGCTGTAAGTTCTTTATGTTCTTTACGCATTGAATCTAAATTTTCAGTATATACAATAGAATGATTTTTTAATTCTTCTCTAAAGAAAGTCATTTGCTCCTTCATATCTTGTCTTAACTGTAATATTTTCTCGTCAAAATCTTGCACTTTTCCTTTATGCTGGGTTTCTAGTGTAGTAATTCTTCGATCCAAAGTTACATAAACACCAAACATTACAAATATAAAAGAAACTACTTCTAACACAAGTTTTAAATAATTTGGTATCTGTTCCATACATTATAAATAGTTTTTAAAGTTATGGACAAGGTGGGAAATACAAACTAACAACATTGCTATATAAAATAACACCTATAGTATCAGTTGTATTTGTTGGTAAAAACATTTCTATAGCTACAGAGACAGTATCATCTTCAATATAATTTGGAACATTAGAAAATGTAATTGTATTTGTACCAGAATCATATCCAGTTGCATAAACAAACCAACCTGGACCAAATCCAGCAAACAAAACTAAAGATTCAAAACCAACTCCAGCCAAACTAATTGCATTTGCAAGAGTAATAGTTACAGTAAAAGTTGAATCACCATTACACACTGCAGTTGCATTTGTAATTACTGGAGGACAACATGGAGATAATAAAAGTTCAAAAGCTCTGTATAAAGACTTAGAAAGTAAGTGTCTAACAAAAGCTAAGATAGATCTTTTAATAGCTGAAGGATTTTTATAAAATGCCATTTATTTATGTTTTAATATTTTTTTTAATAAAAAAGGGCAAAGCAATTAAGTAAACCGCTTTGCCCTTTTTGAAAAGTATTTTAATTACTATTAGATAGTGATTGGTAGAATTGTTGAACCAGGGAATGAAACAAAAGCATTAATTGCTGTTTCAAATTCAGATCCACCACCTTCTGGGAAGTAAATATGATATTCATATTGTTCCAATTGAGTTCTACCAAACTGAGACATTGTGTTTCCTTCTGGCATAGGAGCTGTGAAAACCAATACATACTCATCATAGTATCCTTGTAGATCTACTCCTAATTCATAACCCATTGCATCTCTTTCTGCTGGATCACCTTTCCAAGGTCTGTTAAAGTAGAAGTTAGATTGTTTAACTCTTTCAGATACTACTGAAGAACCAAAACCTGCTGCATATTTAACACCTTGAACAACTGTTACAGGAAAATCGCTGTGACAAAGTTCAGAATAATCTCTATCATTTGGATTTCTAGAAGAGATAGAGATAAACAATGGCTCAACTTCATAAGAAACTGAAGTAAAGTAACACTCTTTTCTTTCTCTTTGTACATAAGCAGATTCAAATTTAACACCACATACACATCCAGTTCCATCAACAATCATTGAAGTTTCTGTCCAAATAGACTGATTAAAAGGTTGAGGTACAGAGAAAGTATAACCAGGTTCGTTGCAAGTATCACAAGAAATATTATCACTGTCAATTACGATATAGTAGATAGTAGTACAGTTATCAGCATTAGTTTCACCTTGACTTACAGTACCAATTCCTTCATAAGCTGCTTCTAATTCAGCTAAGAAACCAACACCACAAGCATCATTTTTCAATGAAATTTGGAAAGTTTTTTGAGCTTTAGTACAAGTAGCACCTTCTGTCCATGGAGTAGTAGTTGCTGTATCAATAGTACAAATTCCTTGTACAGTTCCAATTGAAGTTACAACATCACCATCAACTGCTGCTGCTAAAGTAGAAGTAGTTGCAAAAATCTGATAAGTTGAAGTACCAAGTGCATAAGATAATCTCACTGCAGTTGCTTCTTCTGCTGTAGAAGTATAGTCAGATTGGAAAGTATTTAAAGCTCCTGCAGTTCCAGCATCTGTTCTTGTTACAATATAGGCATATAACTCATCTGTAAAAGTGTATCCTGAAGGACAAGTTGAACAGTTAGGAATAACTGGAGTTACTGATAAGTCATAATCAGCTGGAGTAGATCCATCACAAAGAATTAATTCATAAGTTGATAAAGAACCAACTCTTGCACTTCTTGTAATAGTTGCACCAGGATATTGTGCTTGTACTTGACCTAAAGCACTCATATTACCTAAGTCACAAATTTCCAAAGTCCATTTAACACAATTAGTTGTTGGATAACCTGAAGGAGTTTCACAAGATAAAACTTTAGAAACTCTTACATATTTAGATAGTTCTTGACCACCAACAATTTTTCTTTTGTTTACTACATCAATAATTGCATCAGCAATTGTATTGCAATCAACTAAATCACCACAATTATCTGCACAATCATCAACACAAGGTAAGATTGGAGTAAACTCTTCAGTTAAAGTAGTATAGTGAGTTGTAGAACCTGCTCCAAAAATGTTTCCCATTGGTTGACCAGATAGAGTTAAGAAAAACTTAACATCTTTGTCTACCGGAAGAGATAAAGTTTTAGAAGTATCTACACCATCAAAACCTAAAGTAACAATCATGTTCTGAGGTCTTTGAGATTTTTTAGCTTCCCACTTAACAATGCTTTGAGCAGCAATCCTTGGAGATTTTGGAGTCTCATTAGTTAAACCAGATCCCATTGGAAATGTCATAGCATCTCTACCTTGAGCAATGATAATCTCTGTTACTGATGGATAACTAGGTGTCAACACTGCTTGATAAGTTGTAGCGTTAAACACACCAATTTGACTGTCTCCTAAAGTAAGAGTGTCTCCTGAACTTGGGAGAGTAGTGATGTTTGTCAGAAATGCATTTTTATAATTTTGTGCCATTTTTCTTTATTAATTTTAAATTATTTTTTTATTCTTGTGAACTTGTTCTATTTTGTGCTATTTGTAAACCTATTGAAGATTCAAAATCTCTCATGTACTCTTCTGCAGCTAAGTTAATTATTTGATCAACATACTGGTCAGATAACTCAATCGGTTTGTTTGTGGATGGATTCCCATTTATATCTACGTATCCTTCTATGTCAAACTCAGGTATTACGGAATAATAAGTAAAAGTAACTTTATTTATTTTAAAATCCTTCACAAATACTCTAAGTGTGTTTGATATAATTTGATGGAAAGTCCATTCAAAATCAAAATCCGGTTCTTGGTTAGAATCAAAAAGAAGTATATTTTGATTCTGATTTTTTATTTCTCTAGAATAGATAGTCTTTTTACATTTTCCTCTTTGAGCTTCACAAGACACTAATATGTCTTCATAAAAGTCAAAAGGTATTTCGTATTCCATGTAAGTGTTTTTATCAGCACCTACTAAAAATTCTCCTGTTTTTACTACCTCTTGTAAAGAATCAATTAAGATGGAGTCTTTATCTTTTATATGAGACTCAACCCATCTATTTTTTACTTCATTTATTATAAGAACAGCCCTTGGTTTATCTAGTGCAATATTAAATTCAGTATTGCCTTTATTTACTTTTAAAAGTAATTTTTGATATATTAGTTCTGGCTGCATTATACATATTAATAGATATTTTTAGAAGTAGTTACTTTTTTGTCTACGGCTTCTCTTAGTTGAGCAAGTTCTTTAGCCATTTCAGGAGATTTTAAATATGCAATAGAGTTGTCTTCTGTTTCTCTGAAATTCACACCACCTCTAAAATACATTTTATCAAATCCATTATACTTAACTATATCTAACTTAACAGCTTTCTTAAAGATATTTGCAATTAGTAAGTCTTGTTTTTCCATTCCACAAGCTGTAATAAATTTAGAAGCAAAGTTTGATTCTTTAGTAGCTTGGTATAACATCTTTCTAAGAGCTGGTTCAGAACATCCCATTTTAGGAGCAAGACCTAAATAATAAGCAATTTCAAAAGCAAGTTCATAATTAACTACATCTCCAAACAACATTGAAAGATTTTTACCAACTTCAATTTCTTTTCTAATAAAACTTTCTGATTCTTTATCTTCTTCTTCCTGAGTTGTTAAGTAAAACTTAGCATCTAAGAAATCTGGAGAACCGGCTTCTTCTTTATTTTTTGGTAAGAAGTTATTAGCATCAAGAACAATTAGAGCTAACATATGTACCGGATTATCAGTAGGATTAAGATCAAAAGTTTTACCGTCTAGTTCAAGATAAGTCTTTAAATCATTAGAAGTAACAACTGGGATTATAAAACTGTCCCAAAATGTAGAGTCCGCATCTAGTAAACCTGGTTTACCATAGTAAGCCTCTAGCTTTTCTTTTAGTTGTCTAATCTCTTTTTGTTTTGCCTCCCTTTTCTTAGGGTCCTGAATAGCCAGGATTTCTTTTGCTTCTGCATCTAAGCCTGTAGTATACTTTCTTGTTACTACATTATAACCTGGTGCATAACCTGTAAAAGTTCCTGGATATTTAGATACTCCGTAAGAGTTCAACCCTGTTATGTCTTTTTTTTGTATGTTTGGTTCTAACTTATAGTTAGAAGCTAATGATATACTCATTTTAATTATTGGTTTATTGGTTTTTAAAATTTTCTTCTAGTTATGCAAGTTCTAACAAGATAGATCTGGTTGGATCTTTCAAGAAGATGTTAGACTGGTTCTCCATGATTGTAGTTGAACCATCAAATCTTGTTGAAGCTACATTACCTCTACCTGCAGAAGGAGCATACGGAGATGTTCTACCTGCAATGTAAGTTACTTTTGTACCTGGCATTGCTGCATTACGTACTAAGTAAATGTTAGCACCTGTGTCTACACCTTTAGCCCATTCAACTTGAGAAGTTACTTCAGCAGCATTTGTATAGTTGCTATCAGTTACATCAAAAATAGCTGATGTGTAAGAGTGCTTAGGGAAACCTCCGATAAATGGCTCATCTTCAGTTCTAGAGAATTGAGAATCAAAAGCTGGGTTATGTTCGATAGTTAACCATCCCATACCTGGAATATAAACTTCACCTAATCTGTAACCTACTTTCAAGCTCATTGGATCTCCAGAGATGATGCCTAATCTTTGAGCATCCATAACTGCACCAGCTTGGTTAGCTGTTCTATTCATTTCTTCATTGAAGATACGTTGCAATTCCATAACTGCACCTCTACCACCTTGAAGTTTAAATTTACGTTTGTAATCAGGAATGTCAGGTCTGTTTCTAAACACTTGACCAAATACATTCATTAAACCTTCTCTTGAATAACGAGGCAATTTAACCCAGTTACCTTTTTTCATTTGGTTATATAAACCTTCACCAATTACTTGAGATTTGTTTCTAGCACCTTGGATAACACCACCTCTAGCCCACATTAAGTCTCTCTCTTCATCAAGCATTAATTGTTTCATGATCATTGCATCTGCATAAGTCAACCAAGTTTCTGTACCTGGCTTGATACCTTGCATACCATCAGTTCCCATTTTACCATTACCTTCACCAATAACCATGTAGAAAGAAGGGTCATTAGGACTCATGAATGATTGACTATTTACCCAATCAAATTTTTCTGCATTAGAACCTTTGAATTGAAGTTTCAATCTTTGAGCATTACCAGTAATAGAATATTCAACACCTCTACGACCACCCAATTGATGCTTCAATTTCATCATACCAAATGAGTTATCAATACCTGCAAAATCTTCAGTGAATTCACCCGCAGTACCTGAAATTCTAAAGTACTGAGTACCTGGATTCAAATATTTTTTATTAAACCATTCAGCTTTATCATTAGTTACAAGCTTAACACGGTATTTGAAACCTTGACCTAAACCAGAACCAACTGATACAATATATAAGTTTTGACCATCCCTAAAATCTGCAGTAATTCTAGTACCTGCTTGGAAGCAAGGCTCTAAACCACCATCTCCAATCAAGATTTCAAATTCTTGACCATCTCTACCTGGGTAAGGCATGTCTGAAGTTAAATCTTCTTTAACTGTTGGACCTTCTAATTGGTAAGGCATGTTGAAAGTTAATTCTCCATCATCACCATTAGTATAGATAGTATTCTTTTGAAGTTCTGTCATTGATAACAAAGGAGTAGAGATCAAAGACCATTGATTCCATGCTGAGAGAACTCCCATGTGTGTAGATCTAATATCATCTCCAAATAGGTTCAATAGGTAATTTGCATCAGTGAAGATACCTTGAAAACGATAATCTGCTTTCTTTACTACCAGGTTGTTCCCAAAATTCTGAAATGTAGGTGTTGCCATTTATTTTTCTTTTTAAATTTTTAATATGTGTATATGTTATGAAAATAACTTTTTAAACGTTGTTGGGGCTTTTCTAGTAGATTTAACTTCATTTGGAGACTGAGTGTCTTTCTTAATTAATGCTTCTCCGCTTCTTACTAAATCAAATGTTTTTCTTTGAGTACTAGCTTCTACTTTTTTTCTATCATCAAAACTATCAATGTCTTTAATAAACTTTACTAGTTTATAAAACTTAGAAGGATCTGATTGAATTTCTTGGTACTTAACATAAAAATCAGAAGCAACTTGATTCCCTCCAATTGGGTGTTTATACTCAAAATAGAATTTCTCCATTTCTTTCTTCTCTCTATCAGCTAATTGATCTGTATGGATCTGCTCTTTTAAAGATCTTGTAAATCTGTATTGAGCTTCTTTTTGCCTAGCATTAACTAATTCTTGTCTTCTATATTCTTCTTCTTTCTCTTCTTGAATTGCTTCTAAAAGCTTTTCTTTAGACTCAGCTGCATTTTCAATTAGAATATCAGCTCCTTGATCTTTTAAAGAATCAATAATTGTTTTAATTCTTTTATCAGAAAAGTTTAAAGCTTCATAATGAGCTTTAATGATTTCTTCTGCCTCAGTAGGATTTGTATGATCTAGAGATTCAATGTCAGTTGTTTGTGCTTGAAATCTGGCTAAGTCTTCAACTCTACCACCATTTTTCATATAATTAACAAGTTCATGATATTGAGAACCAAATTCTTGTTCTCTTTCCATTAGTACACTATCTGCTTTCCATTGAGCCTGTTGAATTGCTAATTCTGAAAATGTTTCAGCATCAATGTCGGAAGAATCTATTGGATTTCCATTTGCATCAGTAACTTCTTGCCACTCACCTTTATCTACAAGTAACTTGTAATAGTTGGTATAATTTATTGAATTAGAGTTAGTTTTTCTAGGAGTATCTTCTTCTTCTTCCTCTTCTTCAGTTTTTTCAATTATTTGGTTGCCGTCTTCATCAAGATAATCCTCTAAGTTCATAGCACCTACTTCTGGCTTTTCTGTGCTTACAGGAGTAGTGATTGGTTTATCTTGGTTGGGCTTTTCTTCTTCATTGTCTCTAATTGCTCCAGGAGCTTCAAAAGTTGGATTTGACAATGACTCTAATTCTTCATCCGTCATGGATGATACATTAAATTCAGACATTTTTATTGGTTTTGATACAAACATACAAAATAGTTTTTACACTTACAAGTATGTGTTATAGAGTTGCATTCATATATAAATTAAAACTCTAGGTTATTACAAGTCTTTTTATGTGTTCAAACAGGTAAGCTTGTACTTCATGATTGTCTACAGATAAGGGTATATTTGCATAATCTAATAAATACCAAGTAGCATGAATTATTTCATGTTCTAGTGTATTTGTATTGTTATAAAGTAAAATAAACTTAGGGTCATTTTGGAATTGATGAAATAGCCCTTCAGAATTTTTTATAGTTTCTACAATTTCATAGTCAGCATGATTAAGTATAACCCAATCTATACATTCTTTCTGATTATTAAAAACATTTATTGTAAAGTGAAATGGCTCAACTATTATCTTTTTCATCTTTAACTTCTGTATAAATATATGAATTTAAATTTGGTTCAAAATTTACAGAAGACTCTAAATGCCATTTGTTTAAGTCATATGGAAGTCCCAGTTTTTTCAGTTTTTTTACAGACTCTTCATAGGTGTCAGCAAATATTACTACTGCTGTTTCATCTGAAGTTTTTGGATGTTCAATAGTGTAAGTCCATTCAAAAGTATTAAAAAATTCTCTTTCCTGGAAATCTTTTTCTTTAGGGTCTTCCATTGTATTTATTTTTTAGGTTTTTGTCTTGCTTTTTGAACTTGAATGTTGGCTAAGTTAATTTTAATTTTTCCAATCTTCTCTGCAGTTTTAGATTCCATATCTTTCATTTCTAACTGCTTATTAGCTATCTTCATATCAGACTCATGCTTCTTATTAGAAAGTTCAATTTGATTTTTATTTTGCTCTATAATCCCTTGATTTTTAAGTCTCTCTTGTTGCTCTCTAGACTTTATTTCTTTTTCTTTTAAATCTATTTGTTTTTGATTTAAATTAATTTTTTCTTTTTCAAGTTTATGCTTTCTTACAGAGTCTAATTGGCCTTGAACCATTTGTTGAGTTTGAACAGATTGGTTAAATGCTTGATTAGATTGGTCAATAGCTAACTTACCTTGCTCTACAACATCTATCATATTATTACCTTGAATATCTTGATCAAATCCCATAGAAGTAATCATTGCTCTTCTAATTTCATTTTCTCTATCCAACTGATTTTGTTGTGCTTCAAAAGCTTGTTGTTGAGCTTGTTGGTCTTTAGCAGCTTTAATTTGCTCTTGTTGCATTTCTTGTTGATGTTGCTGCTCTGCTTGTTTTTGTTGGTTAAGCTTATCTTCTGCATCTTCCAAAGCTTTCTGTATATCCTTAGGAGATTTAAGAGAAATCATAGAGATAAGAGCTGACATAGGTAAACCTGTAGTATTGTTTTGAAGTGCAATCTTCTTAGCAAACTCTAGATCTTGAATAGCATCTTGAGAGTTATCTACGTTTACACCTAAGTCTCTTAACATAACTTCTGTACCAGTAGTCTTAATAAATGCATTACCTAAGTCAGAAGTAGTATAAGTTAAGATAATATCTTTTTCTTTAGAAGCTACATATTGAGCTAAGTCTAATAGCATCTTTAGTTTTCTTCTCTTATAGTTGTAAAAGTTTTCAAAGTATGGCTCAGTAACTGAGTATGAGTTATTTATAGAAGCTGTTACACCTGTAGCAGTTTCAGAAGCTTGTACTTGACCTTGTCTTTGAGGAGTAATACCTATTTGTTTAAAGCCTTGTTCTTCAAAAGTAACAGCTAATTGGATTAGTCTACTTACTTTATCAGACTCATCTAAGTCATGTACAGCAAACTGATTAAATTGACCACCACCTGCTAAGTTAGAAGATGAAGGATCAATAGGTAACCAACCTAACTCTTTAGCTATAGTCATAGCTTTTTGAGCAGCTTGTTCCCCTCCCCAATCTTTAAAGTTAGATAATACTCTAGCATCCATAATAAAAAACTTACCATTATTCCTTTGAGCAATACCATAAGCTAAGTTCATAAATGCATTGTAAGCAATTTGGTAGGGCTTCATCAAATCCACTAATGAGTTTGATTTAGCATTTCTATTATTAAATACTCCTCCACATATAGGAAGCTTAGGTTGAAATGGTGTATAGTCTCCTTTAAATTGAAAGTCACAAGGTTTAATGTCAAAGTAAATTGCATTTCTATCTCTGTCTTCTACTGATTGAGAGAAGTTAGCATTTATTTTACAACCTTGCCAAATATGAGTAACCCAAGTCCATAGAACTGTGTTATCTGGTTGAGTATCAAGACCTTTAGCAACAGATGTGTTTTTGAGTTCCTCTACTCCAAATTGAGAGGGAACAAAATTATCATCTACCATACTAGAAATAGGTTCTCCAGTTTCAGGGTCTATTGTTTTTAAGAATCCAATTCTTCTTTGACTTCTCCAATAACCTTCAGTAATTTGAACTAAGTCTCCTGTTGCAAACTGATAGTTAGGGAAACCTGTATTTAAATCTTCTGTTGTTAAAGCTGGTAAGTTACCTACTGGAGTATTATTAAATGGGTCATAACCTAATGAGGTAGTGACATTTGCATAATCTCTGTAAGCAGGGAAAGGGAATTGAGTAGCATTAAAAAACTCACCATAAACATTACCTGCCCTATCTGTCATATCCTTAGGGTATAACATTTTGATTTGTTCCTCTTGCATTCTCCAACCAAATCTATCAATAGCTTGAGATTTGTTCATATAAAATACTCTACCAGCATAATCACCTTCTTCTACATACCTAACCTCTGGGGATTGGTGAAAGAAAGTATTAATTGGGTTCCAATACTCTAAGTTATAGCCAGTTGGAGTTAAGTACATATGTGAAAAGCATCTATCTGCAATTAACATATCAGTAAATTCAACTTTTTCTAATTCTTTAAAGTTAAATCTTATCCTATCATTTGATAATACTGCTTGTCCCCAATGTTCTGCTGAAGTTCTATAGTCATACTTCATGTATTTTTCAATACCTTCTGGAGTTAACTCTTTATATTTTTGTTTAATTTCTTCTTGGTACTGTTGAGCTTCTTGGTCATCCTTGAATTCTTTTCTATTAGGATCTAATCCCATTTCAACAAGTTTCTTAGTAATTTCTTTTTGAATCTCTTGTTGCATATAAGACTGTAACAATTGAGTCTTAACCCTTACTCTTTCATTAGTTGATTCTGAATCTGAAGCCCTAACAAAGAAAATATCTGGTTTTTTAACATACTCACCTACTAACATCATGATAGCCTTACCTATAATGTCATAATGTTTTAAGTGATATGGTACTTCAAACTCTTGAGTTACAGCTGAAGTAATATCATAGTAATTGGAAGAGTACATA
>Ga0209297_1002188_pt1 | contig 10965 bp, 19 predicted proteins | sample S_130805_MF_Meta_FD_187322 | JGI IMG/M metagenome (GOLD analysis project Ga0209297, IMG submission 187322) | Freshwater microbial communities from Lake Simoncouche, Canada to study carbon cycling - S_130805_MF_MetaG (SPAdes) (version 2) | ecosystem: Environmental > Aquatic > Freshwater > Lake ... | reverse complement strand
ACTTCCACGTGCAAGATCTAGTTCCGCTTCAAGCATAGCTACACAACCATCACCTGAGTTTTTTGTTAAAATTATTATTGAGTCTACATCATGTGAGTATGTTGCAGGTACTTCTACACCACCGTCAGTAAAGTAGATTATAACACTATAATCTTTAGCCTCGTCACCTAATGTCTTAGCAACACTAGATATTAAAGTGCCTCCTGAAGCAGTACGTAATTGAACTATTTCATCAAACACGTCGTCATTATCCCCGCTAGCTACTTCGTCTACATAAACATCAGTATGCCAAAACATTATACGCAATTCAAGAGATTTGTTTGCTTGACATATACCATGACATTCTGCCATGATTTCTTTAAGCTCTTTTTGTCCTATACTACCTGACGTGTCTATAGCAATAACAGCACGAATGTGATCACCTTTAACTACTCTCTTTTGAGCTTTCCAGTGACCAAAAGAAAGATTAAACTTTTTAGGAGCTGTTATATCTCTCACTTTCCTTGCACTATCTAAATACTTTTTAAGTATCTCACGCCAATCATGAGTAGGCTGAACTTCAGGTTCAAGATATTTTTTCATGTTGATGCCAGATTTACGAGCATCCTCAATAGATCGTTTGACTAAACTATCTAACTTTGATCGTTCATCAGCAGATATAGGTGTCGGTTTACCACCCTTACTTGCATCTCCACGTATATGTTCGTCCCATCCGCCTGGTGAACTACCACGACCAGGTGCCGTTTCTTGACCTTCACCAGAACCTTGACCAGGCTGTCTACCAGGGCCTTGCCCCTGCCCTTTTCCAGGGCCTTGTCCTTGACCGGGCTGCTTGCCAAATCCACCCGGCCCTTGACCAGGGCCTTGACCAGGGCCTTGCCCCGGCCCTTTTCCAGGGCCTTGTCCTTGCCCAGGTTGTGAAGCTTGCCCTTGTAATAACTTTAATAACTCATCGTATACAACCTCACAACGTTTGTTGTTAATAACAAGGTGATGTGGTATACCAAAATGCTCCTCTAAATCAATGTACCAACTACCAGCGCCGCCTTTAGGTATACACCCCATTGTTGGTAGCTCAAATCTATCTTCTAATAATTGAGCATTCATTACATAGTCTGTAACAATGTTCCAAAGAGAATATTGACCAACTAAATGAGTTCGCCACCCCTGTCTTGGTATTGTACTATTTAATATGTGTAGAACTTCGTGAGCTAATACGCCAGCTACCATTTCTTTTGTCTTTAATACATCTAGAGCAAAATTTCTATTAATATAAATATTGTTTGCACCGTCAACTGCCATAGTATTGAATCTAGGGTCGTCTTTTATTACATTTAATGTTTGTAAAATGTGAAACAAAAAAGGAGCTTTTTGTTGTAAAACATTATGTGCAGCCAACCGTATAAGTTTGTCTGCAGCTTGTGCTCGTTCAGGAGTAATAGGTACAGGCTCTCCTTCAACATCCCCTTCTTGTTCAATTAGAAGACGATTACGTTGCGTGTTTACGTACGCTTCCCATATCTTATAACTCTCTTTCTCTTTACCAAGCATATTAATATTTATTTATACAATGTTTAATACAAATTAAAGATGTTATAACAATATTTTATATAATATTAAAAAGCTTTAATAAAACGACAATAGATGTTATTGCACTAAAACCACTTGTAAGTGTACGCAACAATTCAAACTTTCTATTGTGTTTACCAAGCCAGTGTTCAAGTGAATCACGATGTTCTCCCTTTTTACTGAGATGTAGCTCTTCCATACAATTAATTATAGTAATGCTTGTAAAAAACCTATCAGACGCGCCTTGTCATGAACAGTTGATAGTAGTAGGATTGAGCGGTGATGATAACTTACGTCAAATGCTAATGGAGAGAAACATCCGCGTAGGCACTATAATATATAAGTGTTGTACAGGGTTTGATATTATCTTTAAGATAGGTGAACAAACACGTATGGCAATACGGGATGAAGCTTGTAAGAGTATTTTAGTTAAAAGATGTGTTACTCAACTTTCCTCATTCTCATCAGAATGTAGTTCAACATGCTGATCATCTGTAAGGCTGTTTATAAATAAATGTATACTGAAACGCTTTACACTACCATCACGATGACCTTCACAGTCAATTATATAAGCATCTTCATCTAAATCATTTTCAGTGACTTCTTCATCAGTATCTTCTCGCGAAAGAGAGGAAGTTTGTGTTTGATTAAAGCCAACAACACCTATATCACGTAAACCTGTTTCATCAAAGTAATTGCAAATTTTAGTAATATCTTGATCAAACTTATCTGCAATAACACGTTGATTATGTTTGCTTAGAGTTTGACGAATTGCTTCTTTAGCTTGATATGCAGCATCAAAATCATCTGAACTATCTTCAGTATTTTGCTGTTGTTCAGTATCGTCACCAACATACATGTATTCAGAAAGCGTGTTAAACGTTCTTTCTAGTAGTTCATCATATTTAGATTTCATATAGCTTTTTTCTTGTTAGCAGGCGTACGCTTTTTAGGTTGTTGTTTTTTAACAGATGTTGTTTTCTTAGTTGTTACAACAGTTGGTACATCATTAGCAGGTACTACAGTTTTAACTTCAGATAAACCCGTGTTTGTTGTTTTGTATTGGTGTAACGCTATCCATACTAATGTTAGTGATAGCCCAAGGTTTTGAATTACTTCAGTAATATTTGGAGTAGATAATGTAACTATATTCAGTAAAGCTCCACATGCATTAACAGCTAATGCAAGCTTTCCAAGTATTGCGTTGTATTTGTTCGACCATATACCACCTTGTGTTTTACCATATACTAATATAATATATGTTATTACTGAACAAAATATTATTATATTTGCTATTAAATTTATAGTTGTTTCTACTTTCATTTGTGAGTTTGTGTTTTTTTATTATATTTACGTTTTTGTTTTTTAGGTGAAGGAGCTTCTAACTGTTCTATAGGTTGAGGTTCAACTTTTACCGCCACTTCAGGTTCATGTGTTATAAATCTACGACTTAATAATTCTATACCTTTTAACCCTAAAAAACCTAACATAAAAGCTACACCGTAAGCGTGTTGGGTGTTTGTAATGTTTATAGAATCAACTACAACAGGGGTAAGATAGTTTGCACTAGCTGCACCTCCAATAATACTTATTATGCTTGCCCCGAGGTTGTTACCAGGGCTTTTTCCAAGCATAAGAAGAGAGCCAAACAAGCCACTTATTATCAGACCTATGTCCAACCCAAACTGCTTTAGCAGTTCAATGTTATGATGTTCTTCCATACCCTATTACTTAATCTAACAAATACTTTTCACTTAAAGTACATTTAGATCATACTGATGGTGCTTGCTTACAACCCAAGCACCTAATCGTTGATGTAATTCAAAAGAAAAACGAGATGGTATTCGCCACAAAATAGGACTAATAGCTAGTATAAGTCTAGCAATTGTTATCAATAACCATCTGTATATAGTTTCTTTCAAGTAATAGAAATAAACACTCATATCAGTATTGTAGTATTACTTTACATTTATTCTATACTAAATGTATTTTATACAATAAATAATTATCTATTTATGTCAGCTGATACTCTAAAAATACAAAAAGCTTACGAGCAAATTCTAACAGAAGGTAGACTACAAAATATGTTAGCTGTTGGTATTATGGGTGTGTCGTTGCTTGGAGCTGCTGCAACATCTCTTCTTATAGATAAGTACGGTGAACCAAACACTGCGGATGTTTATACAAACCCAAAGGGTCGTGAGTATACCCCTGAGATATCAGAAATTGAATTGGGCAAGTATTTACAATTTTGCAATAAAAATCAAAAATTTTCACACAATCAACTTGATTTAATCAAGCGTGGAATTTTACATGTAGGGGAAAAGGTAACAACAAACGCACAAGCTAAACAATTACTTTTAGTAATTAAAGATGTTATTCAAAATGATGAAGATGAAGAACAAACTTTAAAACGTATAGAAAATACGTTAGAGTTTGGTTTTAATAAATAGATATGAATCTCATCAATTTAATTGAGAAGGTTTTATCACATACTGTAAGATGTAAGGTGTGTGATGAAACGTTTCATGAACAAAGCAATGAGCGTGATCACTGCCCATATTGCTTATGTAGTATTCATAGAGATATTCAACCACACGATAACAGATCAACTTGTCACGGTATATTAAAACCTATTAAAATAAAAGGTCAAAGAGTTACACATAAATGCAATAAGTGTGATACAATTCAACACCATAAGCTTGCTAAAGATGATAAAACTAAATTGTTTGAAAGTATACAAAGGTCTATTTCTTCAGGGTACTTTATATGTACTAATGCTGAACATCTTGGTATTTTACTAAACGTTCTAAGTAAATATCACGGATTGCTAGTGGTAGATGGTGGTTTGTTAGAACTTACTACAAATGCTAGTAAGGAACTTGTACAATTAATGGCTACACTGTTTGAGAGGGGTATTATTGTCAAGTATACAAACTATAAACATCAGAATACAATTAATTACAAAACTACTTTACTTTCTACTCAACAGTTTAAATCAATATTCACCACTCTGTAATATCACCTTCACCATCATCAATATCTCGTGAAACGTTTCGGAGACCATCTGTACGCCAATAGTTGTTATAATGCTCTAACCCCTTCATACATGCTGCATATTCAGGATCTTGTCTTGCAAAAATCTCATCAACACTAGTAATACAATAATCAGGAGGCACTTCACCGCCTACATAATCTCCATGTATAAACCACTCTTTTCTTTCTTTAATATACTTTTCCTGATCTTGTGGTGTTAAAACGTTAAAAATATTTATATCAACTAGTCCCTGCCCACCTTCACGAATTGCTTCAAGCAATCTATTATACACTACAGGGTCTTTTACTAATTGTTTTAAAACTTCTAATGGATACACAACATCCCCGTCCCACCCTTCTTCCGCTATATCAGCGCCCATACCTACAGGCTGCTCACCTGGCCCATGAGCATCAGATATATCAAGCATTGACATAAACATTGTCTTCCATTGCTCTAATGGCCGTTCAATATTTTCAAATAATTTTTTTAGTAACTGATCAAAGCGCGTCATAACTACCAATTACTTATGTCTTCGTCGTTATTAAATTGTTGCGATATAGTATCAGACATACCTTGCGTTTTATAAAAGTCTGTATTAACTTCAAATAGTAAATATATCTCATCGTCTATTTCATATGCAGAACACCATCTACCTTTCACACCTATAAATGGTTTAAACATAAGTTTAAGTTTTTCTCTGATTTTTAATTCAGTAATATTGTCTTCAACTTCATTTGCAGAGTATTCGTACATTATTTGATCTTTTGTGTTTGGAGAAAAGACTAGTATTGAATAACGTCTAAACGCTGCAACATTATCTTCAATAAAATCTTGACATAAATTTATTTCAGTAGAATGTTTTGCGTGTATGGTGTCATCAAAAAATTGATCAGATGTTTGATTATTCGTACAGCGACCACAATATGCTAGACTATCTTGCTGCCGATTCCACATATACACTTCTCGTTTACCATCTAATAACGGTATATTAACAGTACTATATAGATCTACTGATTCAATTATATATTTGTATAGTTCATCGTACTTCATACTACCAATTAGTTATATTGTCTTGATCGTCAACTACATTATTTACGGCATCATCCATAGCACCATATCTACACTTTTCAAGATCAACTTCAAAATAAAAGATAGGTATTATACTTGATATTTTACGTGTATATATCCACCATGTACCTGCAACACCTTTAAACATATCAATTGCAGCTTTAAGTTTCTGAGCGTTTTCTTGACACATTTTTTGTACTTGTTCAGGAGTCTTTTGCATACAACTTTGAGCTGTTATATTTTGAAGATAATTTAATTCTAAAACATGAGAAAGTTTTCCTTCAGCTTCAATGAATAGCTCATCCCCACTTTCATAACGAGTCATATCAATACCACGTTGCTTGTAAGTTATAAAATCATGATAATGTGTTTCACTCCGAACACGACATGCATCAATAAAATTACCATAAATATCAGCTCTTAACATATAGAGCTCTGGCTTACCATCAAAAGCAGGTATATCTTTTGACTCAACCGACTCACGAAAGAATGTACTAAAACTTTTCATAATATTACCAGTTAGAAATATCTTCTCCTTCAATTTGATCAACAACAGCATCTGTTACTCCACCTGTACGATAACCTCTAACATCAACTTCAATACCAAATATACACTCTTCACGATCACCAAAAAAATACCACTCACCCTTTATGTGTGAATACTTGTTAGCATCATTTATAACTTTACGTACAACCTCTGAAGAGGGTAGATTATTAACATCACCCCAGGTATCATAATTATATTTTACAAGATAATTACAATAATCTCTCAACGCTTCGTTAAAACTCAACGGAGTGCAGGCTGACTTACATCTATCCCACATATCAAAATCTAAATAAGAAATAGAAGAATTGTCTACCTCACTTACCTCTTGAAGATATCCCGTTTCTTTTTCATGAGCATCCATGATCCAAACAGCATATGCTTCTCTTTCTGCTTTTAGAGTAGGTAGTTTATTAACACTCTCTATTATATTTTTATAAAATTTATCAAATTTTTTCATAATATAATTTATTACCAAGTTGAAATATCTTTACCTTCAATTTGATCTGTAACAGCATCAGTTATACCGGTTAGAGTATCAACTTCAATACCAAACACACCATCTGACATACTGTTATTAAAGTACCAATCCCCTTTTATATTTTTATATTTCTCAGCGTCTTGTCTCACTTTTTTTATAACATCTAATGTAGAAAGGTTTGTCTCTCTATTAAAACAATTAAAACTCCATTTTTCAATATAATTACAATACGCGTTTAACGCATCTATAAACGTCATAGGCTTACAACCTTCTTTAAGAATATCCCAATAGTTAAAATTTACACAATCCTCCGTATCGTCAATAGCTGTCAATTGACCTGTAGCCCCTTCTACAGCTTCCCAGATAACTATAGCATACACTTCTCTACGTTTTTTAGACTTTGTTACTTCAAGACTTTCAATTATGTAATTATATATTTTATTAAATTTCATATGATTACCAATCTATTATATTTTCTTCTGGTTCTACATTTGACTGAATTGTATCTGTAACTCCAATAGTGCGATAATAATCTGTATCTACTTCAAACCCTACAATAGATTCTCTACCACCTCTATTTTTAGAATAATATCCCCATTTACCTTGTAGTTTTTGATAAGGTTCAAAAAGTTTTTCAAGATTTTCTGCAGCAGTCATACGCATATCATTAGTGACACGAGTGCTGTACTGTGGGGTATCTTTAAGATGTTTATATACCCAGTCGTTTATTTCAGTAAAAACTTTCATGTTAACATCATGATAAGATCTTGGTGTATGAGTTTCATTATCCCATTGTTCTATATTGTGTGGTAAATACATTCTCTCAACTTTATAATAAACAGGTTTTGTTAAGTCTAGAAAGTCTGTAGAAATAAAGTATATTTCCCTTTTACCGTCAAGGGCTGGTAAAGGTAGCTTTTGTGGGGTAGGCAACCCCGCTAGTTTATAAAGTTTATCAAATTCCATATTACCAATCTATAATATTTTCATTGTCTGAGAAGATAGAAGAAACAGTATCCTTCAAACCTTGACGCCGTGTGTAATCTTTATACCTCTCGTCAATATCTAATTCACAACCTTTCACATGACCATTGACAAGAGGCCCTCCAGTGAAGTCACTACAAGTGGACTGAATCTCTAAATTGCCGTTTACTGTTTTTGGAGAACGCGTTAAATCCTGCAGTGGAGCAAAATAACTACTACTTCTAATTTTAGCATCACCGACTATAGTTAAACGATCAAAAATATCTATCTGTGTGCAAGCAAGCGGGTTATATGCAAATGCAGGGTTGGAAAAGGAATTGTTTGTTTGTGGTATAGTGTATGTGTAACCACCTGATGGATTACCGGCTATATTAGTATCAGCAATTTTTAAAAATATTTCATCATTTACTCTACCCACGCGTATAAAATTATCATAAATGTCAAACAATTTTGCAAAATGGGCTTTATTTTGTATTAATTCATTTACAGATTCTCTATAGTATGTTACAAGTACGCTTTCATCAACTTCAGGAGGTAAATTTACTAGTAAATTTGTAGTACAATAAGCATCAATTAAGCTATTAATATAATCAGCTGGTATACTAAGAGCATAGCCTTTTGAAAAACCACCTGTGTTAAATTCAGCTGTTGTAAGTTTTTTTGTCATAGCTATATTTGCACGCAAAAGCTCAAAAGGACCACGGGACGCTAGTGTAAATAAGAATGTTTTTCCTTTAGTTTTTTTGTTTATTTGTGGTGAGTCAAACCAGGTAAAGTTAAATGGAGCTTGAGTTAAAATTTCTTTTATTTTTAGTTCAAAATTTGGCTTAGTTTCCCACTCAGCCTTGGCACCTTTAATATCTTTTGAATCAAATTCTACAGAAGTATCTTCGTACTTTTTTGCAGTAGCTAAATCTGCAAATGGGCCGTAAATGAAATGTCCGTGTATTAAATGTATAGCGCCGTCACTAAATTGTAATGCAAATTTTGAATATGCTCCAGGTATATTTTTATACCCTACTACAACACCAACCCTATTAACATAAGGTAATTGTTTTTTAGTTTGATACTGAGCAAACCTACCATCATCTCGTATAACTACCACATCACCTTTTTGGAATTTAGCCCTCGGGGGTGGGTCGATATAGGTAATTTCTTTAGCTTCATTAATAGAAGTAAGATAAGTTTGCCAGATTTTAGTAGACTCTGCATTCAACATATAATGTTATTTATAGAAAGTAATCACCAATCTATTATATTACTATCTTTAAATTCATCATCAACTATATCAGTAATACCTGATATTCTGTCAACCTCTATACCGTATAAAGTTATTAAAGATCCTAAGAAGTGAGTATCCATAGACTTCCATTTACCTTTAAGATGTAAATAAGGTTCAAAAGACTGTTTAAATAATTCACGTTCTCTAGTTGTGAAACCACAATCTCTACTCAGTACTGCAGCTCCTTGATCAAAAGTATTATATACCATTATATCTTCAGAATTATCCCATATTTCATACCATTTAGTACCGTCTAATCTTATAGCCTCATCCATGAAGGTATTTAAACTCCCTTCTGTTATTATATTATAATATATTTCTCTACCGCTATTTTCAACAGATTCAAGTATTTGATGTGTTAATTTTTGAAAATTCATATTTTACCAATCTATAATGTTATCTTGAGTGTCATCAAACGTACTTCTCATACCCAATGTTCTAACATACTCTGCATCTACTTCTACACCCATAGCTATATCTTGAGCATCTTTAAGATGTGTAGTGGGGCTTGCATTAACAACACGCCATATACCTGGGTAGTCTTTATACGGTTCAAACGCTTGTGAAATTCTGTTGTATATAGCTTCAATAATAGAATCAACGCGAGCTTTACTTGCTTTGCTGTCTGCTGAAGCAATTGTAAGTAATTCTTTCCTTAAACCTTCTTGTCTAAGAACATAAATTCCTAACATCATTTTAAGTGGTCTAATACAATCTTCAAAAGATTTCTTATTATTATGTGACCCTAAAAATTCCCAACGATCTACAATATCTAAATCTCCCTTGAGTTGAACTACTTTTATTTCTTCAAAGTTACGACTTGATTGCAATACGTATACAACCGTGTTATGCTGTTCTTTATTTTCAAAATAAGTTTTAAAGTTGTTCATATTTTACCATTCTGAAATATCGCTATCTTTATCTCCCGCTATATCTGCAGCTGTATCAATAACACCACCTATGCGGTATTTCCTTATATCCACTTCTAAACCTATTACTAAAAGAGGGTCAACATATTGACCCATATCAAAAACTTTCCACTCACCATATATATGCTTGAAAGTTTCTATACACTGCCTACTCAACTTTATATTTTCTTCTACAGTATCTAAACAATCTTGTATTTGTTCAGGTGTAGCTTTTTTCCAACTTTTAAGTTCTATTTTGATATTATTACGGTATACATCACAAAACACTTTAAAAGCAGCTTCCATATCATGGCCACGATAAAGTACATCATGATTAAAATCCCACCATTGACTCCATAATTCAACACCTTCTTCATCAAAATCTACTTTAATTGTATGAGGGACCTCCTCAGGTGGAGGTGGGAGATTGTCTTTTGCTGGTACTGTAAAAACAGAAACAGAATAAGCTTCTCTTTCTTTATCTAAACTAGGTTGAATTTTTGTAGTTAGACTTTCTAGAATTTGTGTAACAAATTTATTAAACATCATAAGCTCGGTATTATTTTATTTATAAATAAAAGCAATATGTTCACCTTTAATCAGTTTTTTCAAGAGTCAATACAACATATCAACCCTATATTGGACGGAGAACGTGAAATATATGCATGTATGATACAAGACACTGATTCAGCAGGCCCTCTACACAGGGTTAACGAGTTTAGTATTCATAATTGGGATTTTTTAAAATCAAGGTATAAAGAAAAATCGTATGAACAAGCTGTAAATGAATATATAGATTTTATAAATACAGATATATATTTTCAAACACCTACATGGTATGATTCAGATGACGATAATAACATATCTAAAAAATTATTTAAAAAATTAGTTCTTAAAGATCTTAAAAGATATAAAAATATACGCGGTAAATGGTATTCAGAACATACACGTTTTATCTCTATGGATTATGAATATATTATAGGTATAGAGGTAGATGCAGAGAGCTATCGTATAGGCGGTTTAAAAGATACAATTACATCAACACTTGAGGGTGATGAAACAAATATTACTAATTGGTAAATATGAACACAT
>Ga0209297_1002187_pt1 | contig 10967 bp, 9 predicted proteins | sample S_130805_MF_Meta_FD_187322 | JGI IMG/M metagenome (GOLD analysis project Ga0209297, IMG submission 187322) | Freshwater microbial communities from Lake Simoncouche, Canada to study carbon cycling - S_130805_MF_MetaG (SPAdes) (version 2) | ecosystem: Environmental > Aquatic > Freshwater > Lake ... | reverse complement strand
GGCAAGATCTGCGACGACCCGTCGCTGATTGCGATACTTCAGGCTTCGAATGAGGTCTTGGGTTTCACCCTGCAAATCAGCAGTCGACTGCACCAGGCGATTCGTCCCTCCGACTGAAGATGAACAAAATGAACAGGTTCGCTGCAAACCTGTTGAGCCCGAGGTATCGGTGGCCGAGGGGCGAAAGATTTTCCGGCAGTGTGAACAACGTAGAGCACTAAACATGGCTCCAGCAGACCAAATGGGTGTGGCACAGTCTCTCAAAATCTTGTGTCACATTGAGAGCCAATGTATTTTTATCCAATACAAAGTTACTGATTGTGTAGAGTCAATGTCCCTATGGCTGTGAAAACTTTGCAAACAGTAGAAAACGCTCTCGCTGTCCTCGAGGTAGTCGCCGAATTGCAACCTATTGGAGTCTCAGCACTAGCTCGCCACATGAACATGGACAAGAACACTGCTCAGAGAATCTTGATCACACTTGGAGCGAGCGGCTACATCCAAAAGCAAGCTCATGGATCCGCCTGGGAATTGACTCCTCGTGTACTGACTTTGTCGAATCGGGTTGCGGTTAATTTACGCAACACGGCGCGCCAGCAACTACAAGAACTTTCTGAAGTTATTGGCGAAACCGCACTCTTGTGGCAATTGACTTATGTCGGCGACAAAATGCATGCCACATTGCTTGACAAAGTTGAGAGCAAACACAACGTCAAGATCACGATGGAAGTTGGCAAGCAGGTGCAGTTTCGGCCCGACAATGCCAATACCGAAATTGTTAGCGGTTTAATTCGGCGTTTTCCCACCGGCGAATCTTCGTGGCTTGGATCGGAAAATGACGATCATCCCAGGTACTTTCAAATTAATCCTGGCCACCCGAGTTCAATCGGAATCGGCAGCGTGATCTTCGATGGACCAGCCCAACCGATCGCGTTGATCTCGGTTGTCGGCCCGAGAGATCGCATCTCCCCCGATTGTTACAAGGTCATGGGTGAAAAGACTGCAGCCGCAGCGCGAATTCTGAGCGGTATTTAACTATCGCCGTAGATCGCTAGCAAGTCGCATTTCAAATCGCGGCAAGATCAACTGCACAAGCGGTCCGATCCCGAACATGAAAATAACTGTACCAATCCCGACTGCACCACCCAAGAAGAGGCCGGCGACCATCACCGTGAGTTCAACGACTGTTCGTGCCACGCGAATACTGATCTGACGTCCAGCAATTGATCGCTTTGACAATCCGAGCATCAAACCATCACGTGGACCCGACCCGAGACCGGCACCGATATACAAAGCAGATCCGAGACCAATAACTAAGACTCCCGCAACCACCATCAGTGCGCGAATGATCAGTTGATCTGGTTCACCGATCAATGGCTTCGTCAGATTGACGACAAAACCAATTTCTAATGCGTTAAGAATTGTGCCGACTCCAGGCCGTTGCCGTAACGGAATCCACAACAACAAAAGCAAAAGTCCCACTCCTTCAATCACGAGACCGATTGAAATATCTAACTTCTCCGAAAGCCCCTTGTGAAAAATATCCCACGGAGCCAACCCAAGATTGGCCCGTAAAAACAGGGTGATTCCAAAACCGAAAAAAGCTAGCCCGGTGATACACCGGGCTAGCTTTTCTGCGTACAACTTTGACATTAGTAGCGGTAACGCTCGGGCTTGAATGGGCCCGAAGGAGCGACACCCAGGTAGTCGGCTTGCTCGTCGGTCAACTTGGTCAACTTGACTCCAAGTGCACCCAAGTGAAGCGATGCAACTTTTTCGTCAAGATGCTTCGGCAACACGTACACACCAAGTGGGTACGCCGCAAGATTGGTGAACAACTCGATTTGTGCGATGACTTGGTTTGAGAATGAACAGCTCATCACGAAACTTGGGTGACCAGTTGCGCAACCGAGGTTGACCAAACGTCCTTCAGCCAACACGATAATTGCATGGCCGTCGGGGAAAGACCACAAGTCAGTTCCAGGCTTCAATTCATCACGAGTCGCGCCGCTTCGAGCCAAACCGGCCATATCGATTTCGGAATCGAAGTGGCCGATGTTGCACACAATTGCGTTGTGCTTCATCTTGAGCATGTGCTCAATCGTGATGATGTGATCGTTACCAGTTGCCGAAACGAAGATATCAACTTCACCAATGATGTCTTCGAGAGTGGTGACTTGGTAACCCTCCATGGCTGCCTGCAAAGCATTAATGGGGTCGGCTTCTGTCACGATGACTCGAGCACCCTGGCCGCGCAACGCCTGTACGCAACCCTTACCAACGTCGCCGTAGCCACAGACAACGGCAACTTTGCCGGCGATCATGACGTCGGTTGCACGACAGATTGCGTCGATCAACGAGTGACGGCATCCGTACAAGTTGTCGAACTTTGATTTGGTCACTGAGTCATTGACATTGATCGCGGGGAACAAAAGCTCGTTGCGCTCGAACATCTTGTACAAGCGCATCACGCCAGTTGTGGTTTCTTCGGTCACGCCCTTGATATCTGCAGCCATACGTGTCCACTTAGTCGGATCAGTCTTCAGACCACGCTGCAAAAGGCCAAGAACGATTGCTAACTCGGCGTTTGATGCGGTCGTCGGATCGGGCACTTCGCCCGACTTCTCGTACTCAACACCCTTGTGCAACAACAATGTGGCGTCGCCACCATCGTCAAGAATCATGTTTGGTCCGTCGCCATCGGGCCACGTCATCATCTGTTCGGTGCACCACCAGTACTCTTCGAGAGTCTCGCCCTTCCAGGCGAACACCGGCACACCTGATGGGTTGTCAACAGTTCCATTCGGCCCAACAGCAATTGCCGCCGCGGCATGATCTTGTGTCGAGAAAATATTGCATGATGCCCAGCGCACTTCGGCACCGAGTTCAACCAAAGTCTCAATCAGAACAGCAGTCTGAATAGTCATGTGCAGCGAACCCGAGATTCGTGCACCCTTCAACGGCTTGGTGACGCCGTATTCTTTGCGCAATGCACGAAGGCCGGGCATTTCGTGTTCGGCGAGATGGATTTCTTTGCGGCCAAATGGGGCCATCGAGAGATCGGCGACGCGAAAGTCTTTGCGATCAGCAAATGAAGTGGACATGGGTGGGCTCCTTATGAGGTCATTGACATGATGTGAATTACACGGGGTTGCGCAAACAACGATGTCGACCGAAGGTCACACCTTGTCTTGCACTATCCCGGGCCGGGGCCTGCTGGCACCGATCTGTCAGCCCGATGTCACGAGTGTAGACCGCTCAAAGTCAGCCATTGCGACACTGTCGCCCATGACACGCCCAGACTTAACGTCCGGTGGTCTTGACTCCGCCAGCAGCGATCTTGGCCATGATGCGCTCATGTTCGCCCGATGAAACAACTTCGGACTCGTCGACCAACATCACCGCGATACCTTCACGGATGCTGTAGCGCCGCTGCAAACGCGGGTTGTACAAGGCGTCTTCGTCATCAAGCATGTACAAAACACCTTTATCAACGGGACACGCTAAGACATTTGCTAATTCGGGATCAATGGGCATGAGAACTCCTTGTTCAGACTGAGGTTATTGCCGCAAGCAACTCGGCCACACGGTTATCGCATTCATCGCGATCGGGGGCTTCAAGATTGAGGCGTAAAAGTGGTTCGGTATTCGACGGACGCAAGTTAAACCACCATGGTCCGCAATCAACAGTCAGTCCGTCGAGACGGTCTTGCGGGAATGCCGCAAACTTCTGAGAGACCGACTCAATGACGACATTCGGGTCATCGACCTGAGTGTTGATTTCACCACTTGACGAGTAACGCTCGTACGAACGTCGAATTTCACTCAGCGGTTCTCCGACACGACTCATTTCTTCAAGCATCAACATCGTTGCAATGAGTCCGCTATCGGCACGGTAGTTATCTTTGAAGTAGTAGTGAGCCGAGTGCTCTCCCCCAAAGACAGCCCTAGTTTCGGCCATCATTTGCTTAATAAATGAGTGGCCAACTTTGGTGCGCACGGGCACTCCACCATGTTCGCGAATGACTTCTGGAACCGCACGACTACAAATGAGATTATGCAAAATGGTGGCTCCAGGACTTTTGCGCAACATGCTTGTTGCCAAAACTCCGGTAGTCGTCGAACCCGAAAGTCCGCGACCAAGCTCGTCAGTCACGAATACGCGGTCGGCGTCTCCGTCGAAAGCTAGACCAATGTCGAATCCACCAGAAGCGACACGAGCCTGAAGATCGCGTTGGTTTGCTGCTTGCAAAGGATCGGCGGGGTGATTCGGGAAGGTTCCATCAAGTTCGCCATACATGACTTCAAGTTCGAGACGCGGCAATCGTTCAAACACAGCAGGCACTACGAGCCCACCCATGCCATTGGCAGTGTCAGCAACAACACGCATCGGCCGAATCGTGGCTGGATCGATGAACGACACCACATGATCGACGAATGCCGAGAGTAAATCACGTTCAGTAGTGCGGCCAGCACGCGCTGCCTTCACCGGCTTCAAACCATCAAGAATTTTCTGAGCGATGTCCTTGACTTCGGCAAGTCCAGTGTCGACGCCGACCGGTCGCGCTCCTGACAAACACAACTTGATTCCGTTGTATTGAGCCGGATTATGCGAGGCCGTGAACATCGCACCTGGTGCATCAAGCTTGCCCGCTGCGAAATACAAGAGGTCGGTTGATGCAAGCCCGATGTCAATGACATCGACGCCTTGTTCCATCAAACCTTGAGCGAAGGCAGCCACCAATTCGGGCCCAGTCGGTCGCATATCTCGTGCCACGATCGCCACACTGGTCTTGGTGAATTGTGCAAATCCAACACCCAGTGCGTACGCCACTTCGGCGTCGAATTGATCGGGAACGGTGCCTCGAACGTCATACGCCTTAACGATCTGATCGAGTGAAAATTTTGATGACATGACGGGCTGAACCCTATCGCTGACTGTTCAGGCCCCGTAGGGATTTAACGGTTTCCCCTGCTCAGAGGTCTGTGAAGACTTCTTTTGGACGCCGATCTCGACGCCACATCACGAACAGACTGACGAACCCGACAATCGTTAACAGATAGGCAAAACGGTCGACAAAACTGGCCTTGAAATGCATGGAAACTTCGTTCGATGTCGGAACGACCACCATCATGTTCGGGGCGACGCGATACGGACCCTCGGCCCCCGACACTTGCCAGTTCGGGAAATAACTCACACGAACCAAAACGGGAACACCAACTTTGTCAACCGAGAATGACACAGAGTCCTCACCGATTTTGACATCGGAAACAACTGCCGGTTCAACTTTGGTCGGCACGATTTGTTGCACTGGTTTCACGACATCAACTTTTCGTGAGTCAGACCCGGGTTCGCCTTCGCGTACCGACATATCAACTGCCACATCGATGCGTTGCCATTCCTTCGGACCACCCGCAGCGGGTAGTGCATCCCATTCAGTTCGATTTTGCAACCAACTAGATCCAAGCTCAAGCCAACGCTCTCGCAAGTCACCTGATCGTTCATTCACCACGACTGGCAAAGTGTCGAGCGGAACAACGATGTCAGCATTACTCACCGAATAAATGTGCCATGGCCCGCTGGTTTCTAGCGCCGTGAGTCCACCACCGCTAGCAGCTACTTCATCAGCTTTCGCAATCGCTTCTGGAGTCACCGCCATGTAATAACTAATTCCGAGTTCTTGCATATACGACACGCCCTCAGCGGCATCGTTATTGATATACCGCAATTCACGCACCGGGTTTGACGATTGCTTTGACATCGCCCCCGCTGCCAAGAAGTGATACGGAGTCGTTCCCGCGGCTTCAAAGAACAGGCCCTCGCTTGATCCGATACAACCATCAGTCCAGAACGGCAACAACATCAACGCCATCGTTGTTCCGTACTTATCGTTTCCGCCAAAGTTTTCCCACAGTGCACGACCGCAACCACGCGTTTCGCCGATGCCTTTCATCGCTTGAATCACTCCGTAGTACTCGCCGTACGATGACCGGCCCTCGTAACCCGAAAAGTTCCAGCGTGCCCAACCATCAACAAAACCTTTGCTCGAGGCTTTACCTTCAAATGGACCCCATGTGTATTCGGCGCCCTGGCCTTCATCTTTCACATGACCAAACGGAAGCACTTGAAAGCGGAAGCCGAGAACAATCAGCACAATAAAAGCCGAGGCGATTGCAGTAATCGTTCGAGCATTGAACATCTGCTTTATCGTTTGCGTGTTGTCCACAAACACTTCAGAGTTTCGCGCCGATCGTTCATGTTGCGCGTAACGCACAATGAAACCGACGAACTCAATGACACCGATACCGGCGAGCAAGTACCGACACATGTTGAACATCGGCAACAGGCGGGGGTTCCACAACAATCCAATAATCGGCAAGCTGTCATTAAACAAATAGACAAACGCCGCAAATACAAGCGCTGTGACGCCAAGCCAAATGCCTGCCACATTTCGTTTGACGACCATGGCTGCAAATCCGACAATCGCAAAAGTCAAAATAAAGACATTCCAAAATGGTGGCAACGCAAAAAACATGCCCCAATACGAGGTAAACGAACCATTGCCTGGTTCACCTTTGTATTTCATATCGGTCATGTACGCGTGGTTCAACAAGAACGGCCCAACCCAAAAGGCCGACAGCAAAACGCCCGATCCTGCAGTGGTAATAAACCAGCGAACCTTGGCTTTATCAAGCCACAAGAGCGCCATCAGCACAAGACCAACAACGACATAAATTGCCACGATGCCATGGCATAAAACAGCAAGTGCCATAAAGACAGCAGCCTTGACGCGATGTTTGCCCGTTTGTAATCCGTTGGCAAAAAATCCGAAAGCCAACATGGCAAATGACAGCGCAACTGAAAACGAATATTCTCCGGCCATGGTTGAGGCAACGTTGCCACCATAAATCGTGTAACTCTCGTCAAGGAGATACACCAATCCCACCATCGCGAACAGTTCAGGGATTGGGAACGCAAATTTTGCTAGTCGACCAAAGGCCCAACAACAAGCCGGCAGCGTCACAATGCCGGCAACCGCAACAATCTTGAACGCCACACCATACGAAAATATGAAATTCAAAATCACGATGAATAAAGCCGGCACCACCATGTAGAAGCGGTAAATCGGAAAACCGGAATACCAATCCATCGACCATCCGTTGAGCTTCCAAGGCAAGAGGTGATCACGTAAATACGCTGGCCCCCAGACATGTGCGCCCATGTCTCCGCCAGTAGGTGTGGTGTCTCTAAAAACCAACGATGGTTGCACAACTTTGATTGCAATAATCGTGCTGATACCAACTAGTGCGACACGAATCCAAAACGTGATGAGACGCTCTCGTTCCCAACCACTAAATGGATTACTACGAAAAGTATTCCAGCGTTCGCCAGGTGCTTCTTGATTCGAATTATTTGGCACCGCGTCATTGGCCGGCTTGTCCGACACAGTCGACTTGTTCTCAAGATCATCCATATGGAGATCTATCTTGTCACCTCAGCCCTACCGAGACGCCAGCAGTAACCCAGTTGCGTTAAACGCAATATGGGCAAATACCGACATCCCGAGACGACCGGTACGTTGAAAACAGATCCCCAGAACGAGCGCAAAGGCAAAAAGACCGGGAAGTTCAACTGGCTGCAAGTGAATGAGCGCAAACCAAGCGGCCGCAATAACGAGCGCCAACCAATCATTGAGGCGACTTTGGAGAGCCTGCAGGATCAATCCGCGGTAGACCAACTCTTCAATGATGGGAGCCCCGAGAGCGACGACCAGAACGAGAATAACGATCCATCCGCCATGCGCCTTATCCCATAAATCTCGAGCACGCTGTTCAATTTCATCACTAGAAAAAGTCTCAGGCCACATTCGTTGCAGTGGCCAATAGATCGCTGGAACCAATAGCAATTGACTCGCGACACCCAGCGGCAGTCCGACAAGGTCAATCCCACGCATTCGAACTTTAAAATCGTTTTGAAAATGACCCTGACCCCATCGTCGACTCACAATCATGAGCATCGCGACGAATGGGATCCACAAACAAAAAATGGATAGGACCGTCATTGATATTGACCAGGTGTCCGATTTCTCGCCGCCGTGACCTGTCAGGGAAATCAAGACTCCTTGTAAAGGCAATGCCGCAACATAAGCCAAGAGCCAGGCAAAAGCTGCAACGCCAACCGTAAAACGTGTGGCGTTAGTCGCCGGATGAGAACGCGTCATTGACCGAGTTAGCCGGCCAAGCGATGCACGAAAGGAAGGACTTCGGCTCGACGCCGATCATCAAGGGTCCAACCATTCGGTGGGGCAAAACGTTGCCAATGCTTGTCACACAATTCGTACACGTGCATATCTCGTTCATCTTGGACGTGGTTAATCCAAATCACCGAGGTGTTGTACTGAAACGTCAAAGAAATGTGGGCGGTTTCCCGACAACCACTACGAGTGCACGAACGCATCCCAAAAAGGTATGGGATATATGGGCCGCTTTGGTGGATAGGCCAGAGCGGATCAGTGGGTCAACTGTGACTTCTAAAGCGCCGCGACACCCAAACTGAACCGTGCCCGACCCACCGAGTGTCACCACTCGGTCGTATCATGGCGGAATGAGCGAGTCCACTCCTCCCCCTCCGCCACCATCGCCCGCGCCACCGTCGAGCAATAACCCCAATCGCAAATTGGGTCGCTCACAGTCGCCCAAGGATGCCCCAAATCCCGATGGGAAACCGGCGGGACGTCCATCGATGCCGAAGTGGTCACCGTGGGTGCTGCTTGGTCTGATCTTGGTCCTCATTTTTGGACCACAGCTTCTCCCCGGCCCTGACCGTGAAAAGTTGGGCTTTGAAGAGTTCATCACCCAAGTCACGAGTGGCAAGGTCGATGAAGTCAAACTCAATAACTCAACGCTCACCATCACCGGAACATTCACCGACGGCAGTTCTTTCTCGACAACTGCACCTCCAGGATTTCCTAACGAAAGTGACCGCGAACTTCTCCGTACCCAGGGCGTCGATTTCAAGCCAAGCACACCGCAATCGAATTGGGTGATGAACCTCATTCCCCTTCTTTTACCCTTCATTTTGGTCATGGGCTTTTTGATGTGGATGAATAAGCGCGCTTCAGGGCAAATGGGCAACATGATGAGCATTGGGCGCAGTCGCGCCAAGGCCTACAACGCCGATCGCCCATCAACTACGTTCGCCGACATCGCCGGGTACGAAGGAGTCAAGACCGAAATCAAAGAGGTCGTTGATTTCTTGCGCATGCCAGAGCGGTTCAAAGAGATCGGCGCCAAAGTTCCCAAGGGGATGCTGCTTGTTGGTCCTCCCGGAACTGGAAAAACTTTGTTTGCCCGCGCCGTTGCCGGCGAAGCCGGTGTTGGCTTCTTGTCAGTCACCGGTTCAGACTTCATGGAAATGTTTGTCGGCGTTGGCGCAAGTCGCGTGCGTGACTTATTCCAGCAGGCTCGCAAAATGGGCAAGGCCATCATTTTCATTGATGAAATCGACTCGATTGGTCGTAAGCGTGGAGCTGGTCTCGGCGGAGGTCACGACGAGCGTGAACAAACTTTGAACCAAATGCTGTCCGAGATGGACGGGTTTGAAACCTCAGAAGGCATCGTCATTTTGGCGGCCACCAACCGACCCGATGTACTCGACCCCGCCTTGCTTCGCCCCGGTCGTTTCGATCGTCAGATCGTTGTTCCGTTACCTGAGTTTGAAGAACGCGCTGCAATCTTGCGAGTGCACAGTCGCGACAAGCGCATGGGGCCCGACGTCGACCTCGACACAATGGCCAAAGGAACTCCTGGCATGAGTGGTGCCGATCTTGCCAACTTGGTGAACGAATCAGCTTTGTTCGCCGTTCGTCGTGCAAGTGCTCAGATCGAACGCATCGACTTTGAGTCGGCGCGAGATCGCATCATGATGGGCGCCCGTCGCGATTCGCTGATATTGAGCGCCGAAGAAAAGCGTGTCACCGCTTACCACGAGGGTGGCCATGCGATTTTGGCAACAGTGTTACCGCACGGAGACGCGCTGCACAAAGTCACCATCCTTCCCCGTGGCATGGCCCTCGGAGTGACACAGACACTCCCCGAAGAGCGTCACAGTTTCTCGAAGGACTACATCCTTGATCGCATCTGCATGGCCCTCGGTGGTCGCGTCGCCGAGGATCTTGTCTTCCAGCAGCAAACGACGGGTGCTTCAAATGATCTCGAAGTAGTCACTGGCCTTGCCCGTCGTATGGTCCGCGAATGGGGCATGAGCGACAAGGTTGGCCCAATGGCTTGGCACAACCAGCAAAATGTTTTCCTCGGTGAAGATCTCATGACTGGTGGTCGCGAATACAGCGATGACACCGCCCGTTTGATGGATGAGGAAATCAATTCGATTTTGCGCAAACAAGAAGTTCGGGCAATCGAACTACTGACCAAACACCGCATCGGCCTTGATCTCGTTGCCGAAGCTCTGCTTGACAAAGAAACAATTGATGGTGACCTGGTCAATGCTCTCGTTCAACAAGGGCTTGATGGAACAGCGCAATCTCCCGTGAGCGTCAACGACTGACGAAATGCCGAAGTAGTCATCACTCAGACGTGATCATGATTTTGACAATGCCCATCGGTCGCAGTTTGCGGTTGCGGGTCACGAACTGAAGCAATACCCGCCCATAGATCTGTTGCACTCACCGGCCCAAGAAATGACTTGTGAACGACACCGTGAACATCACTCACCACGACTGTTGGTACTGCTTCGATGTTGTATTTAAGGTGCAATTCCTTTTCTTTGGAATATTCAATTTCAACAACTGCCACGTTCTTACTTGCCACAACTTGAGCCTTCGCCAACATATCGGAGCAGGCGTGACAGGTCGATGAAGTAAATACTGCAATCATCCACTCGTGCTGAGAAGTCAGAAAATCAGTTCGGTCAATCTGTGTTGGAGCAGAAAAAACTTTTTGCGTTG